>ERZ1292623.1366-Hain-H51-01um-R1-1366-length-23740-cov-8_pt1 | contig 23740 bp, 25 predicted proteins | sample MGYA00564398_ERZ1292623 | MGnify/ENA primary metagenome ERZ1292623 (study PRJEB36523, sample SAMEA6512633) | groundwater metagenome | collected 2019-01-07 | study: AquaDiva: Metagenomics assemblies of 32 groundwater samples | reverse complement strand
GTTGCAACGCAGATTATTTATCCGCTCACCGAGTCGAGTCTGCGACCTTTGGCGGAGTTTCAATCCGTTAGGGGCTTTAACAAATTTATCGTAAATTGAATTGCAGTGAAAAATATATTTATAACAGTATTTATTTTCTTTCCAACTTTTCTATTTTCACAAATATCTCTTTACCGTTCCGAATTTCCATTATCTGCAAAAATAGGATTTGAAGGCGTTGGTCTTGACCTCGCATTAGGAAATCGTTTTGCGATTGATGCCACATCCTTAATTATTTACAACACATTTAAAGCTCGATATTTTATTTTGGAGAAAAATGCGTCACCTTTTATTGGTGCGGGTGTTGGTAAATTTAATGGTGGTTTTGGCGGGAATGGTGGAAATCAATGGAGTGTTGGTTTTGTTGGTTGGGAACATTCCTATAAAGTATTTTTGATTCAAATAATTATTCAAGTCCCAATTACTAAACAAAACTCGTACGGCCTCTCACCATTTTTCTTTAATTTAAATTTAGGTGCTCGCATACATTAGTATGCGGCGTAACCATAGAAAACAACAACCTAAAAACGAGTATTATTTTAATAACAAAAGTTTTTTTGGAGAGTATCCCGACTTGCATTTTCTATTTGAATATTATTATGAGTAATTGTCTTGCGCAGTCACTCTTCGACAGGCTCAGAGTGACATTATCGTTCAATCATCGTAGAATATTATTCATTAATTTGCCTTCGACAAAAATTTATTTTACACGAACGACAACAATACCGGTTTGATTTGGATTTTTCGATAAATATTTCTCGAGCGATTCGGTGGTGATTTCAACTTCTTTATTTTTTTGAGATGCGTGTAAAAATTTTATCACTCCATTGGCGGATTTAAAAATAATTCCTGTGTGAGAAATATCAAATCCTAAAATATTTGTTGTGATGCCAACAATATCTCCATGATTTAATTTTGCTTTTGAGATAAATTTTTTTGGAATAAAATAAATTTTTCTTTTACTAATTTCTTTTTCGATTTGGATAATTTTTGATTGATTAATTGAATCTGACAATTGTTTATACGAAGAGGAATGCGATGACATAAAATTTATCGGAGTCGGGATTTCGGATAGATATTTTTTTTCTATTATTTTATCTGTAACAACCATTAAAATATTTCGTTTGTCATTATCAAAAAAATAATCGGTTGTGTAGTGAAGTCTGCTTGCGTAGCCATCAATCACACCACCGCGATAACGAATCAGTTGAAGTTCGTCTAAATAATTTTGGAAAGTATATTTTTCTTTTTTAATCACTCGTGCGAGAGCTAAAGCATTTTCGTAAAACGAAACGCAGTCCAGTGCGCGCATATTTACAATTAATTTTTCTTCGGAGGATTCATCTAAAATATTTGCAACATAATTTGTGCCAATAAAACTTTTGCCGACCTCGACAATAATTTCATTTAATGGGAGAGATGATAAATTTTTTGAAATTGCAAAATCAAACTTATTTTGGCAAAGTTTTTCATCTTCATTTTGCTGAGTGAACAAAACTTGCACTGAAATAAAAATCGCAAAAAAGGTATATTTTATCAATTAAAATGGTGATTCTGTTGGCGCGGGTGTTGATGAATACTCGTTAAAAGATGGCATTGCCAAAGTTTCGAATCGCGCATATTCTTTAATAAATGCAAGTTGAACATTTCCGGTTGGTCCATTTCTTTGCTTGCCAATAATAATTTCCGCAACTCCTTCGGTAGATTTTCCTTCATGCTCGGCTTGACCATACATTTCTGGGCGATGAACAAATAACACGACATCAGCATCTTGTTCGATAGCGCCAGACTCGCGCAAATCTGCAAGCATTGGTCGCTTGTCTCCACGAGCTTCAACTGCTCGATTTAATTGCGAGAGAGCGATAACAGGAATATTTAATTCCTTTGCTAAAGCTTTAAGCGAACGAGAAATGTTTGAAATTTCTTGCTCACGGTTTTGTGCAGATTTTGGTCCTTGCATTAATTGTAAATAGTCAACAATAATTAAACCGACATTATGTTCAACTTTTAATCGGCGAGATTTTGCGCGAATTTCTAAAATGCCGAGTGCAGGTGTGTCATCAATAAAAATTTTTGCTTGATGAAGTTTACCGATGCGTGTACTTAATTGTCTCCACTGATCTTCGTGAAGTCTGCCGGTGCGAACACTATGCGCATTAACTCTTGCTTCGGCACAAATTAATCTTAAGACAAGTTGTTGAGATGACATTTCAAGAGAAAAAAATCCGACAGCCACACCATGATCGATTGCGGCATTTCGCGCGGCAGATAGAACAAGCGCAGTTTTTCCCATACTCGGTCTGCCAGCAATAATAATTAAATCTGATGGTTGAAATCCTCCAGTTAAATTATCTAACATCGAAAATCCACTTGGCACACCAGTTACGCCACTATGTTTGCCGTGAATTGATTCGATCATTTCCATTGTTTTAAAAACGGCATCCTTCATTTGGATAAAACTTTTTTTCAATCTTTTTTCGGAGATTTGAAAAATTTTCTGTTCAGCTTCGTCGAGCAAATCAAGCGCGTCTTCGGAGTCGCCATAAGAGCGGCTCATAATTTCCGAACTTGATGAAATTAAATTTCTCAGCAATGCTTTTTCTAAAACAATTTTTGCGTGGTACTCAACATTTGCTGCGGAGGTTACTTTTAAAGTTAAATCGGAAATAAACATTGCGCCACCAACTTGGTCAAGTTGTCCGCGACGACGCAACTCTTCCATCAAAGTTATTGAGTCAACCGCTTCGGATTTTTCGAACAGCGTGATGATTGCTTTAAAAATTATTTGATGCGCTGGTTTGTAAAACGCAGTATCGTCAAGTATTTCAAGCGATTTTGAGATTGCTTCTTTTTCTAAAAGCATCGAGCCCAAAACAGCCATTTCAATTTCAACTGCTTGTGGTGGGATGCGACCTTCGGTTTGAAAATTTTGTTCTGCCATAATTTTTTAAATTAATTTTTTTTTGATAATGAGTCGTACAACTTGCGAAAATTTTGTACATCTTCCCAAGTTGGTTTTTTCCAATTTGGATTTCTTAATAATGCCGCTGGGTGAAAAGTTACCATCAAAGGAATGTTTTCGTAATGATGAACTTTTTCACGCAAATTTGTGAGTGTCTCTTTTGTTTGAAGAATCGCTTGCGCTGAAACTCTTCCCAAGCACAAAATTATTTTTGGTTTGATAATTTCAATTTGTTTTTTTAAATACGGTTCGCAAGTTTGCATCTCTTCTGGTAAAGGAGCGCGATTATTTGGCGGACGACATTTTAAAATGTTGCAAATAAAAACATCTTCTCTATTTATTTTAACAGCCTCTAAAATTTTAGTTAGTAATTGGCCCGCTCTTCCAACAAATGGTTCGCCTTTTGCATCTTCATCAGCGCCGGGCGCTTCACCAATTAACATTATATCGGCATTTGGTTTGCCAACACCGAAAACAAATTTTGTTCTTGTCGCGCCGAGAGAACATTTTTGGCAATTACAAATTTTAGAATTTAGTTCTTCAAGTGTTGAAGTAGTTTGCCAAGCCTCGATAGAATTTTTTTTACTCATTTGTTCTTCTTCTTTTTTTATATTTTGTTTGTAAAGCAAATTTCCATAAAGATCTTTCTGTTGTTTTAAAAATTTCTCTGCTTTTAAAACAGCATCAAGTATTTCGGTGTTTTCATTCGCACTCATATTTATTTTAAAAGTTTTGAAACAAAATTTAAAATTTCATTTGCAACATCAAACTTTTGCATTTTTGGAAGTTTAAAAGATTTTCCATTCTTATTAATTATAGTTACAACATTTGTATCAACACCAAACCCAGCACCATCATCTTTTAAACTATTCAAAACAATTAAGTCCAGATTTTTTTCTTTTAATTTCTTTTTTGCATTCGATAATTCATTATCGGTTTCAAGCGCAAATCCAATTTTTTTAATTCGCATATTTTTTAAAGCAGATAAAATATCCAAAGTCGGTTTTACTTTAATCGAAAAAGATTTGGGAGATTTTTTAATTTTCTTATTTAAAATTTCAGTCGGTGTAAAATCGCTAACAGCGGCTGACATAATTATTGCATCAAACTTGGGAGCGATTTTTAAAATCGCTCGCGCCATTTCCGACGCAGTTTCAACATTTATTCGTTTTACATTTTTAGGCGTAGCAAGCGAAACGGGTCCTGAAATAAGGGTAACATCGGCGCCGCGAAGTTTTGATGCGTTTGCAAGCGCGAATCCCATTTTGCCACTCGAACGATTTCCGATAAATCTCACAGGATCGATTGGCTCGAAAGTTGGACCAGCAGTAACTAAAATTTTTTTCTTTTTTAAATCCTGATTTGTTTTATTTAAAACATCAGTTAAAATTTTTACAATCACTTCTGGTTCGGGCAATCTTCCTTCTCCAAAAAGTCCACTTGCAAGTTCTCCTTTAACAGGAGGAATAATAAATACACCTTGCTCGCGTAAAGTTGAAATATTTTTTTGCGTTGCGTCGTGCAAGTACATATCAAAATCCATTGCTGGCGATACAACCATTGGCGCGCGAAGAGATAGCGCTGTTGTGGAAACAGAATTGCGCGCTTCGCCATTTGCAAGTTCAGCAATCGTGTTTGCAGTTGCTGGTGCAATCAACATTATGTCTGCCCACAAACCTAAATTTATATGTTCAGTTTTATTTTGTGTTGAAGATTTTTTATCAACAGGAAAAAGAGAAACAAGTACGCTATTACCGGAAAGAGTTGAAAAAGTTAGAGGAGAAACAAACTCAGTTGCCGAGGAGGTCATCACAACACGCACAGTTGCACCAGATCGTTTTAAAAGACGAACTACGGTGCAAACTTTGTATGCTGCAATTCCGCCAGTTACACCGACGAGAATTTTTTTCCCGCCAAGAGAAGACATAAATTATTTAGAATCTTCTGGATATTTATGTGTAAGCTCGTTACTCAACAATTCGTTAATTGCTATCTCGGTAGATTTTTTTCTTTTTTCAAATTCAACGCTTACACGAATTTGATCGGGATTTGCTTTTGGCTCTTCGTTTTCATCGTGTGGCTGAGGAGCGGCAAGCGCGGCGATTGTTTCGATTCGTTGCTCGAATTCAATTTTTGTATCAGCGTTAATTTGGCGCGCGCGTTTTGAAAGCACAACTAATGCTTCATAAACATTCGCGGCCTTTGCTTCTATTTTGCGGATATCGATTGGTTTTATTCCCATAAATCTTTCCTTTAGTGTTTTTAGTTATTAATTCTTAATGAATCCCTTTGGGATAAATTAATTTTTTTACAATTTTTTCAACTTCTTCAACTGCCTCATCAAGCAAATTATTTACAACTGTGAAATCAAATTTTTTTCCTAAATCAATTTCAAATTCCGCGCGACTCATTCTTTTTTTGATTGTCTCATCGCTTTCTGTATTTCTATTTTTCAAACGATTTTTTAATTCCTCCAAACTTGGCGGCGCAATAAAAATTAATGCGGCTTCCACTGGATAACATTTTTTAATCGAAAGCGCACCTTTTACATCAACATCAAACAGCATCGGAGAATTATCCTTTAAAGACCGAACGATTTCGCTTTTTAATGTCCCGTAAAAATTTCCATAAATCTCTTCGTATTCAGCTAGTTCGTTTTTTTCAATCAAATTTTCAAACTCATCTTTTGCGATAAAAAAATATTCGCGACCAGAAATCTCGTTTGGTCTTTTAGCGCGAGTTGTTGCCGAAATTGAAAATTTTAATTTCGGATTATTTTTAAGCAACTCATTTACGATTGAAGTTTTTCCTCCACCGCTTGGGGAAGAAATTACGATTAACTTACTCAATGTTTTGCAATTGCTCCCGAATTTTTTCAACCTCTTCTTTTACCAAAACAACCAAATGCGCAATTTCTGCATCGTTTGATTTTGAACCAATTGTGTTGGCTTCGCGATTCATCTCTTGAATAATAAAATTTAATTTTCGTCCTTGCGAACTATTTTCTTCAAGCGCTTTTAAAAAATAATTATTATGAGTTTTAAATCTTACAATTTCTTCTGTTACATCAAGTTTGTCCGATAAAAGTAAAATCTCCATTTCAATTCTTTGAGAATTTATTAAAGCCGAATCGCTAATAATCGAAGCAACTTTTTCTCGCAATTTATTTCTTTGAGTTTCGATTTTTTCAACTGAAAGTTTTTCGATTGCACTTAATGAATCATTTATAACAGATATTCTTTTTGATAAATCAATTTTTAAAGCCGCGCCTTCATCTGTTCGCATTTTTTTTAAATCTATTAAAACTAAATTTAAAGTTTTAATAAATAATTTCCACTCTTCATCAGTTACATCTTGTTTCTCTTCGCCATCATAAATTTTAGAAAATTGCAAAACATGCGCAAGTTTAACCGATTCAAAAACGCCAAGTGATTTTTTCAAATCTTTTAAAAGAGAAAAATAATTTTTTGCTTTATCTAAATCAATTTTTAGTTCGGAATTTTTTTCCTTTGCAATTATAACTGTTAAATTAATTTTTCCGCGCTCAAATTTATTTTTAACCAAATCTTTTATCTCAAACTCTTTTTGCAAAACAGAAGTTGGCGCACGAAGTGAAATCTCTAAAAAACGATTATTCACGCTTCGCGCTTCAATTGAGATGGTGGTTCCGTTTTCGGAGCCATCAGCTCTGCCGAAACCTGTCATACTTTCTATCATTTGGATTCTTTTTTAGGTTAATTATTTTCTGAACTACACAAATTTACGAAAATCTTAAAACCCTCGCAAGAAAAATTTTTCCACACATTATCAACAATATTTTTTGTATCATTTTGCGCTTTTTAATATATTAAGTCAAGATTATAAACTTTATCAAAATGAAAAAAGAAGAAAATAAAAATCCATTCAGAATTTTTTTTGTTGATTCTGGATTTGAAGTTTGGGCTGGGAAAAATAGCGATAACAACGATTTGCTTTCGACAGAATATTGCGCCCCTTACGATTTGTGGTTTCATGCCAGAGGCGCGGGTGGTTCGCATGTTGTTTTGAAAGAGAGCGAAATTTTGGGGGACTTTACAAAAAAAGCAATCCAAGAAGCGGCGCAAATTGCCGCATATTATAGTAAAATGAGAAATGCATCGCGTGTACAGGTTGCATTTACATTTTCAAAATTTGTGAAAAAACCAAAAGGTGTGCCAAGCGGAACAGTTTACATTGAACATGAAAAACTTATTAATGTCAAACCTGCGTTGCCAAAAATAAAAGAGGAAAGTAAAAATGATAAATAGACCAAAAATTTTACTCGTTGATGATAATTTAGATATTTTGAAAATGATAAAGAGCCAATTATCAAAAGATGAATTCAATGTTGATATGGCATTTGATGGTGCGGAAGCGATAGAAAAAATAAAAAAAAATCGACCCTCTGTTTTGGTTTCGGATTGGATGATGCCAAAAATAAATGGAGTTGATTTGTGTCGCGAGGTGAAAAACAAAAAAGAATTTGAATCTATTTATTTTATAATGCTAACTGCAAAAAATGATTTAGATGACAAGCGACTTGCATTTGAGGTTGGCGCTGATGATTATGTTGAGAAACCATTTAACCCAACAGAATTAATTTTAAGAATTAAAGCAGGCATTCGTATTTGCCGATTGCACGAAAATATTGCCGACCGAGCACATTTAAAAGCAATTCGCGAACTTGCCTTAACTCTCGGGCACGAAATAAATAATCCACTCGGAGTGATGTTATTGATACTTCAATCAATCCAAAAGAAAAACGATACAACAACTTTAAACCAACTCAAAAAAGAAATTGAAGAGTGCATTCATCAAGGAGGAAGAATCTCGGAGGTAATTAAAAAACTTTCTTCGCTCGAAAATCCTATTTTTAAACCATATCTCGATGGGAGCGATTTAAATATGCTCGACCTAAAATAACTGAATGATAAAATATTATTTCATTTTAATTATTTTTGCAAATAATTTATTCGCGCAAAACGAAAAAAGATATTTTTATTTCGGGAGAGATTACGGTTCGGAGGCAATGTTCAATCCTTTGGCGGTAATTATAAATGGCGGATTTGATATTTTGCAAGCAAGCACTCACACGCGAGAATTAAAATCGATGGCAATCGCTACTGGCGCAAAGAATGTTTGGGAAAATATTTCAGATCCATTTCCACGAATAAAAAAATTTGGCTGGAATAATTTTCTTTCGCAGGAAGTTCTTCCACTTCAATTTGATGTCAAAAAAGCTCAATGGTTTCCTAATTATTCCCTCCATTTTTTATTTGGCGGAATGAATTTTCGCACTAATTACGAGTGGTTTATCGATAAAAATTATTCGCATCCGTGGGCGTGGGCATCGCTCACTTACGGCACATATCATTTTTTAAATGAGGCAGTGGAAAACGACCGATACAAAGGAGTGAATGTTGACCCGATTGCTGATTTATTAATTTTTAATATTGGTGGCGCGGCGCTTTTTTTAAATGATGATGTTGCAGATTTTTTTTCTTCAACAGTTCAAATTAGCGATTGGTCATCGATGGCGGCAATAAATCCTAACTTTATGACTTTAGAAAATCACGGTCAAAATTTTTTACTGCGCTATCAACCATCGTTTTGGGATTCGATAAGTATTTTTACATATTGGGGCGATCACGGATTAGTTGGATTAAGCATTCCGAAAAATTTTGAAGAAAAAATTTCGTTTGGTGGTGGAGTTGTTACAAGACAGGTTCGGGATAAAGTTGATAAAAAAACTGGAGTGCGAAGTCTTTATGTTGATTTTGGTTGGATAGCCGGAGTATTTTACGATAGAAATAATTCGTTAATGGCATCGTTAGTTTTATCAAACAGAATTAATGAAAAATTAAAATTAAATATTTATCCGGGAGTTATTACTTTTAAAGATTGGTCGCCGGGAATATTTTTTAATGTCGGGAATAGAAATCAAATTATATTTGGACTAAACATCACTTCGTCGCCTATTGGATTGGCATACAGAAATCATCTTTGAGGAAAATTTATGTATTCACTAAAAAATAAAATCGTATTAATTACTGGCGCAAGTAGTGGAATCGGCGCCGCATCGGCAAAAGAATTTGCAAAGCGAGGAGCAAAATTAATTTTAATTGCCAGAAGAAAATCGCGATTAGAAAAACTTGCCGAAGAATTAAAATCACTTTGCAAAACAAAATTTTTATTAATTGAACTTGATGTACGCAATAGAAAAAAAGTTACCGCTGCAATAAAAAATATTCCAACCGAGTGGAAATCAATTTCAATTTTACTAAACAACGCAGGCTTGGCAAGTGGACTAAATAAATTTCAGGAAGCCGATGTTGACGACTGGGAAAAAATGATTGACACAAATATAAAAGGATTACTATATGTTACGCGCGAGATTTTGCCGAAAATGATTGAGCAAAACGAAGGGCACATAATAAACATCGGCTCAATTGCTGGGCATTTTAATTATCCCAACGGAAATGTTTACAGCGCAACAAAATTTGCAGTCAACTCGCTAACTCAAGGATTGCGAATGGATTTGTTTGGAACGCCAATTCGAGTTTCGAGTGTTGACCCAGGAATGGTTGAAACTGAATTTAGTTTAGTCAGATTCCACGGCGATGCCACACGAGCAAAAAAAACTTATGAAGGAACGCGACCATTAAGTGCAAAAGATATTGCCGAGACAATAATTTTTTGCGCAACTCGTCCACCACATGTAAATATTCAGGATGTAATTATAATGCCAACTGACCAAGCGGCGCTGCATTTGGTAAGAAGAGATTAAGAATTTTTTTTTATTTCATTTATAATTGCATTTACTAATTTTGAATTTGTTTTGGTTGACAAGTCTTTAGAAAAAGAAAAATCTTTTCCCTCAATTCCAAAAACAAAACAACGATTAGGTAATTTCTTTAATTGCTTTGCAAGTTTGATTGCTTCTAAAATTCCGAATGAATGAGTTGATGGGAGTGAAAATTTAAAATCAAATTGATTTTTATTTACATCAATTTTATGAAACTTACCTACATTCGAATCTGAGGAAATAGAATCAATCAAAATTACTTTATCAAAATTTTTCATCGATTCAATTAACGCAAAACCATCTCCATAATTATTTTCAAATATGACATTTTTAAATTTCATTTCGGATAATTGTTGAAGAATGACTAATCCCAAAGAATCATCGCTTCTGTTAATATTCCCAATTCCAATAATTTTTATTCTCATTTTCAATAATATTTTCAGTTAATCAAAAACCAAACAGCAGAAACAGAGGGAATTTATAACAAAATCTCATCTCATTAAAATGGCACATTGTTTGCATATCTTATTGTAAAAGATAAAAGTTAATTATCCAAATTTTTTTAGTTATGGAAAACACTCACATTAACTCTTCAAGCAAGTTTGTAGCAAGCCAATCAGATTTTCAAAAATTAATATTAATTTTAAAAAAAGAAAATTACACAATAATCGCCCCTAAAGTAAAAGATAACGCAATTATTTACGATGAAATCGTATCGGCTGAGGATTTGCCTATCGGGATAAAAGATAAACAGGAAAAAGGGAAATATTTTATTGAAAAAACCTCAAGTGGAAAATATTTTGATTTTGTAGTTGGACCAAACTCGCTTAAAAATTATTTTTTTCCAACAGAAAAAATAATTTTTAAAGCGGTAAAAAATAAAAATGGCTTTGATATTTTAGAAGAAAATTACGAAACAAAAAAATATGCTTTTATTGGAGTTAGATCTTGTGATCTTGAAGGATTAAAAACTCAAGATAAAGTTTTTTTAAATGGTCAGTACAAAGATAGTTATTATAAAAAAATTAGGGACGAGGCATTGATAATTTCGGTGAATTGCACAACTAAAGCAGATACTTGTTTTTGTGTCTCTATGAATAGTGGACCAGCATGCAAAACAGGATTTGATTTATCTTTAACTGAAATAAAACTCAACCCATCGCATTATTTTATTATCGAAGTTGGTAGCGTAATGGGAGAAAAAATAATTTCCAAATTAAAATTATTGTTAGCTACAGAAAAAGAAATATCAGCTGGAGAGAATTTAATCGAACAAAATAAAAATAATTTTATAAGAAATATTGAAACAAAAAATCTAAAAGAAAAATTATTTAAAAACTTTGAAAGCCCTATTTGGGATGAAATCGCAACACGATGTTTAAGTTGCGCAAATTGTACAATGGTTTGCCCAACTTGTTTCTGCTCAACAGTCGAAGACATTACCGACTTAAAAGGTGAAAACGCAAAAAGAATTAGTAAATGGGATTCTTGTTTTACAATAGAGCATTCATATATTCACGGCGGAAATATTCGTTCATCAGTTAAATCAAGATACAGACAATGGCTGTTGCATAAATTTAGTTATTGGGTTGATCAATTTGATACATTTGGATGTGTTGGTTGTGGAAGATGTATAACTTGGTGCCCAGTTGGAATTGATGTAACGGAAGAAATTAAAAAAATAACAAAATGAGGTCAACATGAAACAAACACTTGAAGCAATATTAAAAGATCATCCATTTGTAAAAGATTTAAATCCGAAACATTTACATTTACTAATTGGATGCGCGGCTAATATAAGGATTGAGCAAGGGAAATATTTATTCAAAGAAAATCAACCAGCGGAAAATTTTTTCTTTATTCGCAAAGGTCAAATTGCAATCGAATCTTTTATCCCAGGCAAAGGACAAATTACAATTCAAACAGTCGACGATGGAGATATTTTAGGTTGGTCGTGGTTAATTCCTCCTTATAAATGGCATTTCGATGCAAAAGCAACTACACCAGTTAGAGCAATTACACTTGATGCAAAATGTTTAAGAACAAAATGTGAAAAAGATTTTGAACTTGGTTACGAAATGATGAAACGCGTGGCGTATTTGATGGAAAACAGATTGCAAGCAACAAGACTTCAACTTTTAGATTTTTATGGAAACTAATAATTTTGACAAAATATTACCAAAGCCATTTATTGTAAAAAAATTTAAAAAAGAAACGCACGATACATTTACAATTGATTTAATTTCCAAATCCTCCAAATTTGATTTTAAACCTGGTCAATTTAATATGCTTTATCTTTTCGGGATTGGAGAAGTTCCAGTTTCGATTAGTGGGAACGCGCAAAATGCAAAAACATTTATTCATACAATTAGAAGTGTTGGTACCGTAACAAAAAAAATAAGTAAAATAAAATCTGGTTCAGTAATTGGTGTGCGAGGTCCGTTTGGTAGCCACTGGCCAATTGAAGAAGCAAAAGGAAAAAATATTTTAATTATCGCCGGAGGAATTGGTTTAGCTCCTTTACGCCCAGTAATTTATAATATTTTAGATCAAAGAAAATCATTTAATAAAGTTGCTCTGCTTTATGGAGCAAGAAGTATGAATGATATTTTATATTATAAAGAGTTAGAAACATGGCGTGCTAAACTTGATTTCGATTTACATGTTACGGTTGATAGAGGCGATAAAAACTGGCGAGGCGAAGTTGGAGTTGTTACAACTCTGATTAAAAAAATTTCTATGGATTGGAATAATACAATTGCTTTTATTTGTGGACCAGAAATAATGATGCGATTTGTTTTGGAAGAATTATTAGATTTAGGCATGAAGGAAAATGAAATTTATATTTCAATGGAAAGAAATATGAAATGCGCTGTTGGTATTTGTGGCCATTGCCAAATCGGGAAGGAATTTGTTTGTAAAGATGGTCCTGTTTTTAAATTTTCTCGAATGAAAGATTATTTTTTAAAAAGAGAATTGTAAAATGATTAAAAAACCAAAAGTAGCTGTGTGGAAATTTGCCTCTTGCGACGGATGTCAATTAAGTTTGCTGGATTGTGAAGATGAATTGCTCGCTCTATCGGAAGTAATTGAGATTGCAAATTTTCCAGAGGCTTCAAGAAGATTCACAAAAGGTCCGTACGATATTTCTTTAGTTGAAGGCTCCGTTACAACCGCACACGATGCAGAAAGAATTCACAAAGTTAGAAAAATATCAAAATTTTTAATTACGATTGGCGCCTGTGCAACTGCTGGCGGAATCCAAGCGTTAAAAAATTTCAAAAATGTAAATGAATTCACAAAATATGTTTATGCAAACCCCGCATATATTTCAACTTTAAATAAATCAACTGCAATTGCCGATCATGTAAAAGTAGATTTTGAATTGCGTGGTTGCCCGATTAATAAATATCAATTGCTCGAGGTCATTAATGCATTTTTGAATGGACGAAAACCAAACACTCCATCGCATAGCGTTTGCATCGATTGTAAAACAAAGGGAAATATTTGCGTTGTAATTTCTGAAAATATTCCCTGTTTGGGACCTGTAACTCATTCAGGTTGCGATGCGCTTTGCCCAAGTTATAATAGAGGTTGCTTCGGATGTTTCGGACCGAAGGAAACCCCAAACACTTCGTCTCTTTCAAAAGATTTAATTTATAGAGGAATGAGTAAAGAAAATGTTGTTAGATTTTTCAGAACTTTTAATGCGTATGCCGATAGTTTTAGAAAAGAAAGTGAAGCACATGAAAAAAACTAAAATTTTAAAAGTAGAATATCTTACGCGTGTTGAAGGAGAAGGAGCGATGTTTATAAAAATTGAAGGAGAGAAAGTTAAAGAGGTTAAATTTAATATTTTTGAGCCGCCAAGATTTTTTGAAGCATTTTTGCGTGGAAGAAATTATTATGAGGCGCCAGATATTACAGCAAGGATTTGTGGAATTTGTCCCGTTGCATATCAAATGAGTTCGATTCATGCAATGGAAAATATTTTTAATACGAAACTTCCAAATCATTTACGAGAACTTCGTCGTCTGCTTTATTGTGGTGAATGGATAGAAAGCCACACGCTTCATATTTATATGCTTCACGCACCAGATTTTTTAGGATACGATGATGCAATTGAGCTTGCAAAAGATCATCCTCAGATTGTTGAGAAAGCGCTTAAGTTAAAAAAAATCGGAAACGAAATAGTTAACTTAATTGGAGGGAGAGAAATTCATCCGATAAATGTAAAAGTTGGAGGTTTTTACAAAATGCCTTCCAAAAAAAATATGCTTGAGTTAAATGAAAAATTAAAATGGGCAAGAGATATTTCAATCGAAACAATTAAACTTGTTTCAAAATTTGAGTTCCCAGATTTCGAGCAGGATTATCATTTTGTTGCGCTACGAAACGAAAACGAATATCCATTTAACGAAGGGCGATTAGTTTCCAACAAAGGTTTGGATATTTCAATCAAAGAATATGAAAAATATTTTTTTGAAGAACATGTTGAACATTCAAATGCATTACACTCTTTTATAAAAGATAAAGGAAATTATTTCGTTGGACCACTTGCTCGATTTAATTTAAATTTTGATAATCTCACAAAAACTTGTAAAGAAATTGCAAAAGAGGTTGGAATAAATCGAAACTGCAAAAATCCTTTTCAAAGTATAATTGTTCGCTCAATCGAAAATCTTTTTGCTATTGAGGAAGCGATGCGAATAATAAATAATTACGATGAAAAATTAGAACCAAATGTAAATATTAAAATTACTGCAGGCGTCGGGATGGGTTGTACCGAAGCGCCTCGTGGAATTTTGTATCATCGCTATAAAGTTGATGAAAAAGGGATAATTATTGAGGCGAAAATAGTTCCACCAACTTCGCAAAATCAGAAAACAATTGAAGAAGATTTGCGGAAATTTGTTATACAAAACATTCATTTAAACGATGAAAAATTAACATGGAAGCTTGAACAAGCAATTAGGAATTATGACCCATGTATTTCGTGCGCGACACATTTTTTAAAATTAAAAATAGAGAAGTTGTAATTAACAATATATTTTTTTGATAAGTAATTTTTAACAATTTTCCTCCATCCGCAATTTGCTATTAGGTGCTTGCCGTTTTTTGTATTTTAAGTTCAATGAAATATAAGTTACCAGATAGTCAAAGCAATATTTTACCAAACCTACTTGATTTAACTTCAGTTAAAAAAATTAACGAAGCTGAATTCGAAGGTTTTTTAAAAACGGAAATCTATTTTACTGAAAGCCTCACAAGTCGCACAAAATTTAATCAAACTTATATTTTAAAAATCCATAAAATGGCTTTAAGTCATTTGTATTCTTTTACCGGAAAACTAAGAGATGTAAATATGTCTAAAGGAGGATTTCCATTTGCGGTAGCAAAATTTTTACCTGAAGCAATGTCTGTTTTTGAAAATGAGATTTTATCTGCGCTACCAAATAAATATAAAAGTCGCAAACAATTAATAAATGATATTGCAATTGTTCATGGGGAATTACTTTTTATTCATCCGTTTCGCGAAGGGAATGGACGAGTTGCCCGTCTTTTGGCAAATTTAATGTCACGAAAGGCTGGTTATGATGGATTAATGTTTGAAAAAATTGGGGATAAAGAATTTGAAAAATATGTTACCGCAGTGCAAAGTTGTGCCAATAAAGATTACAATAAAATAATAGATTTTATTACTTCTATTTTCCCAGATTAAGTTCTACTTTTTTAAGTGTTTGTTCGGCAACACTTAATGAGATGTCAATACCCTCAATTTTAAATGAAAATATAAGAGATTTAAGAATCTTCTCTCTTAAAGATTTTTCTTTTTTAAATTTTTTTGTAGTCAACTTCATAAATCAAATATACTAAATTGTTTGACGAAAAATAAATTGATTTTTTCAGCAAACTTTTAAGAAGAGATTAAAAAGATTTTTTTATTTCTTTTAATCTTATGTTATCTGCTGCTCTGCTGTCCATCCGAAGTCGTGTCGTTTGAAGTTTGCACAAATTATTTTTTTTCTTGTAAATGGTCAATGGTTGATTGAAGTCCTGAATAAAGTTTAATTGTCAACTGTCTTATCTTTTCCTCGTTTGATAAATTATTTAGTTTGTATTTCTCTAAACTCTGCTCAAACTTTTCTCCCTTTCTGTGCGCTGCTCCTGTTGAACGAATTGACTGAATTGCTTGCAGGGATTCTATAACTGCATTTATGTTTTCTTTGGTAACTCCTAATTTTTCAAGAGTAACATAAAGAAGAGAGATTGAACCTTTGATTTCCTTATTGTCAATTATTTTTCCTGATACCTTTTCAAGAAGTTTTACATTTATGGAATCACAAAATATTTTTGCAAGTGCTTGTATTTGCTCATCAAACTCTTTCCATTCTTCCGTCAATGGAATTCGCACAACTTTTAAATAGTGCTCATCATTTTTTGTAAGTTCAAGAAAAATAGAACCCCCGAACAGTTTCTCAGCTAACGCATTTAATTCGTTATATGAACTCAATAGATATGACATTGGAGATTCCTCAACTGTCGGTGCAGAAAACTTTGCCTCAAAGTCAGCTTCAAAACGATGTTTTGAAATTGTTCCTCTTGGTTGAACATTATATTGCTTCCAATGAAGTTGTTCGTTATACGGTAATCTTGAAAGGTCACCAAGCCATACTTGAACAAGTCCTTCTTTTGTAATGTCTATGTCAATGCCCCAAAGACTTAAACAACTAAAATGATGTGATGTAACTGTGAACCTTTTTGGTTCAGAATAATATTTCAACAAAACAGATTTATTAAAGTAAACTGCCGTCAAATAATTAGGTGCGCCTGTGTCAGTAAAATAGCTGCTTAGAGAATCTTCATTGCAAGTGTATTCTATGTCCTCCCCATTTTCCTTTACTCCATAAATGAAACTTGCGTATTTTTCTTCCTCAAAAGTAAAGCGGGCAGTTGGCTTTTCAAATGGTTTAATAATGTCTTTCCCTAGAAGTCGGGAAAAACTTAAATAACCTTTAATAAAATTGTCCTTACCGTTGTAAATATTAATTCTATATGAGGATAACTCATCTACATGAGAAACTTCTTTTCTATCAAAGGGCATCGGGTTTTTAAACTTTCTTCTGTGGTCGTGAAAGCGAATTAGAAAAGAATTTGTGAGCGCAAGGTAGTTGCGCAAATACTTTGTGTTCACATAAAGAACTTCATCGTTTTCTGAATTTTTCATGTGTCTTATAATTGTATGAATCTCTCCATTTTCTTCAACGGCTTGATATTCTCTTTTATCTTCAACCCAAAAAGCACCATAGTAATATAAAAAATGTTGGATGACTTCAATCCTGCCAGGGATGTATGTGTGAAAATGTCTATAAGTAATAAATGGTTTTAGAGTTATGTGTTCAACTTTATACTCAACATTTTCGTGATACTCCCATTCATCTTTTAAATCTCCATTTATGTATGGAATACCAAATTCGTTATGAATTTCCCATGTGTCGCTACTAAACAAAACTTTTTTTGTTTCGTCAGTTGGTGGAGTTGCGAAACAACTAATGGTAAAAAAATCTTCATCGTCTTTTCTCCTGTCAGTTCGTGCTACAATCGTCCAATCAGTTGCAAGATGTTCTTTCTTATCAATCCAATCACTGAACGCAAGGTGGTTGAACCCTTCAGCTTCTTCGGGTTTGACTTGCTTAACAAAATCTTTTATGGCTGATGGAATTTTGTTGTCCATTCGTTTGATAGTTTTTATTTATCCTCTTTAATTTCTTGCAGTCAGTTTCAAGTTGCGATGTCGCCATAGAATTGCCGATAACGGTTTCGAACTGGCGCAGAAAAGTTTTCGGAGAATCCTGTGTCTACCCGCACAAAAGTAAATTAAATGCACGAAACTTTATACTTGCTCGTCAACCGCCATTTCTTAAACCCGCTGTTGGCGGTATGTGGCTCTTTCGTCCGCTACTTTGAGAGTCGTTTAATTTCACTTGCAATTTGTCCGATTACATCTTCGTTTTTTATACTGTCGTCTACGCTGAACACAATGAAAACCTCTCCACCGAATTTTTTTGTGAAGTTGTCAAAACTTGCTTTCATTCTTTCTGTCGCAGAGTAGTTGCCAAAATTTGCTTTTGCTGTAACAGGTTTTATTTGAATACCAAATGCTTTTTTGCCAACCCAACCGAGATAATCAATGTCTCCAGCGTGGTCAAGTTCAGGGTCACTTTCTACAAATTTCACATTCGGAAATTCTTTTGCAAGATTATCTTCAATAACTGACTTTTCCCTTATGAAACCATCGTAAGTTCTGTTGATGGTTAGGTTAATAATATACTCAACGCAATCTTGTAAAGTGAGTTGGTTGAATGCTTCCGTCCATTCTGGAATTACAATCTCTTTGATTTTTACATAGAGCCGTTCACCGAGTTCTTCCAAACTTTCTTTCGTGATTTTTGTTGGAGATTTTCCATCTGTGTTTGCATTTTCAAAATACCATTTCTCCCATTGTTCAAATGATTTTGGCTGGCATTCACGAATGAGAGCCATTACAGAACCAACTTTGTTTGGTCGTGATAGCTGATAGGTTTGACAAGCGTAGTTTAGAACTTTCTCTTTCTTACCGAATTCTTTTGAGTGTCGTTGAATGACTGGCTTAGGCATTTGCTTCGTTAAATAAATTAATAAATTTTTGTTTGTATTTAAAATCAACAGAACTGTCCACCTGAGCGAACCCTTTTTTAATTAAATGAGCGTTGATGAAAGTTTTGTTTTCAAGATATAAGTAGCAAAGTAAATTATTTTCCTTGTCGTGTTTTACGCTGTCGTATTTAAGGAAAACCCTTTTGCCTTTTGTTTTGTCGGTGAGAAAAGCAGTTGCTTTGCCGTTAATTATTTTATCTCCTTTTATGCCAATAAGTCTAACAGTTAAATCATTGCTCAACCGAATTTTATCAGGGCTAATAATTTCTTTTACTGTAAAAAATTCCTCTCTTTTGTTTGAGCTGTCCTTGTCAATTTTTGAACCGAATTGAAGTTTTTTTACATCAATTTTTTTGTCAAGTTTATGTGGGTCTTTGAAAATGTATGGTTGCTTTTGGATTTCTTTTTCAAAGTCCAACACATATTTCTGTTTTATAAATTCATAAGTCGTTTCGTTAATATCCTTTTGATTTACCTCTAATTTTTCTTTGACGATAGGAATAAATTCAGGATTGATTTCAAAACCAACTGAATTACGACCAAGGTTTTTTGATGCAAGATTCGTTGTACCGCTACCCGCAAATGGGTCAAGAACAGTTTCTCCTACGAATGAAAACATTTTTATTAACCGTCTCGGTAATTCTTCTGGGAACATAGCAATATGATTGTTCTGTCTTGCTCCTGCAAAATTCCAGTGTCCAGCAAAAAATGTATTCCATTCTGTTGCTGTCATTTTTGAAAGTTCTTTAATTTCTTTTGTCGGCTTTGGTGCGTCTCCTAATTTTTTGAAAACCAAAATAAATTCATAATCCAATTTTAGAATTCCGTTCCGTGGATACGGATAAGAACCCATTTGTACACCACCACCTGTCGTGTTGGATGTTGTTACTTTTTGCCAAATGATAGCACCCATATAATCAAACCCAATGTTCTCGCAGAACTTGATAATTTCTTCTCTGATAGGAATTACTTTGTACCGTCCGTAATAAATGGCTCTGGCGAATTGGTCGCCAATGTTTACACACAACCTGCAACCGTTGTGAAGAGCGCGGTAGCACTCTTTCCAAACTAAATTTAGGTTGTTGATATAGCTTTCGTAGCTGTCGTGGAAGCCGATTTGGTCGTCAGTCCCGTAGTCTTTAAGTTGCCAGTAAGGTGGGGAAGTAATTGCTAAATGTACCGAATTGTCTTCCAAAACGGTCATTTGTCTGCTGTCGCCATTCACTATTTTATGATGTGTTTTCAATTGTCTTTTATTTGAAGGCAAATTTACAATAAAAAAAATGTCTTTGTCTGCAAGTTGTAAACCGTCACGGTCTTTTTTGCCATTACCGCTAACATCTAGTATGCGCTACAAATATAAAACATTATAGCGCAATTGCATACAAATTAATCTTATTTTTTTGATTTCGAAAATCAACTATAATTAATCCTTCAAAACATAATAATTTTTTTCATTCACACAACAATAAATTAATTTATAAAAAAGAGTAATTAACAACAGATGGGAATCCATTTGCTTATTGGCTAATAATTGCCGAAAATTTGCCTACTAATTATGAAATATATTTCTATACTTTTAATTTTTCTTTATGGTTGCGATGAATCTCTTCCGCCAAAAGATATACCACAAAAACTATTCGAAGGAAAAATCTCGCCAGAATATATTTTAACTGGGCAGGAAAATGTTTTACGCGTTAGATTTATTTTAAAAAATATTTTCGATGAAACTTTGGAAGGCAAATTACTTTTAGATGGAATGTTTGAAATCCAAAGCATTAAAAACCCCGATTTAAAAAAATCAGAAAAATTTAATTTATCACAATTAACTTATGCCAAAAATTACAATCCAATCACAAATCAATTAAGATTGGACCCGGGCGATTCAATTTCAATTTTGTATAGTTGGAATTTCTTATCGAACGACTCAATTGATTTAACAAAAGAATTTTTTAATCTGCAAACCGACCCAGCTTGTACAGTCAGAATGGTGGCGCGAGAGGAAACTTTTCGTTTTAACGCAGACATTCAAATTTTTAAAGAAATCTCCCCAGCAATATTTTCACAAAAAGAATATTCGTTTTGTTATACAAATATTTTCGTTCGCCAAGGACTTTGTCCATCAATTGATTGCAAAAAATAAATAAATCAAAAATGAAAAAACTTTTTATAAATTACTTACAATCAATTACCCAAAAGTTCGCTCATGAGGAAACAAGCGAAATGGGATATCGCACCGATTTTGAGATTTTAATCAAAGGCATTTTTGAGTCAATCAAAGTCAAAAGAATAGATCATGACGCGAAAGCAAAACAAGGCAACAAGCCAGATTTTGTTGTTCTTAAAAACGATGTGCCAATTCTGTACATTGAAGCAAAAGATATTGGTGTATCACTAGATAAAGTTGAAAAGTCTGAGCAGATGACAAGATACTACGGTTATACAAATTTAGTTCTTACAGATTATGTAGAATTTAGATTTTATAGAAATGGTCTTCGTTATGATGAGCCAATTAAAATTGCAAATTACAATATTAAAAATCGTACAATTGCACCCATTCCTAATAATTATGAGCATGTTGCTAAAACGCTTTTGGATTTTACGCAATCACAAAAAGAACCCATAAAATCAGGGAGACATCTTTCGAAAATTATGGGAGGAAGAGCACAAAGAATCCGAGATAATGTTAAACAATTTCTTTCTAACAAATCTGACAAAGATGCAGAATTATTTCGTGTATATGAAACATTAAAGAAACTTCTTGTTCACGATCTTTCAATAGAGGCATTTGCAGATATGTATGCCCAGACACTTGTTTATGGTTTATTCGTGGCTCGTTATCATGATGAAACTAAAAAAGATTTTTCACGACAAGAAGCACGCGACCTGATACCAAAATCAAATCCACTTCTCCAGCATTTCTTTGACCATATTGTTGGACCAAATTTTGACAAACGACTTGAATACATAGTTAATGAATTGTGTGAAGTTTTTTCTCATGCTGATGTTCAGGAATTAATGAAAGAATATTTTAAGGATGATTTGTGGGGTAAATCTCAAAAAGGACCTGATCCAGTTATTCATTTTTATGAAGATTTTTTGAAAGAATATGATGCAGACTTAAGAAAAAAAATGGGAGCGTATTATACACCACTTCCTGTTGTGCAGTTTATTGTTCGTTCTGTCGATTATTTGCTAGAAAAAGAGTTTGGACTTCCCGCAGGTTTAGCCGACACTTCAAAGACGGCCGATGGTATCCACAAAGTTCAAATTCTAGATCCAGCCGTTGGAACAGGAACATTTATAAGTGATGTTATAGGGAAAATCTATGCACGAATATTAAAAGGTAAACAAGAGGGTCGTTGGCCAACTTATGTGCATAATGATTTACTGCCGCGTTTACATGGGTTTGAGCTTATGATGACACCATATACTATAGCCCATTTAAAACTAGTGATGGCTTTTAAAAAAACAGGATTTAAATATTTTAACAAACGACTTGGTATTTATCTTACAAATTCTCTCGAAATAGGTGATTCACAAGAAAATCTTTCGCTGGGTTTTGGTTTTGCTGATAGTATTGCTGAAGAATCCAAAGAGGCGTCAAAAATTAAAAACGACAAACCAATTATGGTTGTCGTTGGTAATCCACCATACAGCGTGAGATCATCTAATAAAGGTGAATGGATATTAAATCTTATTAAGGACTACAAAAAAGATCTTGACGAACGAAATATTCAACCCTTGTCTGATGATTATATTAAGTTTATTCGTTTTGCTGAACATTTTATTGAGAAGAACAAAACTGGAATTGTTGCCATGATTACCAATAATTCATTTCTAGATGGAATTATCCATCGTCAAATGAGAAAACATTTACTTGAAACTTTTGATGATATCTATATTCTTGATTTACATGGCAACTCTAAGAAAAAAGAAAAAGCACCTGACGGAGGAAAAGATGAGAACGTCTTTGATATCCAACAAGGCGTCTCAATAAATATTTTTGTCCGGAAAAATGAAAATAAGACTGAATTAGGCACCGTGTATCACTTGGAACTTTTCGGCAAGCGCGAAGTTAAGTTTAATGCACTTAATGACTTAAACATGGAAAGAATAAAATGGATAAAATTAGATTATTCTGAGCCATATTATTTCTTTGTGCCCAAAAACTTTAGTTTGGATGAAAAAAATAAAAATGATTTTTCTATTATTGATTTGTTTATAAATAATTCTATAGGTATAGTTTTTGGAAATAAAGAAAAAGATGTCTCCTTTGAAAATCAACCTTCTTTATTGGAAGATAAGATAATTATAGGTGCATTTGATAACAGATTTACTCATTATGGTAATAATTTGCAGAGACCCAGAACTAAAATAATGAACCATTTATTTAGTCATGAAAATGTGGCTTTATTAATTGCCAAACAAAACGAACAGGATTTATCTTTTGTTACGAAGTATATTACCTCAAAACATTCTCTGACGGGTGCCACATATGTGTGTCCTTTATATTTATACGCTGAAGATGACTCAAAAGTCCCAAACTTAAAAAAAGAAATTGTTGATGAAATAGAAAAAATTATTGGCAAGACAACTCCCGAAAATATTTTTGATTACATTTACGCAGTTTTGCACTCGCCAACATATCGAGAAAAATACAAAGAGTTTCTCAAAATAGATTTTCCACGAGTACCGTACCCCAAAAACAAAAAACAATTTGAGATACTTGTTGCTCTCGGAAAAGAATTACGAGAACTTCATTTGTTTGAATCACCAAAAATAAATCAATTCATAACGACTTATCCTATAGTTGGCTCCGATACTGTTGAGAAAATCTCGTACAAAGATAGAAGCCTGTTTATCAACAAGGACCAGTATTTTGGTGATGTCCCAGAAGTTGCATGGAATTTTTATATTGGTGGATATCAACCAGCCCAGAAATGGCTCAAAGACCGCAAAGGACGAACGCTTACCAATTCTGATATTGAACACTATCAAAAAATTATTGTTGCGTTAGTTGAGACAGATAAAATCATGAAAGAAATAAATAAGTCTGTTTATGATTAACGATGTAATTTCTTGTTTTAAATAAATCAAAAATGAAAAAACTTTTAATTTTAAATTTCATTTTTTCTTTAAAAATATTTTGCGGAATAACTGGTGTGCTCGAAGGATTCATTCGCGATTCAAAATCGAAAGAAGCAATCGTTGGCGCA
>ERZ1292623.1365-Hain-H51-01um-R1-1365-length-23740-cov-9_pt1 | contig 23740 bp, 35 predicted proteins | sample MGYA00564398_ERZ1292623 | MGnify/ENA primary metagenome ERZ1292623 (study PRJEB36523, sample SAMEA6512633) | groundwater metagenome | collected 2019-01-07 | study: AquaDiva: Metagenomics assemblies of 32 groundwater samples | reverse complement strand
AAATGGTACACTGGTTCTTCTTCATATAACTCTCCACATCAATATACACCCTTCGTGAAGAAGGCGACCATCGATATAGGTCCATTCACCAAACGATCTATTGCTTATTGCGTAAATAAGTCTATTTTTAAACCACTTAATACTAGACTTAGTGAAAATAATGTTTTCAGTCTTCATAGAATACAACTGTCCCAAATGGGGGTTTTGCATCGGGTAAAGTAATCCATAGAATATCTACCTTCTTATTTTTAGGCCAACGTGGAACGTACCCATCTGTTATGAAGATAATTGCTTCCGGATTATATTTGTCAACAGCGTGGTCATAGAGAGGAACAATGTCTGTTCCTCCCCCACCGGGTAAGTTCTTAGGAAACCCATTTGTGAGCTCTTCGTCCATTTGAACGCTAGTATCCCCAGCAATTAAACGAACTTGAATATTGTGTTGGCGAAGAAAGTTTACAGCTGAAGCAGTTTGATTAAGAACATTGCCCCACATAGACCCAGACGTATCGAGACATACAATAGCCATCTTAGGCTTGTAATCCCAACGTGGTTTAAGTGATGGAACATGCAGTCCCGCTTCTCTCATTGACCAAACGGGACGAGAGTGCTTTCTACCTTCGCTAAGACAGGGTTCTACAATTGCCCGCGCCCATTCCTGCATTTTTTTGGCCCACTTAGGGGTGTCTTTAGCTTGATACTTAAACTCTCCATTACCACCCAATACCCCCATCCCACTTAATGAATCATCTTTAGTAGGGTCGATAATGCTTACAAGCGACCCAATTGCTTTCGCACGGGGGTCATCTATTTTAGATATCCCACCACACATTCCGGGTTTAGCTTCCCCATTTCCCCCACATTCGTCTTCATCTCCTTCAACGTGCATCATATCGTGGAGAATAGAAGCTCTATAACATTGTTTTTCATTTAACCCGAGTTGTTTAAGTTCAATAACAGGGTCAATTGGGTCGACTAATGGGTTTATTACTTGATGTACAGCGTCCCTAAGAAGCTCCAGTTTTGGACCCTGAAGCCACCAATTTGCTTCAATATCGGTTGAAATAAGTCTATCAACCCCGTTACACTTAATGTTAAAATGTCCCCCAGAAATATGATTAAGTTCGTGTTCAATTAACGCCCCAAGACATTCAATAGAAAGATCATCAACAGCTTTTTCAGCAATGTTAATTTCAAAAGACTTTGAATCTGCGTGCCATTCGGTCCAACCTAATGTTGGAGGACCCCCACTACTACATATATTAAGTCGTATCAAACCCATATTGAAAAGATCAAATGCGTAGTCAGGAATTGCTTTAATTAATTTTTGACTCATATTAATCTCCAAACAAATTTATTTTTAACCGCTAAATCGATACGTTCGTTTGCAGCAGATGACCATACTTGAATAAATGTTTTTAAGTGTAGTTGGTAACAACTACCAACAAAACATGTTTTGTCAATAGTGAGGGTTTTTTCATACCTATTAACTCTTTTAAAGATTTTCAAACATTAAACTCCTAAAAATGGTACACAGGTTCATATAGTGAGTAGCGTAATCAAGCTCACGCTACTCACTAATATGACTATGTTAGTTCTCTACCTCAGCGTGTCGTTCAAGGTTTTCAACAAACTTACCCTTAAGTTCATCATTTTCAACATATACTAAACCCCTATCCTTTAGAAACTTCTCCAACGTTATTGGTTTAATTTGCTTGATTGATTCAGCAATTTCAGGAGACTTTTCCCCGTTAAAGAAGTCAAACAGTTTCTCAGGGTCATCTGTAAATGCTAGGTGGATAGACCCAAGGGCTTCCATCTTTTCCATCTCTGTTAAGTTCACAAAGGAAGATAGAACTGCAAATGACAGAGTAACAGCCTTATTTCGAGGAAGTTTCTTACACTGTTCGTAAAGAAGATCGGGATGACGTGCAAGTTCGGTAGCATCCAAAGTATTGGTTTGTGACAAATGACGAACAAGCTTTTCGGCTAAAGTCTCTGGAAGAAGAGAACTAAGAATAATCTCATGAGATTCCTTAGGGAGAATCCAAAACCCCTTCCCACCTTTCTTGATTGCGCGAAGGGCTGCTATTGTTGAAGCATTAATTGTAACTGGGGCAGGTGGTGGAGTTGGGTCAAGTTCGTTATCCCCACCATCCTTGACAGAGATATAATTAGTCCCATTTTCAACAATAAACTTTGCAATTTCGTCTTCTCCAGCAATTTCCATGAGAACTTCCTTACTAGGAGGAAAGTGGATAAAAGCACAACGACTTTTCAACGCTGCTGAGAAAATTGCGGGGTTTGTAGCCCCAAAAATCATAACTTTTGTATCATCGTGATGAATTTTCTCACTATTAAGAGTCCTGTTCCTAAGGAAAGTATACAATGCAGCTCTAGTTTCTGGACGAGCTTGTCCAACTTCATCAAAGAATAAAACTACCTTACCGTCGGGATTCCTTTCCAAATATTCACGTGATCTCTTAAACCAAGGGGGTGGGAGATCTTCAAGACTTCCAGTTACAGAGTTATATGTTCTAAACCCCACAACTTCATCGGGAATACTTGTACTTGGAAGTATCACTTCGTAGTGAGCCCCCAATGCTCTAGCAAGAGCTTCAATGTCGTAAGTCTTGCCCGTAGCTGTTGGGCCCCAAAATAGAGGAACTAAGTTTGTGTTTAATGAAAGCCAGTGAGCCGCCAAAACTCTAGTTTGATGATTCTTTGGGATTTGCGCCCCAAACAGAAGTGGGGAATAGTCTTCAATAATAGTTGGTTCCTCATTTACTTGAACAATTGGTGTTTTACGTGGGCGCCCTACTGGACGCTTCACGGGTGTTTTCCTTGTTGTTGCCATTTGTTGCCTCCTATTAAATAATTGTTTTGCTATATCTAATATTACATGTTGAATAAGTAGTTTTGTTTCTTTTTATTCAGTTATTTGACGTCATTGTAAACTTTGAAGGTCACTGGGAATAACGGTTCAACTAAAGATGTAACTGCTTTAGCATACTGTTTGATTTCCCATTGAGCTTCATCCCCCTTTCGTAGTTCTAAAAAGTGAAGTACCGATTGAAGCGAAGCACTCCATCTCCACGATGTATACATTCCATAAGCAGGAAGAAAAAGACGCGCTTGTTCAACAGCTACACCATCTTTTAAAGCTGATTCATATCTTGCTGTTCCAACTTGATATGTATTTTCAATCAGGGTTGTATAAGTTAAGTTAGCCAATGGTGGTAAATCCCCACGCGAACCCTGTTTCTTATTCTTAGCTTGAAGCCTCCACTTCTCAGGAATATAGTACACTGGTTCCTCGCTCACATATCTCCTACTTACTTCATTCCATCCGTCCATAGTATGGTCGCTTCCTACTACGTGTTTCCACCATTGACGAGCTACGAATAAAGGAGCGCACACTTCTAATGTGACAAAAGCGTGTCTAAAGGGGGATGCGTGTTCGTGTTCAAGTAGAAATTTAATTAGTTTTTCGTCGCCTTCAGTAAGAACCTCATGTTCTTTATTGAAGGAAACTCTTGCAGCATTTACTACCGATAAATCGCTTCCCATTGAATCAACTAAAGATACATACCCATTATCTAAAACATTAATTTTTTTCATTTATTTTTATTCTCCTCATAAAGTTTTACTATCTTCTTATTTATAGAAGTAACAGCGTCATTAAAGTCTAAACTATATGATATATATGATGTTACTAACAACGCGATAACGACAACAATGTATATTATTATCATATTTTTAATCTCCTTAGATAATTTTCCACCAATATTTCATAGCAATAAGATATTCACCGCTTAAAGTAAGGCGGGGTTTTTTCCTAAAATGACTAACCTGTTTAAGAATGTAATCGTCTTTTTTAATAATATAACTCATATTCCTATACAATTTTATACTGCCACCCTTTAACCCCAAAAACCACTAAGCCCTCTGAGGAATCTCTTAGTTCTAAATCATTTTTCTCTCCTAAATTCCAGCAAACCCAGAGGTAAAACTGTGTTGAGGGTCCAATTCTCCAACCATTTATTGTTGAATAGTTTTTATAAAAATACATTTTCATATTAAAGTCCAAGTATACCCCAATAACATTATTCTAACTGAATTGTTCCCTATAGTATCACTAATTATTGGATAATTAACCCCTACTGGGGGTTTCCAACCCCATGTAATTTTTCTCTCTGCTAAGTAAAAACCATCTTTACCTTTTACCAATAACCTTTTCATAGTAGTTTTATCACATAACCTTTTGTTATGAAACGAACAAGACCCTCAGCCTTAAAAACGTAAAGAGAAGGCCTACTTTCATCACAAGTCCAAAATATGTAACTTTGTTCGTAAACACCTTCAAAACGCATCCATTCCTGTTTTATTCTAGACGTTTTAAATTTTACATATTTCATAGTAGTTTATAAGCCCATTGTTTTGTATGAAGTCTTACTTCCCCTTCTAACCATATCTCTTCTGTACGCCCGTCTAAATAGGGATAAGTTTTACCCGTTATTCTCTCCCAAAATAACCAATTACCCCTTCTATTATGTAATCTAAATAACATTCCACGGGGAGAATAATTTTTCATTGTCTTCATATTATCTTCCATTGATATGTTTTTGTTAATAGGTCTAATTCTTCGTCATATTCATAAAACTCAGTACTGTGTTGTCTAAATATTGCTGGTGTTAATAAATAAAACCTTTGTGAAATTTTTAGCCCGTATAAATTAATAATTGTTCCATTAAAAGTAATTTTCATATTTCATCTACCCATTTCAAAAAACTTTATTCAAAATTTGTTGGAGTGGGGGGGATGAAACCCCTCACCATTCTGTTTTTACATCAGCCTTCCAACCCCACTTTTCTAACCAACTTTCTACCCACTGTGAAAACTCATAACAACTGGGGTCAGCCTCCTCAATGTAAACAACAAACTCCCCGTTCTTTAATGCTGCTACATTGCGACAAGACAAATCACCCCAATTGATTAATTCGTCTTTAAAGAGGAATGTTGAACATTTCCAGCCCACCTCTGAATCAGGTTTATATAAACTCTCAATAAGTCTGTTAACCACTTTTTTAAGTATTTGTTCCTGTTCATCAAATACTAATGGTCTACCCTTTACGAGAGCTTGCCAGTTTTCAAGTTCTTCCCTATAATTTTTGTTTTCCATGTATTATTATCCAGTCTTAGGAGAGCGAACCGCCTCGTCAACAGTCTTCCCTAAAAGAAGACGACCCAGAACTCTATGTCCCAAGGAAAGGTAGTATGAATTCCACACTGCCTTCGTCTCTTCCTTTGTTGAAGCTCTCCCAAAAGCAATCTCAGCTTCTCCTGCGAGAATAATCTTTTCATCGTATGACATAGTTGTACGTTCCATAATTAAAACTCCTTACAAAATTTACAAAATCTTTTACTATTCTTCTGAGACTTTAACTTACGTTCTAACGCATATCGCTCCTCTTTGATAGTATCCCATGTCTTAGCTACTACCCATTCAATTCCCGCCTCCTTAACATACTTCATTAACTTAGCAGCTTTGCTCCCCCCTAAACGGTGTTCGCTTATTCTCCTTTCAAAGTTATTTGTAGAACCTAAATAATGCTGACAACTTTTACGCCCTTTAACAAGGGGAAAATTAAAGTGAATTAAATATACTACTACACTAGTCATATTCATCAGACATAAATTCTACAACTACTTTCATAGGGTCTCCCTCTTTATCTCTCCAAAGAAGAACAGGATAAGACCCATCCCCAAACCCAGTAGATGAAACTACCCCATTGTTGAACTTAAAGAAGGGTCTATCAACCCATTTTCCATTACTATCTTCATATTGCTTCAAAAGGTTTTTATAATCTAAGGGAAAATTGTTTATGTCTCCTGCAAACATTTGCCCACTGTCTACCCCATTACTGTTTATTAACTCAGGAATTTCCTCCCCGTTTAATACAGTATCAACTTTTTGAAGTATTAGTTTTGATACTAAATTATCTTCAAATTTAACAGTAGCTTCCCACATTCCATAACAATTTGGGATAATAACACCTAGTGAATATTCTCTTAATTCGTCTAGGGAATCGTCCCCATCTATGTAACAAGGGTCAGCTATTAACAGTTCATCTTCAATAAAAATTGTTTTCATATTTATATTTAATCTCCTTTTTCTAAAAAAATGGTACATTGGTCCACAACAGAGGAGGGGTTTTACCCGAGGATGAGCAAACCCCTCCCCATATGGAGAAGCTCCCGAGGATTAGAGCTTCCACCCACTCCCTAGGGCATCATCTAGAAGTCTATTAGCTTCACTATTGTCCTGAAGTGGAGTTTTCTTTTGAAGTGCAGAGAAAATAGCGAACATTACAAGGTTTGTTTCTGGGTCAATAAGGGGATTAAGCCCTATTTGTCTCATTTGAAAAAGACACGCTACATAAGCGGGGTTAGTAAGTAACTTACGTAGATATTCCCCCTTACTTTCCGAAATGTTCTTTGCCTCTTGAAATAGATCTCTAGCGTCTAAAAACGCTTTCCTTGCGTTTTCTTCCGAAAACTCAGGTCCTTGTGTTGAATCTCCAAATTTCATTTTAAACTTCCTATTTACGTTATTCTATATTGAAATGTTTTTGCTAGGTAAAATATATGATTCTTATTATTGTAATATTCCCCAATAGAGTCTATTTTTCTAAGAATAATCCATCTATTATCTGGGTTAAAAACAAATTCCTGTTTAAAATTAATAAACCTTATTTTTATCACATTGCTCTCCTCCAACCCATTTGTTTTGTGTAAATGGGGGTTCCTCCCTTAACTTCCCTAACACAATTAATACAAAGTATGTCTTCTTTCTCTTTAGAGAATCTTCCATAAAATACCAAGTAGGGGTAAAACTCTTTTTCACTAAATGTTCCCCCACACTTAGGACATTTCTCAAATTTCATGTAAAAATCCTCCTTTTTGAGAGAAATATTTGTTCCTAGGGTTATAATAAAACAGTTAAAGAGTTAAGCGTATCCTCTAGCTTCTTTCTTTTCAAGTGCCTTAAACAATGAATACAGTGATACTACTTGTTCACCTGGAAGTAAATGCATCACTGTGTGATTTTCCCTTCGTTCTGGGGGACGTTCTCCCATGCCCTCAGAATAAATACGTGAAATCACTTTTGTAAATTGACGAGCTAACGTTCGCTTACGGTCTTCTTCATGTTTTGAACAGGGGCAGCAAGCAGTACAGTAACCCTTTGACCCCTTCTTGTTAAGGTGAAGAGCCTCAACATAAACATCGCTAACCTTACATCCTAAACACATCATCTTTAACTTTGTCTCCTTAGACTAAGCTCGCCGCCATAAGAGCAGCAGCAAATAAATTAATTCCACGATTAAATGGATTTAATCCAGTTTGAAGAGCTAAAAACCCGTTTATTACCATTAAGAATACACTTATTTCCTCCATTTTTTAGTTCCTCCTATAGTTTGCTTACAATACTATTGTAAAGCTAGAACAAGCTGTTATGTTTCTTTTTATTCATCTATTTTGTTAGTGAAAAACTCCTTTAGAAATGGGTTATTCGCATTTATAATAAGTTTATCTATGGCCTCAAAAAGGTGACCACCGACTCCAACAGAACCAACTCCGTTAAACTCGCCCCAAATAACTGTTCTGTTTTCAACAATAATTTTTCGTATATCAACTGTTGAAAAATGGTACATTGGTTCAGTTACGTCTTCTTTAATAGTGTCAACTATTACTACAGTTTTAGTCCAAGGAAATTTCATTTAATTTCCCCCTTTCTAACAAGCTAGCCGCAAACCCAATACAAACCCCAAGTTCTATTCCCGACCACGCAATAATGTAAAGAGGAACACCAAGTGCTCCGTAAATTCCACCTTGTATTCCCCCTATGTTCAACCCTCTCCCCATTCAGGCACATGCGGAAACGTTGGGTTATCCATCGTCCCCATGAGGACGTTGTAAATGATTTTCCCTACGCGTCCATTACCATCAACGAATGGATGAATGTATTCGAACTCTTTGTACGCTTCGAGCGGGGTCATTGACGACAAATTATTTTGCCATCTTCTCATCAAATCTTCTATTTCGTCCGGTGGGGGACACAAGCGTCCCCCAATAGATACATTACAAGTTCTCCACTTGTTAATGTTCGTATTTGCGGGTTCAAGCATCCACGCAAGGGTTTTAATGTGACGATTTGACAATGGGGTCTCAAGAGGGTTTATTTGAGTGGTTGAACACACACTCTCCCACGCATCACCCATCATCCCAACGCGAACAAAGTAGTCTTCGTCTCGCCACCCTTGGTTCCACACTTCACGCGCTATAAATTTACTCTTGTTCATTACACACCTTCTTGAATAAACTAATCCTACCTATAGATGAAACTATTATTTCATAACGAAGGCTGATCACGCCCAATTTAACTCATTTTCGCTGTATATAGTTTCATCTACAGGTAAGACTAATTTGTGAAGAGTAGGCGCGTACTGTCGCCTCGTTCTTATGCCCCTTTATACATTTGAGTCCGTGTTAATTTACACCATGGATTAAACAGCGCGTGTGCTCATCTGTATAAAGTTGGATAGCAGGGCCCGGGAGGATTCGAACCTACCAATCTCTCTTACTACTTACTGTTCCCACTTCGTCAAGAGGAACTCTTGTTACCGTCGTAACAGTAATAATAGTGCTCTCCCTTTGAACTACGGGCCCATGTGTAAACATGAACCTATCCAGGCTCTTCACATATTCAGTTTTAAGGGGGTTCGTTCATATGAACGCATTACCAGTTACTAGACCCCTTAATACTAACTTCCCTGATTACGCTTCATTGCGTCCTGAATTTGCGCGATGATTGCGGGTGTTACGTTTATTTTCCTCATTTGTTTAACCCCTTGCTATTGCTTACTGTATCTATTATAAAGCTGGAATAACTGTTTGTGTTGTTTTTTGTTCAGTTATTTTAGTCTTCTTTGTCCGTGTGCTTGTGCTTCCAGCAGCAGTCATCAGCGCAGTAGTCTGGATGTCCACATCGAGGACATTGGGGACGGGATGGTTCTTCTTGGTGTATTTCCCCATCGTAAAAGTGATCTATTTCACACACCCCCTGTTGACACGCTTTGCAGAAGATTGCTTCGTTAACAAAAGTCATCGTGTTTGCCTTTCATACAGGAATTGTGTTAATTAGATTATTCGCAAGTGCATGGGCGAAGCATTTTAACAATGTCATCTACTGTGCGATTAAGAACCCCACCACACTTGTCACAGCAAGTTCTCCATTTGTTTGCGATATACCTTATCATGTAGTTCTCCTTACTTGCTTACTATATCTAGTATATAGTTAGAACAAGCATTTGTGTTTCCTTTTACTCAGCATTTTTTAACATAGGAATAGTATTTATCAACTGTTAAACGAACAACGAAACGCAAATGTGAATAGGAAATGGTACACTGGTTCATATTGATAATGCGCGTATACAATTCTTTTTTAGTCAAACAAAAAACCCCCGAAGGGGGGTCTCTTGTCGCTGGGGAGTGAACCTACTTTGCAGCCCGTAGAACTTTGTTCAACTTCTCCACAAGAATCAACTTGCTGCCCGGGCAGGAACATTCCGCCGCTGGGGTCCACGTCCAGTCATCTGTCTTTGGGGTCGCCCCCATGAAGAAAATGTTCCTCATTGAGTTGTACCGCCCGTCCTTGTTGATTGCAATTTCCTTGCACGACCACCGTAGTGTGGGGTGGTTCTCACAGGTCATGTAGCCCTTGTCCATTGTCTGCCTCCTATGTGAATAATGGTACATTGCTTCAACATCCCGGGGCGTAGCGTGTCCCTAGCACGCTACACTGGGCCCCTACGCTGGAGCGTTGACGTTAGTTCACGGCTGGCTTGCCCTCGCGCGTGATTTTCACCTCGCCCGCCTTTGCGAACTCCGCGTGCTTGCGCTCCTTCTCCGCGTCCTCCGCTTCCTGCATCGCCTGCCCCAGCCGACTGAAGTCCGGGAACCCCACGTAGGGGGAGACCCCGTAGGCGGCAGGGTCAAACGGGACGGCGGCGCGAACTTGCTGGCGTTCGCCCTTCGTCAGCCCCTTGCCCCACGATTCGTCGTGCCGGAGGTAGTACCCGCGCTGGGCCACCTTCATCGTCGTCTTGGGACTCCAGCTACAGAATATCTGTAGCACTTGCAGCGTCCCGTCAGCGAGGAACCCATCGATTCTCTCGGGCATCGTCGCGAGGTTAGCGCCCACAGTGTGACGGATGAACCCGTTGGGCCCACATACGTGAATGTCCCTGATGATCTCGACTTCAGCGGGGACCTCGGCGAGCATGCGAACGTTCCTGATAGCGCCGGTCTTCTCGAAGAAGTCGTACTCCCTGTCAGTGAGGTTGCGGGGGTGTCGCTTCCCGTCCTTGCGCTGACCCCCCATGTCCGTTAGCCCTACGCGCAACCCCGAGAGGTCGGGAAAGATGACCCCAACGTTGCGCGTTGTTGCTTGCTTGTTCTTCATTTGTAACCTCCGTTACGCTTGCGCCCCCAGGGGGGCTTGCTTGGTTGCTGTATCTAATATAACACGCTTGAACGTAGCGTGCCCTATTATTATGTTAAGTTACGCTACTAATCTGAGGCTAACTATAACAACTATAGAAACTGTGTAATTGCTTATACAATTAAACAATTAACGCTTTAATCAATTGATAATGAGCTTATACAATTCGCCCCCTAAATAGTAAATTGCATAAGCAACTAAACAATATACGAACATAGCACGCAGCTAGTAATTGCTAATGCGTATATACAATAGTAGTTATACTCCCAGTTATACTCAACAACTACTAATCAGTGTATACCATAGCGCATATTGCGCCACATATTTATCACATTGTGTGACATCAGCTTAAATATTCATCAGTATACACGCATTAACAATTACACGTATATTGTCATCAGACGAATGTCGAGTCAGTAGTGTAGTAGTAGGGGGGTATTACCTGTATCGGAATCAGATCAATTCTAGAGTATTATCAATAATTCAGATATATTCGAATATATTGTTATTTGTATTTTAGAATTCTGGGGGTATTTTTACAATTATTTTTTATTTATGGGGGCGATGAAAGTGTTATAATTATCATATGAGTGATAAATTAGATTTAGATGTTTTTTCTAAAGCGCTGAAATCATATGTTAAGCCCCTAAAGGAAAAAGATAAAGATAGAGTATTGATAAGCGTTGTTGTTGATGGGGATGAAGTGTGTGTATCAGCAAATAATACTCCGGTAATTAAAGTTGTAGGGGAGCCGGGAGCAGCGGGAATTAAAGGGGATACTGGGGCAAAGGGAGAACGTGGGGTGCAGGGTATGAGAGGGGTAAAGGGCGAAGCAGGACGTGATGGGAAGGATGGGATTACAAGAATAGTAGTTGACACTGAAGTATTAAAAGAAATAAAAGATAAAATTAAGTCTCTAGAAAAGAGAGATAGACTTGCTGGGGTTACTAATATAATTGCTTCATCTACTGGGATTGATCGACTAAGTACTTTATCACATATTTCAGGATTATTTTATTCAACAATATTAGAAAATGGGACAGCAACACATAGTAGTTCAGCAGATACATTATATCTTATACCATTTTATGTCCCTAACCCCCATTTATATACTACAATTAATTTAGATATTTTATCTGGGGTAGCGGGAAGTCTTAGATTAGGGCTTTACAATAATGCAGGGGGGGTTCCTGGGGCATTAATTATTGACGCAGGAGAAGCTGATACAACCAGTGTTGAACTAAAAACACTTACATTAAATCAACATCTTAGAGAGGGTTGGGTTTGGATGTGTGTTTTATATAGTGCTGGAAGTGTAGTTAGTAGAGCAATTACTACTACTTCTACAATATTAGGGTTTACTACAGCTTCGAGTACTTCTAAAGCAATAGGGGGGTCGGCAACTCAAGCATATGGTCCGCTTCCAAATATAATAACAGATTTTACTATTGGACCAGCAGCGCGTCCTAGAATTATGTTAGGGGCTTAATGGCACATAGTAATGAAGCTATATTAAAACGTATTGCAATATTAAGGAAGAAATATGTTCCGGTTAATGAATCAATAGGTGTTACTGAGGGGTCTGAATTTTTTACTCTTAAATTTGGGCGTGATAAAAATGTAATGCTTATAACTGGACCTCGTGGGGAAAGAGGAGTACAGGGAATACAGGGTCTAATAGGGCCTAAGGGGGATACAGGGGCAACAGGGGGATTAGGGGCGAGAGGGCTTTCAGGTGAAAAGGGGGACAGGGGGGATAAAGGAGAGCAGGGGGAACAGGGTGTTCAAGGAATAACAGGGGAAATAGGGGCAACGGGGCTTATAGGACCCAAAGGGGAAAAGGGAGATAAAGGGGATTCTGGAGTTGATGGGGCAACAGGGGCGCAAGGAGAATCAATAATAGGGGAAAAGGGGGATAAAGGAGATTCGGGAGAACGTGGAGAACCCGGTCCACAAGGTGAAATAGGGGAAATGGGGTTGATAGGGCCTAAGGGGGACAAGGGTGATAGGGGAGACACAGGGGAAAAGGGTCCTAAAGGTGATAGAGGTCCTAAGGGTGACAAAGGTGATCAAGCTAATATAGACTCTATATATGAAGAACTTAAAAATATAAAAGAGTGGAGTGGGAATGTAACTACTGTTTTATCTGGAGGTGCTGTATTTGCCCCTCGTGTAAATCACAGTCCAGAAACAGTTACAGACCCCACTGTTAATGATGATGAAACAGTGGGGTATCGAGTTGGGTCGCGTTGGGTTAATTATCTTACAGGAGAAGAATTTGTACTTGTAGATCATACCCATCAAGCTGCTGTATGGAAAAGTACTACAGCCGGAAGCAGCGCTAGTAGTACAGGAGAACAAGGACCTCCAGGAGTTGATGGTGAGCAAGGAGAACAGGGAGATCAAGGACCCCCTGGGCCTCAAGGTGAAGCAGGGGCGACTGGGGTAGAAGGAGAGATAGGGTTACAAGGACCTCCTGGAATTGACGGAGTAGATGGGGAACAGGGACCTCCCGGAATTAAGGGAGATACTGGGGTAGCGGGTGCTACGGGGGCGGCTGGAGCTCAGGGAATTGCGGGCGTAGATGGGGTTGCGGGTCCCCCAGGACAAGACGGACAAGACGGTACTGATCTTTGGGTAATTCCAGGAGTTAAAGGAGATACAGGACCTGCTGGAAGTACTGGAGCACAAGGATCAGTCGGTGAAGCAGGAGCGACAGGTGCTCAAGGGGTTTCAGGTCCTCCGGGACAGGATGGGGAGAACGCAGATGATATTTGGAGCGTTACCCCTAATACTAAAAAAGAAAACAAGGCCATTAATTACGTTATTGCGGGCGGGACAGTAGCAATAACTAGTGGTGTAAAGGGTTACGTTGTAGTAGATTTTGATTGCATAATTTCCAGTTGGACCACGTTGTGTGAAGCTGCCCCTACAGGAACAAATTTAGTTATTGACATAAAAAAATCTTCTTACAGTGGGTTTTCTGCCTCGTTAACTAGTATTACCGGATCAGATCTACCAACGATAGTGGTTGGTGCAAGAAAGGGACAAAGTTTTACTTTAACGGGATGGACTACTACACTAAACAGAGGGGAAATTTTAGAATACACGGTGTCCACAGCCCCAGGAACAACCACATTAGCTACGATAAATTTAACAGTCGTACCTATATAAAAGGAGGTAATAAATGGCACGATACAGCGCCAGTAACTCAAAAACAAATACTGCATCCGCTACAGTTCCTATGTGGAATGTTTGCAATCCGCCCTCGGGAACCCTACGAAGGGGTGCTCTCTATCAGTTAATTATTGGAAGTGACGCAACCCCCGCCGATGTAGCTGCAAAATTTGTACTACAACGAACAACAGCAGATGGAACAATCTCTACAGCATTTACAGCTACAGCACTTGACCCGGCAGACCCCGCAGCTATTGAAGTTTGTAATCTAACTTGGAGTGTAAACCCAACAATTACAGCTAGTAGCGATTTATTAACCATTGGAATGAATGGGAGAGCGACAGTTATTTGGACAGCCCCTCCGTATGGGGAGATAAGGTGGCCTGCTACAGCAGAATATGGAGTTGCGCTTATGTGTACGGTGGCATCAACCGCGCAAAACTTTAACTTTAATGAATTCTGGGAAGAGTAATGAAGCGCATAGGAAACCTTGTTATTACTGACGAAAATGGCATACGTGAAATGGATACGCAACAATGTGTTCATTGCGGGGGCCACTGGATAGTTGTGCAAGGAAGCAAGCGCCAGCATAGATACTGTTCAAAATGCGATGGAAATACCTGTTCTAATCTGGATTGTTTAATGAACTGTATTCCCGCTGAAAAGAAATTGGAGATAATGGAACGTGGGGTTTAAGATTACCTACCGTAAAATTATTTATGATAGCATTTTAACAGGTATCACTAAAGATGGTATTGCCGGGGTTATTATTGATATTAAAGGTAAACATACATTTATCCCAAATAAGAACATTACTAAAATACAAGAGGTTTCCGATATTTGGGATATAAACGCTAATCAATTATTGGTGGGTGATGCAGTAACTACCAAGGGAAAGCTAGGAATTATCGTTAAAGAAGGAAATGAATATAGGATAAAAATTAAGGAAAACCTTATTCGCGTTGAACCAGATGAGACGTATGATGTAAAAAATGCCAGCAACATATTATAATCTTATAGACACAATAGCGGGAGCGGAAACGAAAGATAAAGATTCATACTTTGTTTCATTAACTGGGACAGACTATATGAGTATAAATACTACTACCCCAATTGCCGGAGCAGCAGATTTTCTGTGGAATAAGACGGGGGTAGAAGGGGGAGAAAGTTGGAAGTATAAAACCTTTCAAAGTTCTGGTGGGTACAATAACGTTTCTTCGTCATTTAAGTTAAAAGTGGTTATTGGGCCACCTACCGGAAGAAGTATTGAAATACACAATTTCTTTGGTAGTTCAATCTCAGCCGGAGTGGGGTTGTCTGGTAATGGTGCTAATACACGTATTTGCTTAATGGAAGATAGCACGAGTCAGGGTAATACCCCTATACTAAAATGGGAAGGTTCAACAAATCTTGTAGTTGGCACAACATATATTGTTCAATGGAAATTTTGGAACCCAGGCGGAACAATAGCATCTATTTGGAATGCTATTCTTAATCTTTATGACGCTTCTGGTGCATTACTTGAAAGCTCTGGGCGAACAACGCTTGATCAGTCCCCATTTGGTTCAACAGTTGTAGCACAATGGGCGTTTGGTAACGGGTTTAGTAATGATTATCTCAGTCAAGTACCTGCAGGTTTTGTACTTAGTTATAAATTTGATAACGCTGTAATAGTTTTTGGGGGGGCATGGGCACCCGTAGATGCTAATATAGCCGTAATGACCCCCGGTACTGCTGAGGGCACAGATACCGTTTGGACGCTTGGAGCGGGGGCGGATGAATGGACGGCGACGAAAGAAATTCCATCAGATGGAGATACTTCTTATATTAACTCCGGAACTGGGTTTGGGAGGAGTCAAACATATAACGCAACAGCGTCAGGCATTTCACTATCCGCTGGCCAAGAAATTTTAGCTATCGCTGAGTTTGTTAGAGTTAAAACCGACTCCGGTACTGGGCTTTTTTATCCACGGTATAGAATTGCAAATGGAAATAATACGTCGTCGGGCGGTGTTGGTTCAACAACAACGTATAAGTGGGCTAGACATTGCAAACCTGCGCCAACAGGTCTTGGGTGGACGGTGGCACAACTAGACGCAATGGAACCCGGAGTTGGTAAAACTGTTGGGTCAACAAATAATCGCTGTTCAACAATCGTTGTTGAAGCATTGTATGGAAATCCATACTTTACTGACCAAATGGGTTGGTATTCTCCCACGGTGGAAACGCAGTCGCCGCAGTTTAGTCGCCCACTTTTACGTAGAGACTCGCGCAACTTCAAAAGTTATGTTACAATTGACCCGTGGATACTTACACAAGCCGGAACTCCGCCGGGGGCAAATTTTCCGTACGCGGTTATCATAATTGTTGGTTAGTGATATTATAGAAGTAAAGGAGAAATAAATTATGTCAGGAACTATTAAACGATTAGCTGGTCCAGCATATCTAGCAGCAGCGGCGGCTGATGTTATAACTACCCCGGCATCTACTATGTATGATGTTGTTCGTCATATTCATATAGCTAATAAAACAGCTGGAGCAATAACATTCACACTTTATGTTGGTACAACGGGTGGATCAGCCGCTGGAACTGAACTTTTTGGGGCAAAATCCGTAGCCGCCAACGATGTGTACGATTACTATTGTACCTTAAGACTTCTTGGTGGGACAGATTATCTAACTGGTTTAGCAAGCGCAGCTACGTCGTTGGTTATTACGATTGAGGGTGAGAGGTTTGTCGTATAAATGACACTTGTAGCTGAGTACCCTAAAGCAATTGTTTGGGAAGCCCACCCATCAAATGTAGGTGTGGGCACAAACAACCCTAAAGTAATAGTCTACCACACTCCGGAGGAGCCTGCCGATGGATACCCTGGAACTCCATATTGGTTTGCAAGAGAGCATCCAGGGTCTGAAGGATCGACGCATTACTTTGATTCATATTTGGGGTTCATCTGGCAGTGTGTTAAGGAAGATGCACGGGCAATAGCAAATGGGGTAACAGCAAATAAGTCATACCCAGCAGGAACAAATTCTAATATCTCTCTTAATCTTCAATCAATAAGCATAGAAATTGAAGGATACGCCGCTACTATAGGACAAACACTATCTGTAGCACAACACAAAGCGCTCGTTGATTGGACGGTATATGCCTGCAAAAAGTATAACATTCCAGCAGATAGACAACATATCATAGGACATTACGAGGTAGCAAGTAATAGAAGTGACCCAGGAACACTTCCAATAGATAGTATAGTTGCTGAAGTTAAAGCAATATTAGAAGGAGATAACATGGACCCATTATTAGAAAAAAGACTTAATGAATTTTTTGTAGCTCCGTACACGGATATTCAAGGGAGAATATTTGAAAGTAAAGCTACATACATGATGGTAGTTGCTGATTGGTTAGATAATGTGCATCTTTCTAAATTATTTGATGAACATAAAAAGATTTTAGAACAAAAAAGTGGTACTGGTGCTCATGTACATAGTTAGAAAAATATAATGAAAAAAACAAGCTTATTCTTATGCTTGTCTTTACTTATTACGAGTATTTTGGCTTATTTTATGTTTTTACAATTAGTTTGGGATCGTTTAAATGCAACAAAAAAACGTATTATTCCCAAAACGCTTGTACATAAATACAACTAATATCGGGAATAGAAACATTATCAACTAAAACACCCCAATTAACATCGTTTGGGACTTTTTCAAGTTTTCTAACACGATTTATTAAATCTAAAAAAGCTTGATACACATAGGTTGGAGAATTATGGGGGATTCCTACTCTAGTATTCCAGGTTTTCACCTACAAGTTGCCTCATACATTTCTTTTTCTTTTATAAAAAATTTCTCAATTGTATCATTAAGTTGTGGTTTTAGTTCAAACAGTATATCTTTAACAAAATCACTAGTTAAAACGTTATTTTTCATTAATAATCTAGGGTTTAAATCTATTTCTACATAGATTCTTTCATTCCCTATTGCAGAAGAGTTTCCTATTTTTATTATCTTCATATAAATTCCTCCTAATACATAATAACCCTTTTATTTAATTATACAACAACAAATATGTTACAATATAGTATAGGAGGAGATATATGAATAATAATGTATCACCAGGTTTACGTCTTTCCCCACTTAGGGAAAAAGCCGCACAACTTTTAGCTGAGGGTAGTTCACAAGCTGAAACATCTAGAGAACTACATATAAGTAAAACTACTATTAATAAATGGTGTAAGAACACAGAATTTAAAGATAGAATTAATCAATTAAGATCAGATAGTGTAATGCAAGCAAAGGATATTTTAGAGATGAGTATTCCAGATGCTGCAAGAACAGTTGTTGAACTAGCTGCTGGGAATTTACAATTTGAAGACCCCAAAGAACTAAACCCAAGACTTAGAGCAGCTCTTTATATATTAGAGAGATTTGCTAAAGAGCCTAGAACAAACAAAGCTCAACAAACGGTTAAATATCGTCCACAAATTGACGATGAACTAGATGAAATTATAAAAGTAGCTAACGATAGTAATATATGATAACAATAGATCAAGAGAGAGTTTTAGCGTCTCATAAAGCAAGAAACGATTTTGAATACTATTGTCGTTTAGTTCTTAGAGACGATTTTGGAAACCCTATTAAAATTGCAAAACATCAAAGATCTTGGATAGAAGCTTGTCAAAAAATGGGTGATGAACCAGAAGCTGGACATAAAACACTTATAATAGCTCCACCGGGAAGTGGGAAATCGGTTTTACTTGGGATTGGGTTTATATCGTGGATGATAGGGAAATTTCCCTATAAACACATAGGGTTAATTTCCTATGCCGATAAGGTAGCACACGACAGGGCGCTTTCTATAAGAAATCTAATAGCAGGAAATAAAGCATACAAACTCCCTTTTCCTTCTGATATAGAATGGGCTGAGGCTATAAACGCGCACCCAGTTATTCCAGATCGTACAAGTTGGGGTAAATCAAACTTTAGACTTTTACGAGATAATGAAGCTGACCCACATCCTACTCTTAGAGCAGGTGGAGCAATGTCTTCTGTTGTTGCTTATCGTTTGAACGGGTTAGTTATAGACGACCCAATGGATATTAAAAATAGCGCAACAAGTGATTTACGTGAAAAAACATTTAAAAACTATGAAAACGCTATTGTTACACGTCTTACGGATGGGGCTTGGCAATTATGTATTGGGACTAGATTTGCCGATGATGATTTTATTGGGAGGATAATGAAACGTGGAGGTTGGAACGTTATTCACGTAACGGCTTTAACTAAGTCTGGAAAAACATATTGGCCTGAAGCATATTCACAAGCTTTTATGGAAGAAAAGAGAATTAAGTCTCCATCCTTATTTTATACACAATATATGGGTGATACTAAAATGGGATCTCTTGGAATTATTAAAAAACTTCAAACATATGGTGGTGAGATAGAAGTTAAAAAGAATAGAGATATTCCAGCAATGACAACTGGGAAAATACACGATTCTGTTATTCTTAATAAACTATACTTAAACGGAGAAGAAATAGATCTTTTAATAGGGTTTGGGATAGATGCAGCACTTAAAGATAAACAACAAAACGACTATACTGTTATATATATAGGTGGGATAGATAAAACTGGGAAGCTTTGGATAATAGATAGAATTAAAGATAGAATGGGCACACCTGAATTGGTAAATAAGATTTTAGAATTATACGCTAAATATCACCCATTTACTATTTGGATTGAAGATGCTGCTGGTGGGACTCCAGCTATACAAACTCTAATGGCTGAAACTCCTTATTTACCAACAATACCTGTTAACCCAACACATGGGGGTAAGAGAAGTAGAGCTAATGCATTATCACCATATTTGCATGGGGGTCATGTTCTATTCCCTAAAGAATCTGTATGGTTTGAAGATGCAGAACACTACCTAACACACTTTGGAAGTACTGACTATGATGACGATTTGGATGCTTTATTTGTTTTATGTAATAACCTACTTTCTATAAAACATCCAGATTCCTATTCATCTGAAAACCGCCCAAAACTTAAAATTTCTATGAGATAGACTATGTTATTATATAAGTATATATTGGAGGAATAAATTGCCAAATTACGAATTTAGGTGTCTAACCTGTAAAACTGTTTTTGAACAGTTTTTTAAACAAATGTTAAAACAAAGACGTGAAAAATGCCCCACTTGTGGAGAAAGGGCTGAAAAAATTATTTCGATACCCTCAGTCGTGATACATTAATGGCAGAATTTTTATTTCCAACCCCAACAGGTCTTTATAGAGTAGATGTATTATTAGGAGACGAGTGGTTGGGTTTTGAAGCAGATGGTTATTATCATTTTACACCTGAGCGTCATAAATACGACAAGCAAAGAGACGCTAATATTCTTGAGAGATTTGATCTCCCAATCGTCAGGCTAACAGGAAAAGAAGTTGATAGACTTTATTCCTTGCTTGTGAAGGGGGGTGGTTAGCCTTTATGTCAAAATTTCTATTACCAACACCAACGGGACAAACAATAAGAGATCTTCACGAAAGGCTTTGACTTAACAACGAATGGACAGGTAGGATTGCTTTAGATTTAGAATGGCGTGATATTATTCACCAAAAAAATGCAATAGAAATGCTACCTGAAAGCTCTGATCGAAACATTACTTCTTTAGAAGTTCACTCCGGGAGAGCGGGCGGAATTGTTGATCACGCTAATGGGTTGCTCATGGCAATGCCTGGAGTTCATGTTGATCCAGTCACACTTAATACATTAGATGCTAGAGACGCTGAACAAGTAGAACGTGTTTGTATGGCAATGTTTCAAAAACACTTGTTAGCAAACGATTTTTGGTCAAGTGTTGGGCGAGATCTTCTTATATATGCAAGATCATTTATTAAAGCAATGCCCCTTCCCTCTGTGTGGACTACACAAGAAGGGTACCCAGTTAGGAAATTTGAAGAAAAGGGAGCAGATTATTTAAAAAGAATTAGAAAATGGAAAGAAACAGAGGGAAAATTCCCATTTGTTATTTCACATGTGTCTGCGTTAGCAATTCTCCCTATGTTAGATAACTATGATAATGTATTAGCTTCGATTGAAGAAAAGTGGGTAACAGCTAAAATTATAGCTGAGGAATTTAAAGACGCTGAAATACAGGAGCTTTTAGATAGAAAATCGTTAAATTGGTATGATGAAATTCCAGTAATTGAATATATAGATTCACAACACGTTGCTTATGCTCTTGCAGGAACGACACCTAGGAATAGAAGAGATTCAGACACACAACTATTTCAAGGGGTGGGGTCTTATAGATTACTAAGAACATGGACACATGGGTTGGGGAAGAACCCCATTGTAATGATTACTGGAATTAAAACTGAAATGAACGATTATGAAGATCACTTTAAGGGTTTTATGCATGACGCTAAAGATGCATTATTACTATATGATGTATTAATTTCAAGACTAGCTACGATGGTATATGCATATTACTTACCTTCATACGAGTGGCAGTTAACAAGTACTTCAGCTCAGTTTGCTGGACACGATAGACCACAATTAAAAGTAAATCTTGGTGGGGTTACAGTTACATATGCAGATGAAAAACTAAGCCCAATTCAACCCGCAACGGGGCTTCCAGACGCTGACCAATTGTTAAAACACACTGATGATATTATTCAAAGGCATTGTGCAGCTTCAAGAGAAAAATTAATGCTTGCTGATGGAAGAGAAATTACCTATGGTGAACTCGCTTTATCTGGAGAAAAGTTTAAAGTATTTGTTCCTGGAAGTAAGAAAAAGAGAACGCACACACCCTCAGCTTGGGCTAATGCTTTTCCTGCTGCTATTGAACCCCTTTACGAAATTGAACTCGAATCGGGAATTAAATTTCTTAGAACTGCCCATCATAAAATAGCTATAAACGCTAGAGCTGAAAAAGATGGAAGAATTGTTCGCATCAATGGAAGAAAAAACATTAATTGGGTTGAGTGTGATAAAATTAAAGCTGGTGATTATGCTGTAGTGCTAAATCAAATACAACGACCAGTCAGTATTAATCCAAGATATTATGGAATTAATCCAGATACAGCTTTGTTAATAGGATTACTTATGGGAGACGGTTGTATTAACGAACGCGGGGCGCATTTTCGACAAAACGATGGTGTTATTTTAAATCTTTTTGAAGACACTTGTAAAAAAATAGGTCAACCCTATTCTCGTGAAAAAAATGGAATTAAGGTTTTACTTAGAGGTTATAGCGGGGGAAACCATAAACTTCTTCCGATAACTAAGGAAAAAACTCCGTTACTATACGCCATTAAACGTCTTGGTCTTGCTGGGCAAAGAAGTAGAACTAAGGTACTTCCAAGTTGGACAAAAGATATGTCCCGTAAAAGCACTATTGAACTTTTTAGAGGTCTTATATTAAGTGACGGAAGTGTTGGAAAAACTTTTAGTTATGCTTCAATTAGTAAAGAATTGCGAGATTGGGTTGCAGATGTGGCTTATCGTTTTGGTTGTCCAGGAAGAAAAACAGACAATGGGTATTGTTATTATTGGACAAGTTACACAGAGTTTACACAACATTTAGCAAATCAATTAGGTTCGTTTCAAGGAAAACTTAATAATGAAGAAATTTATGTAGACACTGTTAAACACACAAGAAGAAAATTAAACAAACAATTACATAGACAAAAAGTAGTATCTGTTAGTGTTTTACCACCTGAACCAACGGTTTGTGTAACTGTTTTAGATGAAAATAATTCACATGTTTACGCTACTCCAGTAGTGGAACATAACACGCTTGAGGATGTCTTGTTTGGGAGAGTTGCAGGAACAGCCCCAGCTTTTCAAGTATCATTAAGAATTAATGTAGCCAAATCAAAACTTACTCCTATAGCACAGCACATGGCTCAGGGGTTAACAAATGTATTTGAGTTATTTTTAAGAGGTGTTATTAACTTAGGGGAAAAAGTTATTATATCGGGTGAAGAGATTTCCCCAAAGATGGCTGAAAAATACAAGTCTCGTGTAGCTGTTACAATTCAACCTAAGTCTCCTCAAGAAAGAGGGCAGGATATTGGGTCTGCTAAGATGGCACTGGAAATAGGACTTCCGTGGGATTGGGTAGTTGAAAACCTATTAGACATAGAAGACCCCGCAACATTAAGAATGAAAAAGGATATACAGGATCTTGAGGAACTTCCACCAGTTAAAGAGAGATTAATGGGGGATGCTCTAACTGAGATGGAAGCCCTAATTCAACAAAATGATTATACAGATATTGAAGGAATAGATTATGGGTCATTGCCACCCGAATTTGCACAAGCTATTCAATCTATATTAGGGTCTACTTCAGGAGAACAAGCTAGTAAACTAGAGGGTCTACTATCTGGGCAAACAAAACCTGGGATTGATACAAGTGGGGTTGGAAGAGGGCCGTTCCCTGAAGGGGCTGCTCCCCAATCATTAAGTCCAAGAGGGCTTTTATCTGAAAAAACCCAGCCAGCTCCTGGATCTGCGGAGGTTGATCTAGGATTATTGGGGGTTCCAGGTGGCGGATAAAGTAAATCTTTTTAATAAACCACAAATACCAACAGAACTATCTGGGCGTTGGGAGGTTTTAGTTAAACTAGCGGGAGAACGACTATATAATAAAAGAAAGAAAATGTTAGAAGCAATAGGGGAACGTCCTTATAACGCTCTCCCTCTTTCAGACGCTGAAATAAAAGATCGTTGGGGGCAAATAAGAAGAGATGAAAATGCACTAGCTTCTATCTTAGCTGAAAATGTTAAAGTTACAGAAGATGGGAAGCTCCTAATAAAAAATGAATTTTTAAAGAAAGCTATTGAAACTGAAGCTTATTTTAGAAAAGGGGAGCTCATAGAAGCTGAGACACAAGTTGAAAATAAAGGAGATATAGATAATGCCTAAACTTGGAGAACTTCACCAATTCGGGGGTCAATGGAGAAAATGGGATGGGACGGGGT
>ERZ1292623.1363-Hain-H51-01um-R1-1363-length-23756-cov-11_pt1 | contig 23756 bp, 35 predicted proteins | sample MGYA00564398_ERZ1292623 | MGnify/ENA primary metagenome ERZ1292623 (study PRJEB36523, sample SAMEA6512633) | groundwater metagenome | collected 2019-01-07 | study: AquaDiva: Metagenomics assemblies of 32 groundwater samples | reverse complement strand
GTAATAAATAAAGGAGTAAATTTATTAGATAGAGAAGATTTAACTAATAACTTAAAAGGAGTAGATTTAGAAAGAGCTAATTTAAGTAGAGCTAATTTATATAAAGCTAATTTAAAAGAAGTTGATTTAAGAGGAGCTAATTTAACAGAAGCTGATTTAGAAGATGCTAATTTAAGTGGAGCTAGTTTAGAAAGAGCTAATTTATATAGAGCTAATTTAAGTGGAGCTAATTTAATAGAAGCTAATTTAGTAGAAGCTTATTTAGAAGGAGCTAATTTAATAGGAGTTAGTTTAAGTGGAGCTGATTTAATAGGAATTCTTTTAATAGGAGCTGATTTAAGTGGAGCTAGTTTAGAAGGAGCTGATTTAAGAAGAGCTAATTTAGAAGGAGCTATAGGAATAGATAGATCAAGAATAGGTAAAGATGGTATATATGTCTAATCTTGCTTTAGACCTAGAACAAATTTTTTCTAAAGCTGCTTCTAGTATTTCTTCTAAGCCTGTCTCTAAGTTAGAGAAACAACTAGAGAGCCTCATTGATCGTCCTAATGTTGATATCCTTGAATGGATTGAGAGCGATAAATATCTCAATCAACAAGATATTTTTTCTAGAAGTAAATGGCTCTTAGATATTGTTTTGAATCCCAAAAGACATCTTGACTTATTTGAAAGTTATGGATATGAAAAGCCTCCTGATGATGGCTTTGATGAGATCATACTTGTCCTTGGCATGAAAAGTGCCAAGACAAATATGACAGCAATCTTATTGTGCTATAAACTTTATCAACTTCTTTGTGATATGAATCCACAAAAGACTTATGGATTCATATCAACACAAGACATCTTCTTCAGAAACTTCGCTACAAGCCAAAGACAAGGACAAGATACTGTATTTTCCAGAGCTAAAGGAATGATTGATCGATCTCCATGGTTTCAAAGATATATTAAAGTTCTTGATGATTTAAATCTTTATGATGACAGGACGACAGAAGTTGAATTTAAGCATACAAGAATTATATTCAGATCAATGCATACTCGTCTAGGAGGGATTGTTGGAATCACTAGTTTTTTTGAGGCTTGTGATGAAATTGCAAAATTTCATAGTGAAACAGGTGCATATAATGGAGATAACATCTGGGAGGCCAGTCAATCAGTCACTAAGCCATTTAATGGAAGTGCTATTAAAGTAGCACTGTCTTCTCCTGAATATGAAGGTGATTGCATATTTAGATTAGCTAAGCAATCAGGATATTATATTTACTCTAAAGAAATAGAGAAGAAAGATCCTCTTTTTAAGACTGAAGAAGAAATAGAGAAAGTAGAAAGAAGAATTGCTTTTAGATTTCCAACATGGGAGATGAATCCTACACTATCTTTTGAATCATTCAAAAGCGAATTTATTACAGATGAAAATCGAGCAATGAAGAACTTTGGCACAATCTTTGGCCAAAGAAGTGAAGCATTCTTTAAGAATATATGGAAATTAGAGAGCATGTTTCAGAATGACATGGAATATCCTCTAACTGAAGATGACCAATGTAAAGAATGGTTTAGAGGCCATGAAGGAATTAAGTATTATATAGCTGGAGACCCAGGTCAGGGAAGGCCATGTCGTTTTGGATTAGCATTAGGATACTTAGATAAAAGGCAATTCGTAGATAAATTGGGAAATACAATTTTAGCTCCTTATGCAAACATTATTTTCATAAAAGGTTTTGAACCAAATCCAGAAACTCAGGAAGTTGACTTTATCGAGGTTCAAGAATTTATATTATTATTATGTGATCTGTTTCACGTCGAAAAAGTCTTCTTTGACAATTGGCAGAATATCTTATTAAGGCAACAATTGCAACGAGATAGAATCGATGTAGAAGATCATACAGTTAACTATGATGACTACACAGAACTTAAAAACATGGTCAACGATGGACGCATTGCATGTGTCAAATATCAATTGGCACTTGATGAGTTGAAGAGAGTTCAAGAATACAAAGGAAGAAAGATTATAGCTGGAGACAGTTTTACAAAAGATGTAGCTGACTGCATAGCAAGTTTAGCTAAGAACATGAGTGAGAGTGAGACAACTCAAAAGAAGAGACATAGGGTCAAGCCACAATTAGTAAGAGGTCTATATCAAGTTTAAAAAGGACCTTAAGAGGAAAAATGAAAATGGTGATTATATTGAATGTAAGTGGTTATATAGGAGAATCAACTATTAGAGAATTAAATTATGCTCGTGAACTTAATAAAGTCAATTAGGTTTTTGGAGTCAAAATGAAATTACGACCTCTTATTATCGATGACAATGCTCGAAAAATAATTCAACAAATGATTAATCATGCAAAGGCGAATCCATATTCACTGAAACATGTCAAGCGTCTTGTTGAGGGTTCAGAATCACCTCCAGGAGATCTTGATGGTTTCTCATGTAATCTTCCTGTAGGTTATCGTGTTGTCTATTCTATTGAAGTGCAGCCAATTGGGATATGTCATCATATATCAATTTCTGTTCCTATGAGAATGCCTAATCCTGAAGCTGTTGAACTAATCCTGCATGAATTTGGAATGCCACCATTAAAAGTCAGAAAGACATGGGTTGAAGATGGACCAAGAAAGAGTATTAATGTTATTTCATTAATTGGAGAGAAAAATGAAAAATAAATTGATTCTTTATCATGCAAATTGCTATGATGGATTTGGTTCAGCTTATGCAGCTTGGAAGAAATTTGGAGATGATGCTGAATATATTCCAGTCAATTATGGGCAGAATGCTCCTGATGTAGTTGGAAAAAATGTCTATATCTTGGATTTTGCTTATGATCCTGAAACTCTTCAAAAAATGTCAGACCAGGCTAATTTATTAGTCGTGATTGATCATCACAAAACTCATCAAGAAAATTTGAAGTTACAACTGTCAAGTAAAGAAGAAATAGAAGATTTTATGGAAACTTTTAAAGACATTATTGTTTATAGAAAGAAAATTTTTCTTTGTATCTTTGACATAAATAAATCAGGAGCTGTTTTGAGTTGGGAGTTTTTTCATCCAAGTAGTCCAGTGCCTGAGTTTTTTCTTTATCTTCAAGATAGGGACTTGTGGAAGTTTGAATTGGATCAAAGCAGAGAGGTTAGTCAAGCATTAAGAGCTTATCCATTCGACTTTAAGATTTGGGACTTTATCATAGAGAATGAAAATAAAGTTAGTTCGAGTTTAGAGCAATTAAAAAAAGAAGGGAAAACTATTAATAGATTTACTGAGCAAATGGTTGAAATCATGTGCAATAATGCATATATTGGAATAGTTCAAGGGCATAAAGTTCCTATAGCTAATGCTACTATTTTCTTTAGTGAAGTAGGAGAGAGACTGTGTGAACTTTATCCTGATTGTCCTTTTAGCTTATATTATTTGGATAGAAAGGATGGGAAAAGGCAATATGGTCTTAGGTCTGAGGGAGATTTCGACGTAAGTGAAGTTGCAAAAGCATATGGAGGTGGTGGTCATAAGAATAGTGCGGGATTTACGTTAGATAAAAAGATACTTGCATTTTAGGTGTTATTATGATAGTCAAGAAGATGATATGGATAGCTTATTTGGCGCTTTTACTTGGTTTAATTATAATTGCAATTGATGTTGTCATGAGGGGATGAAATGCCTATTTACTTACTTGTATGTGATGACTGTTATAATGAAATAGATTACTATTCATCGATTGATGAGAGAGACAATTATCAAGAACAATGTTGTGGAAAGAGAATGAGAAGGTCAATGACAAGTTTTTCTAACGTTATAATTTTTCGCGGTTCAGGATGGCCAATTAAAACTGGGAAGATTGACAAGTGGGTAAATTTTGTAGAGCAAACATGTTCTGAGCCAGCTTGTGCAAGTGAAATCAACGAGGGTCTGGACATGATTAAAGAGCGAAAAAAATTGAAGGAAGAACAAAGAGTATCTTATGGAAAGCATAAGTTAGGTAAAGGTAAAATCTAATGCTATCTCTTATATCTCAAGAATTACTATCTATAGAAGACTTAGTGTATATTAAGTCTTTAAAGACTTTAGGTAATGTAAGAGGATTAGAAGAAGATAAATATATAGTAGATATATTTAATAAAGGAAGAGAAAGATTAGATAGAGAAGATTTAACTAATAACTTAAGAGGAGTAGATTTAATAGGAGCTAATTTAAATGGAGCTGGCTTAAGAGGAGCTAATTTAGAGGCAGCTATTTTATATAAAGCTAATTTAATAGGAATTGATTTAGCAGAAGCTAATTTAGCAGAAGCTAATTTAAGAGGAGCTAATTTAAAAGGAGCTAATTTAAGAAGAGCTAATTTAAGAGAAGCTAATTTATATGGAGCTAATTTAATAAGAGCTTATTTATATGAAGCTAAAGGAGTAGATAAATCAAGAATAGGTAAAGATGGAGTATATATCTAATGCTATCTCTTCTATCTCAAGAATTATTATCAGTAGAAGATTTAGTGTATATTAAGTCTTTAAAGACTTTAGGTATAGTAAAGGGGTTAGAAGAAGATAAGTATATAGTAGATGTATTTAATAGAGGAGTAAATTTATTAGATAGAGAAGATTTAACTAATAACTTAATAGGAATTGATTTAAAAGAAGTTAATTTAGAAAGAGCTGATTTAGAAAGAGCTGATTTAAGAGGAGCTAATTTATATGGAGCTAATTTAAAAGAAGCTAAGTTATATTGGACTAATTTAAGTGGAGCTAATTTATATTGGGCTAATTTATATGGAGCTAATTTATATGGAGCTAATTTATATGGAGCTGATTTAAGAGGAGCTTATTTAGAAGAAGCTAATTTAAATAGAGCTGATTTAGAAGGAGCTATAGGAATAGATATATTAATGATAGATGAAAGTGGACTGTATATCTAATGCTATCTCTTCTATCTCAAGAATTATTATCTATAGAAGAATTAGTATATATTAAGTCTTTAAAGACTTTAGGTAGAGTAATAGGAATAGAAGAGAATAAGTATGTAGTATATGTATTTAATAGAGGAATGAATTTATTCGATAGAGAAGATTTAACTAATGACTTAGAAAGAGCTAATTTAGAAGGAGCTAATTTAAGAGGAGCTTATTTATATGGAGCTGATTTAAGTAGAGCTAATTTAGCAGAAGCTAATTTAAAAGGAGCTAATTTAAGTGAAGCTAATTTAAATAGAGCTCATTTAAGTGGAGCTAATTTAGAATATGCTAGTTTATATAAAGCTAATTTAAGAGGAGCTAATTTAAGAGGAGTTAATTTAAGAGGAGCTAATTCATATAGAGCTGATTTAGAAGAAGCTGATTTAAGAGGAGCTAATTTAAGAGAAGCTAATTTAAAATATACTAATTTATGTTGGGCTAATTTAGAAGGAGCTTATTTATATGGAGCTTATTTAGAAGAAGCTGATTTAAGAGGAGCTGGTTTAATAGGAGCTATAGGAATAGATAAATCTAGAATAGGTAAAGATGGAGTGTATAAGAGCTATTAAATAGATGAATACATAAATCTTTAAAGTTTTCTGATCAAGTACTAGTTATATTTTTATAGAAAGCTTTCAACTTAAGGGGTTTTCTATGTCACTTCAGATTGTTGGTCATGCCGTTGGTGAAATTTACAAAAAGATTTTCAAAGTCTCAGATGAAGTCTTTGAAAGAAAAGCAGAACTTGATGAACAAGTTCAAAGAGAACTAGGCAAGCAAATCGTTGAACAAGAAAAATTAATTAAGCCAGTGTCTCAACAAGAAGGAATTGGACAAATTAGAGAACCTATTGTTCAAGATTATGGTCAAGAAGCAAGATACATTGAATTGAAAGCAAGTGGTCTTTTGAAAGACTACTGTGTTAAAGAGCTTAAGTTTTCCTCTCCTAAGTTTTTCATTAATGACTTTAGGATTATCAAATCAAATTCGTCTTTTGCTGGATTTGGTAAAAGAAGGATTGTTGAAGCTGAGCTTGAATTTGACGTGTCATTTTTAAATGATGACTTTTCAAGAAGCTGGATCAATCCTAGAGTTCGATATGAAGATGGAAAATATAGTATGATGCCAACTTTTGGTCATGAGGATAGTCAACATATTCTCAGTCCATATGGAGTTAGGCTTGGGAAGCTATCAATTCCTTATTCTGATTGGAAAGAACGAAAAAAGGCAGAGCTAGATCCAGCTAATGTTCACAAAGATGCTACAGTAAGTAGTCCCGAAGATGTTAAAGACCCAGCTTTGGAGGCTCAAGGAAAGCAACAAGAGTATCAACACAAAGATACAAGAGATGAATCAGATCCTGCAAATGAAGATCATGAACTGAGACTTCCAAGTGGCAGAAGAGTCGACCTTGCAAATGTGAAGGCAAGACTTACTGAAGAAGAAATTGAATATTTAGATTTTGATGAGATTGCAAATTTTACTTTAGATGATGTTCTTCTTTTAGCTGAAGAGGAGGATGTTTCACTTGATGAAGTTGTCAAAGCAAGACAGGCTCTCCTTCTCTTAGCTAAGAAGGATAAGGATAAGAAGTCTAAAAAGAAATATGGTTTAGCTTGGTACATTAAGAAGAAAGCAGAGCTAGACCCCGCAAGTGAGCATCCTGATTCTCAGATTCATGCTGACAGAGATAAGTCAGATCCTGCAATTAGTGGGAAAAAAGCAAAGACTGATGTGATGCCATATGGGCCTAATATTGATCCAGCTAATAAAGATATTGCTGACAGTAAGATAAGCCAAGCAAGGGATAAGACAGATCCTGCTCTTAATGAATTAGAAAATCCAAATAAAATGGGAGAATCAAGAGACAAAACTGATCCATCAATCGACTATGGAAGGCAAGATGCAAAGAAGAACAAGAATATTAGAGATCAAGTTGATCCTGCTAGGCCAGATGTAAAGAGTGATAAAGCTTTACAAGTATCTGACAAGCCAGCTTTGGATACATCACTAGTTGATGAAAGGAAAAGAGCCTTAGAAAGTTACAAGAGAAAAGCTCAAGTCAGACCTATTCCTACTAAGCCAACTAATCCTCCACCACCAGGAAAGAAGTGGATTTACGATGATGAAAAAGGAAATTGGATTTTAGTTAGCATTGATGTCGTTAGAAGAGCTAAGAATCTCATGTCAATTGGCTTCTCAGATGATGAGATTCATCAGTACTTAAAAAAAAAATTAACAGCAGATAAAAAAGAACTGGAAGAAGCAATCAATGTCTACAAAAAGACTTTAAAAGAAGCTGGTCACAAAGATGTTGCAGCGCAACTTGATGATATTCTCAAACATGTTCAAACGATTCTTCTTGTTGATCAAGAAACAGAAGAAATTTCAAAACAGGCAAATCAACTCATTGAAGAAGTTCAAGACAATGTAGAAAAAGTTTATGGTATCTCTCTTTCTGGTATGAAGGAAAGGATCAATCATCTTGTAAAAGTTGTTGATGGAGTAAAGAAAGCCAATGATAAATCATTTGCAATTATTGCTCGACATCTTAAGCAAGCAAGCAAAAAGAAACTAGAGTATTCTGCACAACCTCAATATCTTCAAGTCCTTAAGCAGTTAGGTCAAGATAATCCTTCGCTTCAAGAATCAATTAAGAAGCTAGCTGCTTATTCAAGAAAGATCATTCATCAAAATATAGAGACTCTTTCTGTGTCTGTCAAGATAGGAACTTGTTCTGGTTGTGAAACTGAATGCTACACAGAAATTTTAGGACATCCTATTGAGAAATGCTTTAAGTGCAAAACAAAAACAGAAGAATGCAAAAACATCAGAGATGTCAATGTCGAGCTGTCGAAGATCGCTAAGCAGATTCCTGTCACTGAAGTAGAAGAGAAGCAACTTGGTGAGCCTAAAGTTCCAGAAGAATTAGAGAAAGAGTTTGGAAAGACAAGCAGCAAAGATGTATTTGCTGAATCTGTCAATTCTCATCTTGATGACTTAAGTAAATATAAAGACCTTCTTTCAACATTAGCAGTTCAATTGAGAAAAGTTGCAAATAGCATGGCTGCTTTTGAAGAGAGAAAAGTTGAAAGTTTGAGAAGTCCTATGCCTATGAAGGATGATGAATTAGAAGAGCATTTAGAAAAATCTGGCTTTATCGAAGATGAAATTGAAAACTTTAAAGAGAATGCTAATCGTGCAGTTTGTCCAAAGTGCAATAGAGTTTTCTTCAAAGAAGATTCAGAGCTTTGTCCAGAGTGTGAGACACTGTCAGATGAGCTCGTAGAACATGGCAGAATTCCAACTCCGAGAGAAGAGGAAGCCGAGGGAGAATTGCCTGAAGAACACACAGAATTAGCAAGAAGAAAGATTTGGAAAGATCGCTTTTCTAAACTCGGCTTTGATGATGAGGAAGTTAAAGAAGCAATAGAAAGAAAAGCTTACAATGCAATCTACGATCCGATTGTTTTTGAAAGAGCTATGTATTTAAAAGAAAGCGGTTGGGATGAAAAAGAATCTTATGCTTACTTAGCGACAAATTTCAGCCCTATGCTAGTTCAAGTTGCCTTGAGAGATCTTTATCATCCTAATGAATTAACAATGAAAGAGATGATTCTTTCTGATACTGGAACAAGAGAAGCTCCAGATGCTACATCTATTGTAAAAACACAGACAGATAAATTTAAAAGTGAACCAGTGGCTAGAACATTTGACAAGGCTAAATTTCCTCACAAAGCAAAAGAAAGAATGGCTCCTAAAAGAGACAAAGAAGAGTATAAATGAGTTAAAATGATTGATATCATTGCGAATGAGAGAATTGTTGAAATTGCAACTGAACGCATCAAGTCATGTGGAATTATTCGTGGTGAAGATGATAAAGAGACATGGACAGGTTCAGCTTGGGCTGTGACAGAAAGATTGATTGTAACAAATGCTCATGTTGTCAACGTTAAAGAAAAGCCTCCTTTAGACCCCTCTCAAAAACTTGAGTTTTCTTTAGATGGAAAAGACTTTCACTTAATGAAAGTTATTTCAGTTAGTTATGAGCATGACTTAGCTTTATGTGAAGTCTCTGATTTACTAGATTTTATTCCAATTCCATTAGGAGATTCTGATAAAATTAAGCCGGGAGAAACGATTGTCAATATTGGCTCTCCTCTTGGTTTTGACAATGTTGTTTCTGTTGGTTATATTGGAAGAGAGCCAGAATACGTGGAAGAAGTTAAAGATGTCATTATCTTTTTAGATATCAATATTACTCCAGGTTCTAGTGGAAGTGTCATCCTCAATTTAGATGGTGAATGTATTGCAATCAGCGAGGGAGGATTTATAGGAAAAGTCAGTGAGTTGAACTATGGAATTCCTGTTAATGTTCTTAAAGAATTTATGAGTAAAGAAAAAATTGCTCAAAAAGAAATTAGATCAGACGTATCTCATTTTGATTTAGTAAAAGTTATAGCAATAGTTGAGAATTTATTAAACAATAAGATTATTTCTAATTATGCAATTGGAGGATCTATTAGTTCATTAATTTGGAGTGAAGCAACTGCAGAGTTTGTGACTAAAGATGTTGATATTTTTACGATAATGTCAAAAACTGAAAGTGCAATTGTTTATCCACAAATGTTTGAATATTTAAGAAGAAAAGGATATCAAGTTCAAGGTCAATTTATTTTAGTTGGAAGCACATTAGTTGATTTTATTGATCCTTACAATAGCTTAACTTTAGAAGCTTTGCAAAATTCTTCAATTGTTTCAATTGGATCATTTGCTGCAAAGGTCTTTTCCTCAGAATATTCTGCTAGTGTTGATTTTCAAACTGGAATTCAATCTGACGGGAAAAGATTAAATAGAATGATGAGACTGATTGATTCAGGAAATGTAGATAAAGATAAGTTTTTATCTATTCTTTCTAGGCATAACTTGCTTGAAATTTGGAATCAAAAATATCATTGGTTTACTTGGCCTGGAGATAAACAAGTAGAATCTGAAGTTGATAAGAGGTTTGAATATAAAAGAAGATGGCATAAAGACAATGCTAATCTTCCATTAAGTGATAAGTTAAAGGACATATCTTTACTTAAGGAAAAATGTGATTTTCTTAATGAATCAAAAATGCATATAAGATTTTATAACCAGTCAAAAAAAGTAGCTCCTGCTAAAACAAGGATCAAAGGACACACGTTGCAAGCTACTATTGTATCATGCTTTCCTAGTATTACTGTAGTGAGCGATGACTTTCAGGTATTGAATTTAAAACCAGATTCAGTTAAGGATCCAATATTGGCACAGGATATAACTGTTACTCCGTCTATGATTGAAGAAGCCAAAGACGAAGTTGAAGTTCAAGAAAGAGCAAATAAGATTTCTATCATTGGCCCTCCAGGATGTGGAAAGAAAATCATATCTGAAAAGGTTGCTGAAAGATTGGCTTATCCTGTCTTTGGAGTAGAAAGTGCAGATCAGGAAGATCGGATTTCTGAATTCAATGAGGATTTGACAAATCGTAGTTTAAGTCAGGATTCTAAGTTTGTTATATCAGGATATCCACAAACAATAACTGAAGCTGAGAATGTATATAATCAAATTGGGCTTGATTATCTTATTGTTCTTAAATGTGATAGGGAAATGGCTTTTCAAAGAATCAAGGATCATAAGAGTCGAGAGGATTTTGAAAAACTCTGGAATCAGTTTTATGAAGGCTTGCCATATTTAGTCAGTTATTTAAAAGATCATGAAGTTAAAATTGATTTCTATGATAATTCTCAGTTTAATGATAAGTTAGTTAAAGTAGGAGATTAATAAGATGACTATTGTCAAGAAAAGTCAAGTGGGCCCTAAAAGGCCAAAAGTTCCTTCTCCTTTAATGAAGCCAGAGATTAAACCTGAGGTTGTCAAGCCAAAGTCAAGATTTGATCGATTATCTGATGATTTCTGGCCTGCTGTAGAAGCTGGCAGTATTTTCATTGCCAATGGATATGTTGACATCAGTTGGAATAAGTTGATGACGCAAATCTTTGGCAGTGAGATTCTTGAGAGCCTTGATTCCATTTATAAATTTTCAGTCTTTAGATATAAGAGAAAGCAAAATATCTTCTTTGATTTAAATACATTGAATTGGCTTCAACAATTTCCATCTGCTCAACAGAAGATTCAAGATATTGCAAAACGTGCGATTGATGTTGTTTTTAAAGAAAGCTTGAGTAGAGAGGATCGGTCTAGAATTATTTCTTATTTGATTTCAACATCAAATATTGATGATAATTTGTTGAAGAAGATTTTCACAAACGATAAGTTTTCTTTAAATAAAGATGATTCAATTAAGTTGCTTAAGGCAACTGATGTTAGCGATCAATTTCTTTCTAGTCTCGTTGTAAGTGCAGATCTGAATCCGGGTGCTTTATTGGCAATCATATTACTCTATGAAGATTTCATAGTTAAGTTTGCTATCAAGACAAAAGGAATGAATAATATTCGATATAATAATGATACATCAAAGAAAGTTTTATGGACATTTATTTATCAGTTTGCATTAACTGGCAAATTTGGAGATTTAGGTAAACTTGGAGTTCTTCTTCCTTTAAAGCCATCAATAAGTGAAGATGTCTTAAAGAAAACTCTTCATGAAACAATCAATGTTCAAGAAGAAGAAAATATTGCTGAAAAGCAAAAGTTTGAAATTAAAAGAACGAAGAAAGAAACTGAAACAACTGAAAAATATATTAAAAGATGGCAAGATGAGGGCTTGATGCCTAATATTTATGGAAATATGATTCTAGTCTGGAAGGCTGTCAAAGTTGAATCTGGTCAACAAAGACAAGAAGTGCGACCATTTGAATACTTTGGTGCTGGTGGTGGTGCAAGCTACATGCTTGGAAGATGGTATGGTTATAAAGAAGGAATGGTGGGATCTGGTCCAATTGGTCCATCAAAAGCTTATATTCCTAATAAAGGAAATATAGGATATGTCATTGCGATTTTAGCTAAGAGAACTCATCTTAAAGCAATACCAGAACATCACTTTTCAGGTGGAGTTTTTTATGCTGAGAAGGGCCTTCCAATTGGTCTTTATCAGATTAAGAATCTAGGTGGCGATGATTTTTCTTATGTTCTCTTAGCTGGCGTTGATGCCTGGTCTTGGCTTGAAGATCCACCAGGAAAACCTTTCAAATCATTGAGAGATGCTCATGAAAGCTTGAGTGGAAAGAGGCAACCATTTGCTTCTCGTGATGAGTTGCCTCATCTTAGAGATTGGATTAAAGGTTCAAATGAAGATTGAGTCTTTAATGAAAGCAATTGGCTTGAAGAAAGTTGCTGTAACTTTAAAAGAGTTACAAAGGCTTCAACATGAAATCAATGTATTTTATGAGCATCATTATGAACTTATGGTCAATAAAATTCTTCAAAAAAGAGATTATGGAGATAGAGAAGTTAATTATCCTTCTGAATTTCTTCATGTTGTGAGCGTAGTTCGATCAGCATTTGATGCAATTAGAGATTTAGATTTTTCTTATGAAGTTGATAGCAAGGATTTAGGATTGTTTAGTGAAATTCTTCTCTTTATTGGAAATCATAAGCAAGATATCGTTAGTGTTTTATTTGCTTATTATGGAATTGATGCTGCAACTTTTGGACATGAAGCTCTTCATGCTTTTTCTGATCTTTTAGATGAATTAGCTATTGAGACAAATGGATTTACAGTTCCAATCTCAATAGAAGAATCTGAGTTTGAGGAAGAAACTATAGAATTTCTAGAGCAATTTAATGAAGGGACAATCGGTGATATTCCACTAAGTATTTTTATGCCTTTATTTGGTGATGCGCCAATAAAAGGAGATCTCTTCAACTATCAAGGAATGACATATCAAGTAAAAGAAGTCAATCCATTGAGAAATTCTGTGAATTTAGAGAGAATTGCTTTGCCACTTATTGATAAACTTAAGGTGATCAATGATGAATTACGATCAAGCACGCCAGCGTAAAGACGGCAAGTGGCATTACACACGCAAGAACGATGACCGCATATACCCAATAGGGTTCTGTGCTAACAATTGCGCCGGCCACGATACGTGCGAAGAGGCTGAGTGGCATTATTGGGAATGGCAGCTCGTCAATATTTGCACACACAACCCTGTTGTTGACCTGGCATTCGTGGACGGCCGGCAGAAGTGCACACTATGCGGTGCGGTGGCAACGCGGGTCGCTTCACTGCCAGGTATCGCGCAACCAGAAGTCGCAATCTGCGATGATCATGCATTGCAGGAGGTATTCCCGTTTCATGCCGGTATGGCGTCGATTCATTCATAAGATGCTGAAAATGGTGAATGTAAATGAGCATGATCATAAGACGTTTAAAATGGAGATGTAATTCAGAAGTTTTTATCGGGTCTCGTGAAAATACTTTGAAGAGAGCTAAGGAGATTTCTAAAAGATTGAATATGCCAGTTCACATTGTGAATGCTGTTGATAATAAGATTGAATCAACAGTTGATTCAAAAGATGAATAAGTTATATTTTAGAGAAAGGGTGATTTGAAATGAATGCAAGAAGTGTTGTCGATCTTTTTCTTTCTCACAGTCTTGATCTAAATAAACCGAGGGAAGTTCTCAAAATTCTCGATCTTTTGAATAATTTCACTAAGGCAAAAGATGAGAATGAAAGAAGGCAAGTTGTCAAGACGGTCTTGAGGACTGTGCTTCCTTTTCCAGCATCAATGGCTGCTGGAGAAATTTTGATTCGATTGAGAAAGTTGATTAAGTCTCTTGACAAATTAATCAAAGACGGAATTAAAGTTTGAGAAAATGCTATCTCTTAGATCTCAAGAATTATTATCAGTAGAGGACTTAGTATACATTAGGTCTTTAAAGACTTTAGGTATAGTAAAGGGGTTAAAAAAAGATAAATATGTAGTAGATGTATTTAATAGAGGAGTAAAGTTATTAGATAGAGAAGATTTAACTAATAACTTAATAGGAGTAGATTTAGAAGGAGCTGATTTAAGAGTAGCTGATTTAGAAGGAGCTGATTTATATGAAGCTAGTTTAAGAGAAGCTAATTTAGAAGGAGCTAATTTAATAGATGCTAATTTATATAGAGCTAATTTAGAAGGAGCTAATTTAAGAGGAGCTTATTTAGAAGGAGCTAATTTAAGAGGAGCTAATTTAAGAAGAGCTAATTTAAGTAGAGTTAATTTAGGAGGAGCTTATTTATATAAAGCTGATTTAAATGGAGCTTATTTAGAAGGAGCTAATTTATATAGAGTTAATTTATATGGAGCTATAGGAATAGATAAATCAAGAATAGATAAAGATGGAGTATATATCTAATGCTATCTCTTCTATCTCAAGAATTATTATCAGTAGAGGACTTAGTGTATATTAGGTCTTTAAAGACATTAGGTAGAGTAAAGGGGTTAGAAGATAAATATATAGTAGATGTATTTAATAGAGGAATGAATTTATTAGATAGAGAAGATTTAACTAATAACTTAAGAGGAGTAGATTTAGAAGGAGCTAATTTAAGAGAAGTTAATTTATATAGAGCTAATTTAAAAGAAGCTGATTTAAGAAGAGCTAATTTAAGTAGAGCTAATTTATATAGAGCTAATTTAATAGAAGCTAATTTATATAGAGCTAATTTAATAGAAGCTTATTTAAGAGGAGCTTATTTAGAAGGAGCTAATTTAGAAGGAGCTATTTTATATAAAACTGATTTAAGAAGAGCTAGTTTATATAGAGCTAATTTAATAGAAGCTAATTTAGAAGGAACTAATTTATATAGAGCTAATTTAAGAGAAGCTGATTTAAAAGGAGCTATAGGAATAGATAGATCAAGAATAGATAAAGATGGTATATGGAGGTGAGGTTAATTTGCATCTTATTGTTGATATGAGAGGAGCTGATTATAGTAAATTAGCTGATCAAGTTAAAATTGAGTGTTTGCTTCTTAATTTGATTGATGATATTGAGATGAAGCAAATCCTTCCTATGCAGTCCATTAAATATACTGGCAGTAAAAGTCATGATTGGGGTATTACTGCAACTGTTGTTGTTGCAGAATCAAACATCACATTTCATACATTTCCAGAACATCATCTTGTGAATATTGATATTTTTTCTTGTAAGGGCTTTGATGAAGATAAAGCTTTAAAGAGGTTAGAAGCTTATTTCGAACCTGAAGTGGTTAAGGTTGTTAAATTAAAGAGAGGTCTTGAATTTGATCCATATGAAAAAATATTTGATCAAGAAAAGTTAAGAGTCATTGGCGATGTTGTTTATGAAGCGACATGATACGAAGTATTCCTCTTTCAGCATTTATGTACTTCTTCAGTAATTTTTTATTGACTATTTCTTCTGGTTTAACTCAAGACATAGGATTGAAAGATTTAATTAAGCCATATATCTTTCTTCCTGCTCTAGGATCTGGATGTGTTTCACTTAAAGGATATTTTGATAATACAATACGTCCACACTATTCAAAGATTGATATGGCAAAGCAACCAAAAGTTATGTTGTTTATGTTGATTTATTTCTTAACATCATTTATTTTAGGTCTGTCAGGTAATTTAAAAGAAGATTCTAATTGGTTAGTTTTAATAAAGCTAAATGTGATTATTCCAGCAATTGCATCTGGAATGATCAGCATCTTAAGTTTTTTTGATACATCTATGAGGTCAGTTAGAAAAGAGGATACATAGTAATCAAGTGAAGAAACTTGAGCACAAAATTTGTGCTGTGCTTTTTACTGACATTTGCAATAGCACTGGGTTAAAAGAACAGTTAGGAGAATATCGATTTGATGTTTTACGCCAGAGTTATAAACATGAATGCGTTAAGCTATCACACAAAGGAGAAGTTTTAAAAGATACTGGTGATGGGCTTCTTATTATATTTAGCCGATCTGCTGATGCAGTTGAGGCTGCACTTGCTATACGTGATGCAACTGGGTTGGCTCTTCATTATGGTATTGATTTTGGAGAGCTCATTGCAGAAAAAAGTGATGTTCATGGTAGCATTGCTGACAGAGCATCTAGAGTTAATGGCTTAGCTGGACCAGGCAGAATATTAGTTACTGAGGCTGTTTATCAGAATGCAAAAGGATTTATAGATAGACGTTCAGTATCATGGAGAGATCGTGGCGAATATGAATTGCAGGGAATTAGTGGAACAATTCAAGTTTGGGAGCCTTATAATGCTAATATTCAGGATAAAGGGCAGCGAATGAATTCATCTAAATCGGTATTGATAACACATTTGGTCATTGAAGGTTTTTTATTATTGTTGATCCTTGTTTCATTATGGGGTGTATGGAATTTAACACCACAATTAGCTGTAGTTGAGTCTAGGATTACAGAGGCTAATGCTAGATTAGATCGGATCGAAAATTTATTGAGGCGATCATGAGGATATTGATTACTGTCGCAGCTTTATTTTCTTTTGCTTTACTTATTGTGGGATATACTCGTGTACTTAGTAACTCTAGATTAGATCATATTGAAGTCAAAGCCGAGATGATTGAGGTACGTGCTAAAATTTTAGAGAAGGATATTGCTAAATGGAAAGTTTTACAAAAAAACTCACGCAGCAAAGCACGTGGTGGACTGGGATCACATTCTCGTCGCTGATCATTGTTGCTATTATTTATCTACATTTTCGAGGTATTTCTTTTTTTGAACGTAATCGTTTAGCGGTCAAACGTGTGGAGGCGAGTACCAAAAGAATTGAACAGCGATTGATAGCAATTGAAGTATATCTAAAAAGGACTAATGAATAAAAATGGCTAACTTATTATTTCATCCAGCATTCAAGAGAAAGTCTGATGCTATTATAAAGGATTTATTAGGACATGGCTTGAGTACTGTCATAGCTAGTGGCTATCGTTCTCCAGAAGAGCAAGCAAGGCTTTATGCTGTTGGTCGCTATCAACCAAATTCTAATGTAGTTATTAGTGGATTAAAGATTAAAGTTCCTTCTAAAAGCCAGTATCCAAATTGGAAGATTGTGACAAAAGCAAAGCCTTTTAAGTCAGCTCATCAATGGGGCATTGCCTGTGATTTTGCATGGATTGTCAATGGAAAATTACAATATGAAGCAGGTTCAAGCTGGTGGAAACTCTTATATAGTTCTGCAAAAGCTCATGAATGTGAAGATATTACAAAGTCAATTCCTTGGGATAGAGGTCATATTCAGTGGAAAATAGCTTGGTCAACAATTAAAGACCACATGAATGAATTTATGCAATTATATCAAAAGTTTTCCATCAAAGAATGCTGGAAAAGATTAGATAAGTATTTGGCTTAAAATCCAATTGAGGTGAATGATGCTTTCACTTAGAAGTCAGAGCGAAGATAAGCAAATTGAGTCTTCTTTCTTGATTGAATCAGTCATTAGAAAGAAAGATGGAAAATACTATGTCTATTCTAAAGATGGAAAGAAGAAGCTAGGTGGTCCATATAATTCAAGAGCAAAAGCTGTTAAGAGACTTCGTCAAGTAGAAATTTTTAAGAGAAAGGGACAATTTGGAAAGCAAGACCCATTTGGTAAAGGATATTATTTAGGTGAAGAAGTTTGGGTCTTTCATCGAGGCCAATGGCATGTTGGCCAGATTCTAGATTTTGTTAAAGATGAAGTTCTTGTTGAACTTGATACAAGAGAAAAATTAGAAGTCATGTATGATCAAATTGAAAAGATTCCTGAGAATCAAGAATTGTTTGATTTATTGGGCAGTAAAAAAAAATTCTAGGTTATGAGCAAATTCCATCAGCTCAGCCATTGACTTATGGGCTTGGCTATGAGCATGAAGATTTACCCGGTAGCCAATCAGGTAGTGAATCAACGTGGAATGATACAGAAACAGGTTATGAGTATCATCCAGCTTCTGATCCAGAAAAATCTGGTCCTAGGATTTTAGAGCGATTTGTCACAAATCATGGAGAATTTGCATTTAGATATACTTGTCCCCAATGTGGAGAAAGCGAACCAATCAAAGAATTAGGGCAGATTTCTTTTTCAACGACTGGTCGACCAGTCTGGTATGAGTCAATGACATCAGATAAAGGAGTCTTTAGATGCCCATTTTGCGGATACTCTCAGCGTGGAATGAAATTTCCTTATGATGAAGATAAATGGGAAGGTTAAAGGAAGTGCTTTCTCTTAAATCACAATTTAATCTTCAACGTTTTATTGATGCTCAAAATTTAGTATATGACCAAGTTATTTCTGAATTAAAGCAAGGAAGAAAGACTACACATTGGATTTGGTTTATTTTCCCACAGATGCAAGGATTAGGTAAAAGTGAAATGTCAAGAGAATTTGCTATTGTTTCTTATGATGAGGCTAGAGCATATTTAGATGATCTAATATTGGGGTCTAGATTGCTTGAATGCACTGATCTTGTTTTAAAAATCCAAAATAGGAGTTTAGATGAAATTTTTGGGTGGCCAGATAGTATGAAATTCTGTTCTTCAATGAAGTTGTTTAATCATGTTAGTTTTAATACAATTTTTAAACAAGCATTAGATAAATACTGTATTTGAAATTGATGTTGTGAAGAGATGAAAATTGTTCATCAGCACAATGATCATATTGTAATAGAATCAAGCTATGATTATGAACAGAGATTGAGTAAGATATTTCAGCTTCTAAGTAATTTAAAGATTATAGAAAGTCAAGTTATAGACTTGAATTTATCTGGTTATGAACATATTTCAAGATTGAAACAACTTTGTTTAGAATGCCAAGCAGAATTAGAAGAAGATAATCGAGGTAACATTGTAAAAGGGTTGAATCAAATCGAAAATCAAATCACAGTCGAATTGAAGTTATATAAAGATCCTTTAAAGAGGCATAGATTATCTAGAGAATTAAAAGACATTCAATCTAAGAAGCAAAGATATAAAAGAATCATAAGGAATGTTTTATAGATAATGCTATCTCTTCTATCTCAAGAATTATTATCTATAGAAGAATTAGTATATATTAAGTCTTTAAAGACTTTAGGTAATGTAAAGGGGTTAGAAGAAGATAAGTATATAGTAGATGTAATAAATAAAGGACAAATTAAGTTTAATAGAGAAGACTTAACTAATAACTTAAGAGGAGTAGATTTAAGTAGAGCTAATTTATATAGAGCTAATTTAGAAAGAGCTAATTTAAGAGGAGCTGATTTAAGTAGAGCTAATTTAGAAAGAGCTAATTTAGGAGTAGCTTATTTAAATAAAGCTAATTTAAGTGGAGCTAATTTATATAAAGCTGATTTAAGAGGAGCTAATTTAGAAGGAGCTATTTTAGAAGGAGCTGATTTAGGAGGAGCTGATTTAGGAGAAGCTAATTTAGAAGGAGTTAATTTAGAAGGAGCTAATTTAATAAGAGCTAAATTAGAAGGAGCTAATTTAAAAAGAGCTTATTTATATTGGGCTGATTTAAGAGAATCTGATTTAGAAGATGCTAATTTAGAAGGAGCTTATTTAGAAGGAGCTATAGGAATAGATATATCAAGAATAGATGAAGATGGAGTGTATATCTAATGCTATCTCTTCTATCTCAAGAATTATTATCTATAGAAGACTTAGTGTATATTAAGTCTTTAAAGACCTTAGGTGAAGTAAAGGGAATAGAAGAGGATAAGTATATAGTAGATGTAATAAATAAAGGAGTAAGTTTATTAGATAGAGAGGATTTAACTAATAATTTAAGAGGAGCTGATTTAGAAGGAGCTTATTTAAATAGAGCTAATTTAGAAGGAGCTAATTTATATAAAGCTAATTTAAGAGCAGCTAATTTAAGAGGAGCTGATTTATATAGAGCTATTTTAGAAGGAGCCGATTTAAGAGAAGCTGATTTAAGTAGATCTTATTTAACAGGAGCTATTTTATATAGGGCTAATTTAAGAGAAGCTAATTTGTTTGGAGCTAATTTATATAGAGCTAATTTAATAAAAGCTGATTTAAGAAAAGCTGATTTATATGAAGCTAATTTAGAAGGAGCTAATTTATATAAAGCTAATTTATATGAGGCTATTGGAATAGATAGATTAAGAATAGGTAAAAGTGGAATTTTTTTATGAATAATTCGATTGCTTTTGACATTAGTGGAACAATTACTCGATATCCTGATCATTGCAGGATGTGAGTCATTGCATCAAGCTGGTTGGGATATTTATATCTTAAGTCCTAATGAAATCAATTCAATTCATCAAGATCTTAGAAATGCTATGATTGATGAAAACTTAATCAAGGAAATCATTAACAGAATGGACAAAGGTCAAGCATGTATAGAATATGGAATTTCTATATTTCTAGATGATCAGGATAATTATCTTAATGAAGTTAGATATTTATCTACAGAAACAATGCCATTGAAGATTTGGCCTCATAAGATTAGAGGATGAAGTGAAAAGCAAATTAATTGTTAAGTTTTTTGAAATTTTATTCTGGATATCAATTGGATTTATCTTAGGTTGGTTTCTTGATACTTTAAGGTAAAAAATGACTTTTGTTTCAACAATCATTACAAGTTACAATCGTCCTAGGTTGATTAGAGGGGCGATTCAATCTATTTTAGATCAAACTATTCAAGACTTTGAGATCTTTATCATGGATGATGGCTCAAAGCAAGAGACGAGAGATGTAATCAATCAATATGTAAGTCAAGATTCTAGAATAAAGGCGTTCTTCAGTCCAGAACCAAATAATTTTGAAGAAAGAAAACACGATGCAAGCATCAGATATTCTATTCAAATCAACAAAGCTTTAGACTTAGTAAGTGGTAAGTATATCAGCTATCTATGTGATGATGATTATTACTTTCCTGAACGATTTGAAAGATTATGTGGATATATGGAGGATCATCCAGAAGCTCATGTTGTGTTTGGTAAAATGAGAAGTAGGCTTTTTGGTAGCGATAATCCAGATCCTTATGTAGGAGGATTGACTGACTTACCACCAGATGATATCGTTGAGTTTAGAAGAGATATTGAATCGAATCCTGCTTATTTTAAAGAAGGACCAGATAGTCAGAATGTTTATCACTTAGACCACAATATGGTCATGCATAAAAAAGATTGCTTTAACTATATTTTGAAGCCTTATTGGCCAGAACAGATTGAAGGCCAAATACCTGTAGGTGATCAACTCTTTTTTAGAAAGTTAGCAGGTAGTGGATTTATTTTTTATGGAGTTGATTGCTGGTGTTGTGTAAAGCGTTTTCATTGTATCAACAATAGATATGAAATAGAAATTTTGAGGTAATGACAATGCTATCTCTTCTATCTCAAGAATTATTATCTATAGAAGACTTAGTATATATTAAGTCTTTAAAAACATTAGGTAAAGTAAAGGGGTTAGAAGAAGATAAGTATGTAGTAGATGTATTTAATAGAGGAGTAAAGTTATTAGATAGAGAAGATTTAACTAATAACTTAATAGGAGTAGATTTAGAAGGAGCTGATTTAAGAGTAGCTGATTTAAGAGGAGCTGATTTAGAAGAAGCTAATTTAATAAGAGCTAAATTAGAAGGAGCTAATTTAAGAAGATCTTATTTATATAAAGCTAATTTAAGAGAAGCTGATTTATATAAAGCTAATTTAGAAGGTACTCTTGGAATAGATGAATCAAGGATAGGTAAAAATGGAGTGTATATCTAATGCTATCTCTTAGATCTCAAGAATTATTATCTATAGGTGACATTGTCTATATTAAGCCTTTAAAGACTTTAGGTAGAGTAAAAGTATTTAAAAAAGGTAAGTACGTAGTGAAAATAATAAATGGGAAAGTAAATTTATTCGATATTGAAGATTTTACTAATGACTTAAGAGAAGCTGATTTAAGAGGAGCTTATTTAAAAGGAATTAGTTTAAGAGGATTTAATTTAGAAGGAGCTAATTTAGTAGGAGCTGATTTAAGAGGAGCTGATTTAAGAGGAGCTAATTTAAGAGGAGCTGATTTAAGTGGAGCCTATTTATATAGAGCTAGTTTAATAGAAGCTAATTTAAGAGGAGCTAATTTAACAAGAGCTAGATTAGTTGAAACTCATTTAGGAGAAGCTCATTTAACAAAAGCTAATTTAAAAGGAGCTAATTTAGAAGGAGCTAATTTAGCAAGAGCTGATTTAAAAGAAGCTAATTTAGAAGGAGCTAATTTAGAAGGAGCTAGTTTATATAAAGCTAATTTAACAAGAGCTGATTTAAAAGGAGCTAATTTAGAAGAAACTTATTTAGAAGAGGCTAATTTAGAAGGAGCTAATTTAGAAGGAGCTATAGGAATGAATAAATCAAGAATAGATAAAGATGGAGTGTATATCTAATGCTATCTCTTCTATCTCAAGAATTATTATCAGTAGAAGAATTAGTATACATTAAGTCTTTAAAGACTTTAGGTAATGTAAGAGGATTAGAAGAAGATAAGTATATAGTAGATGTATTTAATAAAAGAAGAGAAAGATTAGATAGAGAAGACTTAACTAATAACTTAAGAGGAGTAGATTTAGAAGGAGCTAATTTAAGTGTAGCTGATTTAGGATATGCTAATTTATATGGAGCTGATTTAAGATATGCTAATTTATATAGGGCTGATTTATATAAAGCTAATTTAATAGAAGCTAATTTATATAGAGCTAATTTAAGAGGAGCTTATTTAAGAAGAGCTAATTTAGAAGGAGCTAATTTAAGAGGAGCTGATTTATATAAAACTGATTTAAGAGAAGCTAATTTAGAAGGAGCTATTTTAAGAGGAGCTAATTTAAGAGGAGCTGATTTAGAAGGAGCTATAGGAATAGATATATCAAGAATAGATGAAAGTGGAGTATATATCTAATGCTATCTCTTCTATCTCAAGAATTATTATCTATAGAAGACTTAGTATATATTAGGTCTTTAAAGACATTAGGTAGAGTAATAGGAATAGAAGAGAATAAGTATGTAGTAGATGTATTTAATGAAGGAATAATTAAGTTTAATAGAGAAGATTTTACTAATGATTTAAAAGGAGCTGATTTAAAAGGAGCTAATTTATATGAAGCTAGTTTAATAAAAGCTAATTTAAAAAGAGCTAATTTAAGAGAAGCTAATTTATGGGGAGTTAATTTAATAGAAGCTAATTTAGAATATGCTAATTTATATAAAGCTATTTTAAGAGGAGCTGATTTAAGATATGCTAATTTAGAATATGCTAATTTAAGAGAAGCTAATTTAAGAGGAGCTAATTTATATAGAGCTAATTTAAGAGAAGTTGATTTAAGAAAAGCTATAGGAATAAATATATCAAGAATAAGTAAAGATGGACTGTATATCTAATGCTATCTCTTCTATCTCAAGAATTATTATCTATAGAAGACTTAGTATATATTAGGTCTTTAAAGACTTTAGGTAGAGTAATAGGAATAGAAGAGAATAAGTATGTAGTATATGTATTTAATAGAGGAATGAATTTATTAGATAGAGAAGACTTAACTAATAACTTAATAGGAGTAGATTTAAGATGGGCTATTTTGAAAATAGTTAATTTAAGATTAGTTGATTTAACAAAAGCTGATTTAAGAGAAGCTAATTTATGGGGAGTTAATTTAAGAGAAGCTAATTTAGAATATGCTAATTTATATAAAGCTATTTTAAGAGGAGCTGATTTAAGATATGCTAATTTAGAATATGCTAATTTAAGAGAAGCTGATTTAAGAGGAGCTAATTTATATAGAGCTAATTTAAGAGAAGTTGATTTAAGAGAAGCTATAGGAATAGATAAATCAAGAATAAATAAAGATGGAGTGTATATCTAATGCTATCTCTTCTATCTCAAGAATTATTCAAGGATAAACGGATAGATATTTA
>ERZ1292623.1362-Hain-H51-01um-R1-1362-length-23757-cov-6_pt1 | contig 23757 bp, 23 predicted proteins | sample MGYA00564398_ERZ1292623 | MGnify/ENA primary metagenome ERZ1292623 (study PRJEB36523, sample SAMEA6512633) | groundwater metagenome | collected 2019-01-07 | study: AquaDiva: Metagenomics assemblies of 32 groundwater samples | reverse complement strand
GATGGCTTGTTCAAAAGCTTCTCGGAAAGTCGGGAACTTGAGACGAACGATGTTCTCGAAGCCATCCGCCGGACGGTTCCGTTGGCTGTCACGATGGTCGAAGATGTCAAAGCTTTGAGGGAATGGGCGAAAGGCCGGGCGGTTCCGGCCGGATCGCCCGAAGTCCCTGCTACTATCCCGTCCGGCATCTGCCGGGCTCCACTTCTCTCTTAGACTAGGAGGATCCAAGTGGCTTGTTACACCGTCGTATCGGTCGAGTTGACCGACGAAGTGGCTACCCGGCTTGCCCGAAAGCATCTCAAGCTTCCCGAGACTGGCTTGCTTACAATCGATCAAGCTCAAGCCGTGCGAATCGAGGCCGGGATCATCCGGACTCATCGGGCTCTTCAAAAACTCGCCCCGAACGCTGTTATTCGGCGCCAGGGCGACAAGCTTACCGTGTCCGTCGGGAGGTAGTCATGCGGCAAGTCACGTTCACGATCGAGTTCTACGGGAACGGACAAGCGTACATCCGCTTGCCCGAAGGGCGTTTACAGACAATCGACGCTCAAGCGGTTGCGGATCTTACACAAAAGCTTGGCGAAGCTCTGGGGACCATCACCGAGCGCCACGTGGGGGACCATGACCACCATGTGGGAAACACGACCCACGCCCACATCCACACCTAGGAGGAAAACATGCTTATCTGCAAGGTGACAATCTCTTACGAGCACGGGATCAAGGCGAACCGCGCGGACGACCTCGGACTCGGGGCTCCCCCGGAGAGCCGCACCCCGGACGGGGGAGTACTCCGGGGACTCGGGACCCACTATGTTTCGGAGGAAGCCGCGGAGCTCCACATGGCGCGTCAACGCGAGGATCAACGGATCCGGACGGAGGTACGTTCCCGGTTCGCGTTCAGCCCTCTCCCTGGGACCTACATGGTTAGGAGCAAAGATGAGATGGGTCAATTCCTGGCGCGCCTGAACGTCCGGCCGGATGTTCAGGCAACCGCCCACGTCTATGACCTGACAAGCCTGGACGAGATAAAAGGAGCGGAACTCCGGGAATGGTCGGAACGGATCGTGGATCAGCTGCAACGGGTGTCCCTCGGAGCGACTTCGGAAGCCGATGCCGACGGGCTCGCCTGTCTCGAATCCCTGGCCTCGTGTCCCGTGCTCTCCCGGGAGACGTCTCTCCGGCTCCGGGAGATGGTCGCCGCGGGGAGGATGGGTACCATGGGCCGGCTCGCGATCAAGAGGGCGATCAAGACTCTGGACGTTGAGCTTGCCCCGGACGCCCTGGCACCTCGCCGCACGCCGATCCTGACCGAGTCCGTGCCCGTGGACATAGACCCCATCCGGGTTCGCCGGTCGACGCCCACTTGGTCGGAGCTCGTGGACGCCAGCACTGGCGCTTGACTCCCGCCCACCCTACTCGGCCCCGGCGTCCCTCGCGGATTCCGGGGCCGAGTCATGTCTAGCGCCTGCCCTACCGGCGCGAGCAAGGTGCGCGAGGAGCTGGCGCGCCAGGATCCCGAGGAGCGAAGGATCGAGCCGAGCGAGGTCGCCCGGCGGGCTCGCGAGGAGGATCAGGAACACGGGCGGAAGTTCTTCTAGGGCACACAACGCCGTCCAGATGCGCCTCGAGGGCGCGCGCTCGCCCGTCTCGATCCGCGAGAGAGTCTCCGGCGCCACGTGGAGCATTCTCGCGAACGTTTGTTGATCCCGCCCGCGCGCGTGCCGGAAAATCCGGAACGCCAGCCCCCAGTCCAGCCCCTCGCTCTCGCGCCCGGCCTCGCCCACGTCAACCGCCCTCCACCCGGGTCAGGCGCAACCCGTGGAACGTTCTCGCGCCGCTAGCCTTGCCTGACACGAATCCGCGCTCGTCGAGTGCTCGAGCAAAACCTCGCCGGCCGAGCCACCTCCGGCTTCCGCTCGCCTTGTTCCACTGGTCCCAGGCTTCCCATAACGCTTTCAGCGATGTTCTCGCGTCGGGATCAAACGAGATCTCAGCGTCGAGCCACTCTGCCAGATCGTCGTCTCGCTCGTGGTAGGCTTCGGTCGCCCGCTTGATCTCGCTCTCGGGCGCGAGCCCCTCTCGCGTCCACCGCCGCGCACCCTCGACCGCCCACGCCAGTATCCCGGGGAGCTCCCGGTTCAGCCGAGCCCCCAGGTTCCGGTCCCACTCGACTTCGGGTATCTCGACCGCCCAGGGTACGACTCGAATTCGGCGCCAGGTCCCCCGGTCTCGCGCGCCGAGTCTCGGCAAATGGTTACAGCACAAGATAGGTTTGAACGTTGGCTTGAAGCTGAAGAGGCTTCCAAACAACTCTCGCGCTTGCAACACGTCGTCGCCGGTCAACCACTTGAGCGCGCCCTCCGCGAAAGCGGAGTTCCGGGGCACCTCCCGCCCTATCGCAAGCCGCACCCCGCGCAGCATCGCTATATCAGGCCGAGCTGCTAACGTGTTGGTGTCGTTCGTGAATAGGCTCTGCTGCGCCACGCAGGCATAGTCGCCCATCAGAGTCTGCAACACGTTCAGAGCCGTACTCTTGCCGTTGGCCCCTGTCCCGTGCCATAGGAATATGACCTGCTCTTTGACGCTACCGGTCAGGCAATACCCGATATGACGCTGGAACCAGTTGCGGAGCGAATCGCCCGGGAGAGTCTCCTTCAAGAACTGCATCCAGCGGGGACACTTGGCATGCTCGTCATATTCGACTTCTATGAGTTTCGTCAGGTAGTCCTCCCGCCGGTGCGGGCGCAAGATCCCGGTCTCCAAGTCGAGCGTGCCGTTTCTGACATTCAAAAGCAACGCATCTCGGTCAAGCTCTTCGTCCTTCACGGCGAGCCCGGGGCTGGCAACCAAGAGATCGAGAGACGCCGCGATCTTGCCCCGACTCTCGCACGAGGCGGTCCAGGCTTTCACACGCTCTTGTTGCTTTGCCTCGAACTTGGTCTTTGGTTCGAGCATGCTTACGATCCGCGCTGTTCTCCGCGCGGTATCAACCACCAATTGGATCACCGTGGTCCGTGCGTCGGTCTCCCACCGTTGGCCGGTCCAGACTCGCCAACCGCTTGCGAGCTTGTTTGACAGCCGCTCGCCGTCGATGAACCGCACATTCTGGCCATGCAAGTAAGCCACCCGCTCGGCGAGCCCGAACTCGGTCGTGGCAGCCGCGACCAGGAGCGACCGGTCTTCGGGGTCCAGAGGCCAGACCTCGTCAATCAGCCTGTCAACATGCTCGTCCATGAGTGGCGGCACGCAAGCGATCTGGTTCTCGACGCCCAACGCCGCCCGGAAGAGCACGCGGGGCAGCCGATGCCGTATCAGCCCTCGTGCGTAGGTCGCGAGCCAGTGCTTGCGCGCGGTCCCCGTCACCTGAGCCCGGCGGTAGTGGTCGGCCGCGCCCATCCACGCCTGCTCGAGGCGGAGCGTCTCCTCGAGGTCGATCACCTTGCCGTCCTGTGCCCAGCGGAACGGCTCGGCGCCGTCGCCCTGCCGCGTCGCGTGGGGTAGCACGGCGGCTTCCGGCGCCGCCACCCCGGCTGACGGAATCGCCCGCGTGAGCTCGATTGTGAGCTCCTCGTGCTCCGCCGGCCCGAGAGGCCGGGTGAGGGGCAGGAGCACCTCGACGTTGACCGTGGACGCGCCGAGTGGCGCGTGCCCGGGCACCGACCAGGCAAGGCACGCGAGCCCGAGCCCTTCGAGCCGCCGTTGCGCCGCCGCCCAGTCCCGCGGCTGCCCTCGCACCGCCAGATGCAGCGCCGTCGAGCGGCCATGCACGCCCGCTGACAAGAGGTAGGCACCCGGATGGTGCGCCCCAAGCTCGAGCTGCACCGGCGTCTCGCCCGCGAGATCTACCACAGGGGTGTCTGAGTGCAGCGCCCCTCCTTCGTCCATGAAATCCAGCGACCAGGCATCTATTCGGAGAGAATCGGAGGAGAGCAGAAGAGGCACGGGAACCTCCTAGTTGGACGTGGGAGACTAGGTCCAGGCGGAATATCCTCGGACGAAAACAAACGGCCCCGAGGGCTTTCCCTGCTCGAGGCCGTCTGCAAATGCCGTTCTTCCTGCGCGATAGAACGGCAACTACTTGCGCAAAACCTTGCGGTACGTCCGCGCCCTGTCGGCGGCCTGACCGATCAGGAGGGGACAGTCGTCCACGAGGTCGATCAGCACTGCCGGCGGGGTCCCGGCGGGCTTCGGCCTGAGCAAGCGCCCCAGTCTCTGAATCGTACGCCCTTCGGCGCGTACGGGCCACGCGAGGATCACCCGGCGGAGGTTCGGCAGGTCGAGCCCCTCGTCGGCGAGCTGGGTCGCCACGATCACCCCGTTGTCCCGGGCCCGGAGGGCAGCCAGGATGCCGGCCCGGTCTTTCGTCTCCGAGGTGAGCCCCCGCGCCCACACGCCGCTCGCCTCGAGCGCCATGGCGAGATCGCGGGCGAGCTTCTTTCGCCCGACCAGCACGAGGGTCGGGTGACTGAGCCCCGCCTGGGTCGCGTGAGTGACCACCTCGGCGAGCCGGCCCGGGTCCGATTCCAGCTCCCGCTGGAGTTGGATCCAGGCTCGTTGCCGCGCCTGTTCCGACGCCCGCGAGTCCCAGGGCCGTGAGAACTGGAGGCGCACCTGGCGCACCTCGGCTTGCCCCAGGTAGCCGTCGGCCTGGAGCTCGGTCTCGGCCGCCGTGTAGGCGAGCGGTCCCATGATCCAGCCGATGGCCGGCCCCGCGTCGTCGGTGCGGATCGGTGTGGCCGTGAGGCCCCACCGGTACCGAGCGCCCCAGAGCGCCACGGCCGCCTGCCACTGCTCGGCCGGCACGTGGTGGCACTCATCGACGATGAGCACCCCGAACCGGTCCCGCTCGAGGGGCTCCCCGAGCGCCAGGAGCGGCGCGCTCTGGACGGTCGAGACCACGATCGGCGCCGTTCGCCACTCCTCACCCCGCGCCTTCCCGTGCCAGAGCGCGGGCTCCACGCCGAGACGAGCTCGGATCCGCTCGGCCCACTGCTCGGCGAGGTCGAGCGTGCCGACGAGCACGAGCGCCCGACGGCCAACTCGGGAGAGCGCGAGAAGCGCCGTCTCCGTCTTCCCCGAGCCGCAGGGGAGCCGCACGTGCCCGGCTACCTGCGAGACCAGCGCTGAGGCGGCCTCGGCCTGGTACTCTCGGGCCTCCCCCGAGTAGGTGAACGTCACGGGGTCGCCCTGGCACACTGCGCCGCACCACGTCATGCCCCACCCCCGCTGCTTGGCGTGGGCCCCGAGGAGCCGGACGCTCCCCCGGTGCAGGGCGATCATGTCAGGAGCCGTCTGCCCGACGAAGACCGGCCCTGTCTCCGTCGGATACGAGAAGATCCGCCGCACCACATCGAGGGCGGGCGGAGGTCCGCTGACCCCCACCCATCCTCTCTCCACGGTGGCGCGGAGCTCGAGGCTCACTCGACCCCCATCTGTGCGGCGAGATCCTCGGGCTCTCCGCCGCCGCTGCCGGCCAGGATGTCCGCCGCCCGGTCGGCCATCTGCGCCTGAAGCGCGGCCTTCGCCTCGGACGCGGTCTTGGGCTTGGGCGGAGCCTGCTGCACGAGCCAGCTCTTCCTTCCCGCCGCTACATACCGCAACGTACTGCGGTCAGCTTCCGTGAGCGCCGTCAGTTCAGCGATCTCGGTTCCGATCCGCTTCAGCTCCTCCGTCGTAGCCGCGCCTGCAAGCGCGGCCTTGAGGTCGGTCAGGTCGATCCCGCTCGGCGCTGCCGGCGCTGCCGCGGCCCGGGGCATCACCTCCACCGGGACCTCCGCATCGCCTTCCGCCAGGTCTTCCGTCGGCACGAGGAATACCAGCGTGAGGAGGTACTTCATGCCCATCGAGTAGGCGACGTACAGGGCTTTGTCGCCAACGTTTGTGGCGTCGGCGACGAAGGGGATCTCGATCGAGCTTCCATCCTCGGCGGCGACGAGGAGGTAGTCGAAGTGCACGGTCAGGTCGCACGCCCGCCCGCCCGACTTGGTCTCCCGCTCGGTCCGGTCGATCTTCCGGACCTGCGGGAAGATCAGGAGCCCGTGCTCCGCACACGCGCCGTGCAGAGCGTTGAGCAGATCGTCGATCCCCCGATAGGCGTACCGGACGGGGCCTTCGGTCGCTTTCCGCGCGCGGGGCACGGCGGAGATGGCCGCCATGACCCGCTGGATGACGCGGAGCACGGCCCCGCCCCCGGCGACAGGGACGAAGGAGAACGAGGTGAGAGGCTTCTTGTCCTCCTTCGCCCGGTGCGCAGAGATACGGTATTGAGACGTCTCGAACATAGATGGCATTTCAATCGAGGATGGCATGGGCAGCCTCCTCGAGCTCGCGCGTGGTGGTCGACGGGATCGGGATCTCGATCCCGTCTCGAGTGGCCCGGTCGAGCTCGAGCTCGAGCTTCTTGGCTCCCGCGGCGTCGGGCCCGTGGGGCTCCTTGTTCAGGGCCGCACACTCGCGGAGGTCCTGGATCGCCTCCTGATCCCCGCACATCTTGGCCGCCGCCTGGAACGCCCCGACCCACTGCCCGACCGTCCTGGCCGACAGGAAGATCTTTACATGATTCCCACATTCATCCTCGAAAGTAACCAGCGGGAATCCCTCCGACGTCGAGGGAATCCACGTGGTTTTTACTTTCCAATCCTTGGAGGTGTGGTGCGTGTGCACTCCCACCTGGATGCAGCCGGGAGCCACCGTCGAAGTCGTCAGTTGAATGCTCATGTTTTTTCTCCTATATGTGGGGAAAAGCTAGAAACCTTTGGGCGCCTTGCACGCCCGGAAGTCGATGTACAAGATCGGCGGCTCGGCGTGGCCGCACACGGGGCAGGCCTTCGCGTGCCGCTCCACGAGCTTCCGGCGCCACGCCACCCCCTCGCCAGGGATCACACCGCACGCCGCCTCCCCAAGGAGCACGGCCAACCGCGCCTTGCAATCACTCGCGACCGCCTCGGCGTCTTTCGCCGCACCCTTCGCGGTCTCGATCTGCGCGTGCAGGTCCACGGCCTCGGAGGGCAGCATGATCGTCGGCCCCTTGTCGCCGGCGAGCCGGTTGAGCAGCCCGAGGTCCGCCGCCCTCGCAGCGGGCGGATCTCCGCGCCGAACCGCGTCGAGGAACTGGAGCCCGCCCCGGACGAGGAGGGCGATCATCTCCTCGTCGCGCTCGACGTCGTGGTAGACCATCTCGCCGCCGACGTCCCCGGCGACCGTGCCCCACGCCCCGCTCTCCGCCCCCATGCAGGCCATCTGCCAGTAGAGCTGACAGGTCGCTTCGAGAGGCGCTTCGGCCGCCCACCGGCCGGCCGCCCAGTGCGACGTGGACTTGATCTCGAGGAGCCCGCGGCCGTCGTGGGTGGGGGGCTGCTTCCACTGGTAGAGGTCTAGGCTCGCCGCCAGCTTCGGGTGCTCCGGGTGCACCGCGAGCGCCCACGGCGGGGTGGGCATGACCTCCCGTCCGGTTTCCTCGGCGTACCAGGCGGCAATGCCCGCCTGAAGATGCACCCCCCGGCGCATGCGCGGGGTCACCTCGATTGCCGGCTGGCGGGGCCCGAGCCCGAGCTCGCCCCGCAGGTCGTGGTAGGTCTGGAGGGGGCTCTGGAACGGGTGGAACCCGAGGGCGGCCGCCACCCGGGTTCCGGTCACCCGGCCCGCCCGTTGGCTGATCCAGGTCGTTTTGTCGGGATAGATACAGAGCATTGTGGGCATCTCCTCTGAAGTGGGGAAAGACTAGACGCCCAAACAGTGCCTACGGGTACGGGCGGAGTCAAGAGGCGCGGGCAAATTTTTTTTCAGGGAAGCTAAAATCCACTTCCAAAACCTTTGCCGAACCCTTCTCCAAACCCTTGGCCGAATCCCCCGGTCCCGAGCTTCGGGCCCTTGCCCGCGGGCTTCGGCCACGTGTGCTCGACCACCGCCGCGCCGACGCCGCCGGCCAGCTCCCGGGCCACGAGACGTGTGGCTGTCCGCTCTGCCCCCGGCTCGCCTTGCGCGAAGTCCCACGCGAGGCCGGGCAGGTCCAAGGAGAGCGACCTCGCCGTCTGCATTGCCGGAGCGTCTCCGAGCCGACGGTTCTTCCACAAGTCCCCGTCCAACCAGAGCAGGAGCGCGTCGGAGTAGAGTCCCAGGACCCCCGAGTAGGCGAGCGAGTAGGCCCCTGCCGCCAGGTAACCCATCCCTCCCTTTTGAGCCAACTCTGTCATCTTGTCAGCGGGATCGGTGTTCTTGGTCAATATGCCGCGAATCATGGCGGCTCCTGGAGCTGTGCCCATGAAGAGCACGATCCCCGCCGCTGTCCGCCGGAATCGTGTCCAGTCCTTGTGCTGGAAATAGTTCAAATCTTCGTAGATCTGCCGTGCTTGATTGAAAGACCAGGTTTGGAACTGGTAGAAATACTTGCCGTTTCCGCGAGCCCAGGCAGGCCGGGTCAAGATCCCAGGGCGGAACTGGATCTCGTTTGTGGCATGCACGGCGAGGTAGTCCCGCGCCCAGTCCTTCGCGGCCTGGTCTTCCGAGCGAGCCAGCTCGATCATCTTGTCGGGTGGCATCCTGAACCGCGCGAAGAACTGCTGGGCTTGGGCCATCTCCCGGGGCTCCCCCCGCCGGAGCATCTCGAGGTGCTCGTCGAAGCCAAACCTGGCCATCTGGCCCGTCAGGCTCCGACCACTCTCGGTCGCGAGCCTGTGCAAGCCCGCCATCCCCCGGGTCCAGGCTTCAAGCCCCACCTGGACCTTCTCGCGCGGGGTGCCGGTCTTGAGCTTCTCGGGTAGGACCTCTCTCCAGAAGCTCTGCCACCATTCCGGATCTACCGTGGTCCCGAAGCTGTCCCGCCGGATCTTCCCGTAGATCTCAGGCGAGTTCACGCCTAGCTCAAGCCCCAGCCGGCTCCTCGCAAACGGGTTGAACTTGGTCTCCTGCATGGCCTTGATATAGGCTTTTGCTCCAAACGCTTGCCACGCTTTGATGCGGCTCGAAGGGATCTCGTTGATCCATGCCAGGCTTAGCTTCGCCGCGCCGAGCTGGTAGAGGCTTTCCAAGAACGGGTTCAAGTCCGCACGCTCTTGGCCGATCTCCCAGGCAAAGGTCTCCTGCGCGAAGCGCTCGGCATCGCCGCCAACGCTCCTCCGGATCGCCTCGAAGTCCTGGTTGATCTTCGAGTCCCGGAGCCCAAACGCTTGGACCTCTGCCACCCGCCGGATCTCTTCCAAGATCGTCGTGCCCCAGGCGTGCCGGGCGTCCGTGATCTCGTCCTTGAACGCGTGGTTCTGGGCGCGCTCGAGGTGCCCCGAGTAGCGGTCCCGGAGCTTCTCCCGGATCTCGTCGGCTTGCCGACCGGCGTTCCCCCGGTCGAGCGGGAAACCCTTCTTCTTCCCTTCCCTCATCAGCTTCGCGATAGTCTTCTCGCGACTGGTTCCTATCCCGCGGGAGAGCAACGTCAACAAGACATCTTTCACTTCCGCGTCCGTCTTGATAATTCCTCGGCTTCGGAGCTCGTCGATCAGGGGCAACACGTCCTTCTCGGCGGCCCGCCACCCCGTGACCGTGAGCTGGTCGAACACGTTCGGCCAGTAGTCGTCCTGAAACTTCGCGACCGGCCCCCCGAGAGCCTCGAGCTTCAGATAGAGCTCCAACGTCAAGGCCCGCAAATCGTCCAAGGCTTTGCGGAGCTCCGGCCGACCTTCGAGGCCACGCCGGGCCAGCGCGTGGAGACCCGTCCGGATCTCTTCTCGCGTGAGGGTCGCCATGATCTTCTGGAACCGAGGCATGTAGTCCGCCTTGGCCAGCTCCTGCAAAGTCTGGTTTTCCGTCATGCGCTCGACGGCGCGCTCCCCGCCCGGGCCGAACCCCTGGACAGTCCGCCCCGCGGTCACGACCAGGCTCGACACGCCCTTGTGCCCTATCTGCAACCGTTCCCAGGAATTGATCGGCGCAACCCGGTCCCCGAAGATCGCCTCGTAGTACGTGACGCTCGGGTCCCCCTTCTCGTCGAACTCGGGAGCTTGCTTCCACTCGGCGGCGAGCTCCCGCATGGTCTCCGGGGAGACCTTCCCCTCGAAGCCGGCCGAGATCTCGGCGAGCTGCTTCTGGTATCTCGCGAAGTCGCCCGCCTGCTGCGCCATGCGCCGAAGCCCCATGAGAGCGCTCTCGCGAGACCCGAACCGGAGCTGGAAGACGTTCGCTCCGTCGGGGATTTCGACCAGGTAGGAGCCTCTCTTGGTACGGTAGGCCCGGTAGCCCATCAGCTCGGCGAGCTGCTTGACGGGCTCGGCCTCGGGCAAGGTCGCGAAGTCCCGGGTCGGCTGCTTGGCGCGAGGTCCCCAGAACCGGATGAACCCGCCCTCGGGGTTCGTCTTCCAAGCTTCGGCCAGCCCGGTCAACCGGGAGCGGCTCTCGGATCGGAGCTCCAGGAAGAGGTCGAAGAGACCCTTCTTCACCTGGTTCGCGGTCGGGGGGGGAAGCTCCACGCCTGTGCGACGGATCACCTCGTCCATGTAGGCGGCCACCTTCTCGGCGGTCTCGGGAGTCCAACGTGTCTGGGCCGTGGCGCGGACGAAGATTGCCGTCTCCCCGTGAGCGAGGAGCTGCTTGTCGCTCATCGCCTGAAGGGTCGGATCCGGCCGGATCGCAGGCTTGGGCTCGGCGAGCGTAGTGACCGGCCCGCGAGGAGGGCGCTGGGTGGCAACGACCTGAGCGAGGGTCCCCGCCTGGCTGGGCTTGACCACGCCGGCCGCGACCATATCGGCGACGGTCTTGATGGCGCCGGGCTCTTCGAGGCCTGCGGCTCGGACCGCATCCTCAACGGCGGCGAGCTTCTGGGGAGGAGTGGCAACTTCCGGCTTCTTCCCATGCATGTAGAAGATAGAAGGTTCTTTGGTTTTCGCATGCTTCAAGAACTGCTGGATCGCCGCGCGTTTTGCCATCACCGTGGTGGCATCCATGGCTGCATGGTAGCGAGCCATGAATTCAGGATCTTGCTGCATGGCTTCGAAGTAACCTGCGTCTCCTTGCTTAGATGCTACGAAGTAGTTCCACTTCTCCGCCCACTGACTGATCGTTGGACTCTTGGAATTGGCGAGACGCACGAATGCATTTTCGGATTCCTGTTTATTCTGCTTCCTTCTTTCCACCTGCTGTTGTTGATAGCGCTTTTCAGCAGCTTGCTCTTGAGCCGTTTTAGCGGCGATGGCTCGCTTCTTCTCGATGGACCGAAGAAGAGGGGAAAGCGTAGTGGCTGGAGTGTCTACATATTGTAGGGCCTCTTTGTAGGTATTTGCGGATCTGGACGGATTCCAGGGCTCTTCTACTCCGCCTCGGATGTACCTGTGCTCTAAGACATATTCTGCAAATGGCTTGTACGTTTTCCAGTCTGGACCCCAAGCCTCATCCAATCGTTCTGGTGCAAAGTCGCTGACTTTTCTTATGCGCCATTCATCGCGCAAGATTCCGGAACCCGCCAGTCGTTGCTTTTCTTTGAACGCTACGATCTTGGTCTCCGCGCTTCCCCGCGCCTGCGGCACCTTCGGCGCGAGGGCGGGCTCGACGCCTTCGACTCCCAGCTCCGCGAGACCGGCGGCAAGCTGGGCGGGAGAGACCTCGGGAGCACGGGGGCCCTCCCCAGCCACACCCGCGAGGGAGGGAGTAGCACTCGGGCGCTCGAAGAGCGGAGCTTGCGCCTCGGGCCTGGCCGCGCCGGAGATCGCCGGCGTCACCTCGGGACGCCCGATCATCGGGGCCGCACCGCGCAACGATGCGTACGGATCCGCGTTCGGGTTCCCCACCCCGGCCGCTTCGACCACGCGCTCGATCACCTTGGGAGAGTTGAGCATCACCTCCATCTGCGAGGAGAGAGGATCGACCTGTGCGGCCTGAACAGCTTCCCGGGCAACTGCGGCTTCGAGGCTCTGGGGCTCGGGTCCGGCCGGAGGTACTCCGACGAACTGACGCTCCCAGGGAGCTCCCCGGCCTGAGCGAGTAGCAGGCGGAAGTCCGGCGATGACATTTGGCTCCGGAAGCAATGGTATTCGTGGCGCCGAAGTCCCGAGAGCATCGAGCAAGTCTTGGGGCTGTGCTCTCTTGAATGCGTTCTTCGTCGGGAAGAGCTGCTTCACGATGCGATCCCGAGTAGCCACGTCGAGGTTCATGCGGTCGAGGGCCTGCCCGACATCGACCCGAGTAAGGGGCCTCGATGGGATTCCGTAGTCGCCTAAAATGGGACTCGGCAACCCGAGCGGCGACGGCTTGAGTTTCAGTTGCTCCAAGAGCTCCAGCTTCGCCTTCACCTCCAAGATGTTGTTGGCTTCATCCCCGAGGATCTTCCGTGCTTCTGCCACATCGGCGGCGATCACGGTGGTCGGCTTCCGGGACACCTTCGTCTCGTAGGTGATCCGGACGCCTTTGCCTGTCGCCTTGCCCTTCGAACTGAACACACCCGGTGCGGTGACAATTTCTTCGACCCATTCAGTTGGTGTAGTCCCGCGCATTTTCCGCGCAAAGTGTATCCCAACATCAGAGGCCAGAAGCTCGGGGTGACGAGTCAACGTCTCGCCGATCTTCCAGATGGGGCCGACCTGACCTGGGCTCACCGCCACTGCCGGAGAGGCAATCATCTCAAGGACGTCTCCGGCTGCTGCATCCAGGGGCATCTTGGTGTCGGCAGCATAAGCCCGGATGAGCTTGTCGGTGTCCTTTGCAAGCGCTTGGAACTCCGGCTTCTCCATTTCAGCGGCGACTTCGGGAGGAACTGGCCCTTGCTTCATTCGTTGGGCAAACCTCCCGACCGGATGAAGTACCGCGCCGAGAGCCGCCAAGGTGATCGGACCCTTGACGAACGCCTCGATCGGATCGAACTCCTTCCCGCCCAGAGTCGCGCCCAGCTCGAAGACAGTCGAGGCCGTGACGAGGTTCGCCGCCGTTCCGGCGACCTTTGCGCCGATCATCCTTCGGGCTCCGGAGCGAGCAAGGCCGATGGCTGCTTCTTCTGTCTTTGCGCCGGCGATCTTTGTGATGGTGTCGGCAACTCCTTTCACCGCCTGCTTCTGGACAAGACCTCCAACCGCTCCTCCCAGACCCAGAGCGGCCAGCATCTCGGGGCCGGCCACGGCGAGGTTCTCAAGGACACGGAGCCCGGGTTGAGCTTCGATCTCGCGGACAACTTGGTCCTCGATGCGAGCACGGAGTTGCTCCTCGGTCATGCCATGCGAGAGGGCAAGCGCGATGGCTTCCGGTCGGAGGCTGGTCGTGTGCCGGCTGATCAGACGGATGAACTTGTCCGCGAGGGGGGAGACCTTCGGCTGAGTCACCCCTTCGTAGATGGCAGGCGCCGCGAGCGCGGGCCCCGTGAGAGCCGGAATTGCCTGTGCAACTGCGAGGGGAGCGAGATTGACAGCAAGTGTTTCCTTGCTCGGAAGATACTCTGTCATAGTCGTGAGCGCACGCTCCCCGAACCCCGGAGTCTTCGGAGCCTGCTGATACACTCTATCCATCAACTGAGCTTGCTGGTAAGGCGAGAGCTGTCCGAAGCTCGGCGAGATGCCGCTCATGGCTGTCCGGAGTGCTTTGTGGCGGTCGTAGGGTGGAAGAGCCTTGAACTCCTCCGATCCCACAAGCTGTGTCAGTTGCTCTTTCATTTTTTTGGTCAAAACCCGAAATCTTTCGAAGCCTGGTCCATAAGGTCCTGAGTCGAGGTTTGAGGCTGAGATGCAGGCTCGGCTTCTGGCCTTTTCCCGCCCAGCACGTGATACCACTTGGCTAGCTCTGTAAAATCTCTGTACCTCGCTTGCTCATTCTCAGTCATGAGGAGTATTTCGGCGAGGGTTGCTGGTATTCCGCCCGGAGTATTCCAGCCCTTAGTAGTAGGCATTGTAAGCAGCGTAGCCTTCTGAGCGAATGTTTCAGCAATGGCTTGTCTATTTCCTCCGTTATTTGCCGCCCACGAGTACGCATCAAACAGATTCCTATTCGCGCTCCTGACTCTGTTTGCAAGAATCTCTGGAGTGCCCGTGCCGCCTTCTGCAATGAACTTGAGGACTGATCCGATCTGATTTTCGGCCCGCTCCACTTGATCAAAGAACCTCTTCACGCCCGGGTCTTCCCGGCCCTCGCCACCTCTCGCGGGCATCCCGGCGATCTGCAATTGAGCCGCGATTTGCTTTCTGTTCTCTTCGGTCTGATGCGCGAGCCTGCCCCCCTGGAGGCGCTCTTCCTGCGCGAGCCTGCCCCCCTGGAGGCGCTCTGCCTGAACGAGTTCCTTCTCGCCGAGTTGCGCCTGTGCGACAGGACCCCCGAGAAGCGCCGCGAGGTAGGCGGCCGAGTTCGGATCCAAGCCCTTCAAGGCGTTCATCCCTCCCTTGGCGATCTCGGTTGTGAGCCCCCGCTGCGCGGCTTCGGCCTCGCGCTGCCCGGCCACAACAGTTGGATCCATGCTCTTCAAGAGCTGAAAGAGTGGGTTGGCCTGCGGCGAGCCGGCAGGCGGGGGGGGAAGAGAGACCCCCATCTGGCCCCCGCTCGCGCCGAATCCCGGGCCCTGAGCTACCGGAACCTGCAACGCAGTGCCCGTCGGCGGCCCGCCCGGAAGCGCCGTGAACATCGTGGGGTTCGCCGCGTAGATCTCGAACGCTTTCCTGAGATCCGCGCGCTCTGTCTCCTCGCGTCTACCCGCAACAGCGCGTTCTTCTCTCTGTCGCGAGAAGGCTTCCCCGCCTCCGACCATGCCCAGAGCCTGAAGGATGGGGACAAGAGCTAGCGCAATTGGAACTGGCATGATTACCTCTCCATGCTATAACCGACGGAAGTCTGCGGCATCATGCTGGCAATCGCTTGCATCATGGCTGCGTCACGCTGCGATTCGACCCCGGCTGCTTGCCCCATGCCGCCCATCGCAGTCTGAGCCTGCCCGAAGAGGAGCGGCAGGATCGATTGGATGAACTGCATGGTCACCTCGGGGGCGATCTGGCGCGTCTTCTGGAGCCCCTCGGACTCGAGAGCGAACTCCTGCCCGGCTGCTATCGAAGAGTCCCCGAGCCCGCGGCGCGCCATCTCGCCTCGGTAGCGGTCGAGCGCCTGGTTCATCCCTCCGGCCGACTGCTCCTGCATCGCCGCGATGATCGGGAGCCGGGCCCCGGCACCTCCCGTCTGGAGCGCCTGGAGGAGCTGCGCCAGCACCTCGTGGCGCCCGGGTCCGGTCTCCGCGAACATCTCGCGCGAGTTCTTCGCGAGGGCCTTCTCGCTCGGGCCTGCTCCACTGCTCATTTCGTCTCCTTCAACCGGTACAACCAGAGATGCTTGCCATCCATCAACGGCCCTAGATCGGCGACCCAAGCGAATCCGGTCTGCTGAAGCAGCCTTGCAACAACCTCTTGAGTAGTAGTCGCAAGGATCGCGGGGAATTTCCCCTTCCCGGCATCTAGAGCCTCTTCATACTGCTCAAACATTTCACGAGTCCCCCGCATGTCTGGACGGATCCATGCTGCAAAGAGCGCGCCATCGAAGAAATATTCGTACCAGGCTAACGCCCAAATTCCTTGGGCATCATCCTCATAGTACACATCCGGAGCATTCTCAAGCCGATTGAGAAACTTATAAAGATTCCGTTCGTGTGCAAGAAATATGTTTTTAAGTTCCCCGGCCTGCTCCATTCGAGCCCATGCCGTTGCAGCAAGAAGCTGCTGTTCTGGAGTGCTATCGTAGAGTTTCATCCCATCACCTCAACTCGAACCCGGGCGATCTCCAGCCGCCCTCTCACCGATCCGGAGAACCGGAGTCCGATCGTTCGAACCCGGCGGAAGACCCCGACTCGCACGACTCCGTTGGGCTCGGCGAGGGAGCAGAAGAGGGGGTCCAGGTCTGCACCGTCCAGAACCGGGGTGAGGGAAACCGCTCCTCCGGGGATGGAGACCGTGTAGTCGAACCAGACCCGCCCGATGAAGGCCAGCCGCTCGAGTCCCAATCGCAGATCCCCGAGGTCCCACTCGATTCCGATCTCCTCTCCGTCGTCATCGACCGCCGTCGCCTCCTCGATCCGTTCGACCTGCCCGGCTCGAGTCCCAAAGAGATCGCCGGAGAGCTCGTCCCAGAAGAGCACCGTGTACCCGCGACCCAAGTCGCGCCATGTGCCCCGCCCTGTGTCAAGAGCCAGAGTCACGGTGCCGTCGGAGATGATGTACTCGCCTTCCCGGTAGACCGCGACTTCACCCCTGAAGGCTCCAGTGTATCCCTCCACCCCGCGCAACCAAAGCTCCCGAAGAGCCTCTGGCGCGGCGAGCTCGCTCCCGGCCCCCCGGACTACCCGGATGCCGTCGTCGGCCTGGTAGAACACGCCCATCGGGCACGACACGACGGTCCTGGGCCATCTTGTCCCAGGCGAGGCTTCGAGCTGGAACAGAGGCGCGTCGAGGACCGAGATCGAGAAGACCGACGCCCCCGTGAACAGGAAGGCCCGCCCCTGGAAGAGCGCCCCCGCGATGACCGGGTCATGGTCCGAGGAGATGTCGAGCCAGCCCTCGATGCTCTCGTACCGGCCCGCCGCCGAGTAGTAGACCCGGCCCCCGGCTCCCAGTGCCGTGTCGTGGAACCAGAGCATGCGGGCCTGCATCGGCCCGAGGACCACCTCCACGCTGTCCGGAGGAGGGGCGTTGTCCGTCCGGAGGGGCATGGCGAGGTCGAGGACGCGCTCGCCCGAGGCCGCGTCCGTGAGCCCGGGCTCCGCCGTCTGGTAGGTCCAGCTCGTCGCCGTGTTGTTCGGGATCTCGTCGCCGAGAAACAAGTCAGTCGCTCCCGAGAGTGTGCAATAGATCCTTCGCTGATCTACTTGAGAATCTGGCGACACAGGGAGATTGGTCAAAGCTAGTGCTTCAAGATTCACGTTCTCGATTCGCACCCGTTCAAACGGATTCGATTCGGTATCTGCCAAAGAATTCCGGAAAGTGACGGCCAGATCGTAAGACCCAAACAATCCAGTTCCACCCTCTACACGCAGATCATCGAAATTCCACGTCGGAGATACCATAATTGTTTTGTAGAATACAGTTACCCACCATCCCGCAATAGTTGACCATGATGGTGCAGTATCACCGGCACTAATTGTTCTTGTTGAAAATGCACTTTTAGGAACGCGAACTCTTGTCCAAGAATTCGATGGCAGATAAACCGATGGACCCACAAAGGTTTGGAGTGTTGCTACCCCCTTAGCAAATGAGGAGACTGCCGGGTCTAGCTGCGTAATCTCAGTTGTAGATCCCAGAGAGCTTATTCCCGAGTCAGAATCATAAATGTTTCCTGGATCGTCTGTTACTACAAGAGTAGCATCAAAGCACGGACTTGAACTCCCGAGTGTCCCCAAATCAGGGAGAGATATAAACTTTAGGCTAATTGCAGCAACGTCACTAGCATTTGCCACTCTTACGTTGAACGCCACAAAATCCCTGTCCTCCGAAACAGCGCCGGAAGAGAACCTGGTAAAGTCTAGTGGCAGTGCAGCATTATAGCGCGCAAATCCAGCATGATCTATAGAAGCTGCTCCCGTGATCAGAAAAGATGCCGCCCCTTGCGGAGGATCGACAAGATCCTGAGCTAGAGCCCCACCCCATAGAGGACTATAAGTAGGACCAGCGGGGGCTACTTCACAAGTATCGGCAGAAAACAGATTCGTCGCTACCTTAGCGATATTGAAGCCCGCCGTCGGCGCCTCGATGCCCACGTAGGAGACGTTCCCAGCCTCGTCCACCTTCCTGGGACGTGCCCTGGACGCGAGGAAGGCGTGGGCAGGATACCCGGAGGAGGAAGGCGCAACGGCCACGCTGAGCGGGTTCCCGTCGAACCACGTGCCCGAGAGCGCCGTCGGTCCCAGGTAGAGCCCGTGCCCCACCCCGAGGAGCTGGACGCCGAGGAGCGAGGAAATCGTGTGGGCGTTCAGGTTGACCGCCATAGTGCAGCCTTCCCGGGACACCAGGGACCAGTAGCGCCCGCGGCGTAGACCTCGAGCCCGCCGGAGGGCACCCTCGGGCAGCCCATCTCGGGGTCCCGTCACCCAGAGCCCCTTGTCCGCCCCGCGGAAGAAGTCAACCACGCTCATGAGAATTCTCTTGAATCTTTGCTAGTCTCCGCCAGTCTACCCAATCCCATGAAGCCCGAGCGCCAAGTTTCCGAGGGCTACAAACACTACTGAAAGCTCTCGCGGGGAAATAGCGCTGCTCAGGTACTTCGACCTGGGGCTCCACCGACTCCGGCGAGAGCGCCTGCTCTTGGCGTGCTTTCCTCCACCCGGGGGCAGGCCCCCGCCTACCTTGCCGCGCCCACGGATCTCCGATCTCTTCGGGATACCCGGCAAGCCTCAAAAGCTCCTCGCGAGGTAGCTTCACTACGTCAGCGATCCTTGCCATCACTTCCGGCCGCGGCAAGCTCTTGAAATCTCGGATCGCATAGACCGCGAAGGGGCTACAGTGCGCCTTCTTGTAGAGCTGCACCACGGTAATCCCGACGGCTTTCCTGGCTTCGACGATACGATCCCAAAGTGGATTTACTGGCCTCATCGACTTTTTGACTCCTCGCGAAGCTGCCCAACTTCACCCGACAGCTTGCCGATCTCGTGTACCAGACCGGTAATCTTCTCGTCAAGCTTGTCGAACCGATCTCCGACAGTATCAACAACAATCTGACGTGCTATCTCGCCAACCTCATACCGCCGCTGGTCTGCTTTCGCTTCTCTCGTGCTAAGCACATACGTTTGAAGCAAAAACACAGTCACGCCACCAGCAGCGGCGGTTAGAACTCCGGCGATCCAGTCTTTCTGCTTTGGTTTTGTCATGGAGCTATCAGTCCCTTCGTGCGGAGTACGCCAAGAATGCCGTTTAGTTTAGCTGCAAGATCTGCAATGGCATTTTGGGTAGGACCAACATCCGCGCTTCCCGGGTTCGCCGCGTTGGTGATCAGGGCAATCGTGCCGTCGGCCGCACCACCGGAGTTGTCCACAAGATTGGCCGACGCGGCTCCCTGGGGGCTCACCGCCGCCCCGTGGAACCCGAGGTTCGTCCCCGTGTGCCGAAGGTCTCCCGAGAACGTCTTCGCCCCACCAACCGTTTGCGTGTCGGTCAGGTTGCAGCCGGCGTGCGTGTGATCCTGCAAAGCGTACCGGTCGGTGACCGAGCCCACCGCGCCAGAACTCTCCACCTCGGGAGGTGCGGCCGTCGCCGGCCGGAGTCCTTCAAGCGCTTGAACCTGCTGGTACTGGGGGGCCTCGTCCGGCCGCGTGGCGGGGGGGATGCGCACGCCTGCTCTCGCGAGGATCGGGCGGGAAGCCACGTGTCCGCCCTGCCCCGAGTCGTACCAGAGCCCGTCCTGCTTGGCATCCTTGATGGCCGGGACGTCGGTGTCCGCGCTCGCGCCGCTCCCCGCGTTCCGGATCCGCTTGCCCCCGAGATCCAGGTCCGACGTCGTGGACAAGCTCTGGCCCTCCACTCCGCGAGCCTTCGCGAAGTCCAAGGCGATCTCGCGCAGAATCGCGTTGATCGCCTGGGTCAGCCTCTCGGGGACCCCGGGGAAGGAGGGAAGCTTCCAGGATCTCATTCTGCTTTGTCGCTTTCGCTGTCTGGTAGAACTAGTCCCAGACTTTCGAGGGCTTCGCAAATTCCTGTCGCGAGTTGCTTTATTGGAGCTTCGATGTGATCTCCATTTTCGCCGACTAACTCTCGAATCGCTAGACTGTCCACAACGCCGTGTAGTATCTCATGCATAAGCGTTTGCCGTTGAGCTTCGACTGGATTTTTAGAAAGAATTGTGATGCTGTGTTGCTCATAATTTATCAGCCCGTTCAATCTGCGTGGATTAAAGTCCTGGTCTACCAGTCGTGAATCGTTGGCGTAGCGTCTCTCGAATGGAATTCCACAGATTAGAACTTGTTTCACTGCAAATACTCCTCAACCGTTACATCGTTCCTGTGAATGCAAACTCTTCCGCAACACATTCATCCCACTAGCCTTTCAACTACTTTGGCAAGTTGCTCGGCGACCGCCGCCGCCTTCGGGTCCGCGTGTTCGCTCTCGGTCGCGAGCTCGAGCGCCACGATCCGGAGCGCGAAGAGAAGGTCGTACTCAGCCGGCAAGTCCTCGCGACGTTCGGTGTGGAAGACGAGGAGCACGTCCCGGGGGAGATCCAGCCCGAGGGGCTCCCCGGTCACTGGGATCCACGCCGAGCTGGTCTGCGAGGGGATGGGGTAGACGCGGTAGGAACGGAAGGACTCGTCCTCCCGGACCACCGCCTCGGGAGTGGACCCGCGGTGATCCCGCCACGAGGAGCCCTTCGAGGCTTCGATCTGGGAGCGTGAGACTTGGTCGAGCTGCCCCTTCTCGCTCAGGAAGGCGATGGGACGAATGGCCATCTCGGGGAGGGAGTAGACCGCGGTCCCGGCCGTGAGGTTCTGGATCGTCAGGTTGACGACGAGGAGCTCAACGAGGCCGGAGGTCCTGACCACCTGGTCGTAGAAGCGCTCGCGAGCCTCGAGCTGGATGCCGGGGGCCAGATCTTCGACCAGTTGTAGGACTGCTGCCCGCCCCATTACCGCTCCCCATCAGACGCTCCAAGTGGGATCCGGTTGAACTTGCGATGCCGGAAGAGAACCATTTGTCGGGCGAGATCCCGCACAAACGGAACGTCGTCGTCGCCTATCTCCATCGTTTGGGAATCACTCAGAAGCTCATCCGGCAAGTGTACGGTAACCACCTCGAGAAATACTTCCCGGTTGACCCGAGGATAGAAGAAGATCGCGTCTCCGACAAGGGCGTAGCCTTCGTGCTTCGAATCCAGCGCGTGAAACCACCGCGAGGAAATGCCTGAAAAGCTTTGGATGGTGCTCCTCGCCAGATCCCGCCCGTCAACTCGTACTCCATCGATGCGCAGCACACCAGAAGCAATCCCCGCGAAGGTTCGCATCGGCACCATTGGGGGAAGAGTTGCGGTCACAGTAGACCGAATCCGCTTCAAGGCCGCATTCATCACCCGTTCCGATGCGGAAAGCAGCCGCCGGATCCTCTCGCGATTCGCTGCCGAGTCGTCCGGATCGTCTACCTCCCGCAAGAGCTTGGAGATTTCTTGCCCGACTGCAGCCATCAGGTTGAAGACTCCGTGCGCCAGAAGGTGTCAAGGCTCACCTTCGGTCGAGACTCGCGGTTCACCCGGATCACGGTAGCTCCCCGGGCGACAGTTGCCGCCATCGACATCTCCGTCATGAGGTCGCGCCAGATGGTCCGCTTCCGCTGCTCGAGGTTCCCCCAGAACGCCGCCGCCTCGATCTGGTTCGCGGTCCCAGCCATCGCGGCCCGGCGCTGGTAGGCACGCACGAGCGCGCCCTCCATGAGCACCGTCTCCTCGACGTTCGCGGGAAGCCGGAGATCAGCGTCGAGCTCCTGGGGCACGGCGTAGTAGGAAACGAGGATCGTCTCCGCGTCGTCGGGGTAGGGATAGACTTCGAGGCGCGGGTAGCCGCCCGGGGCGGCCGGAGCAGGACACCAGATCGTGGGGATCGACTGGATCTCCGGACGCTCGGGAGCGATCCGGTTCAGCTCCTCGAGCGACATCTGCTCGAGCACCCGGCCCATGCGCTGGGCGCGGACGTCGATGACCCACCGGGCATCAAGGGGGAGGTCGACGAAGCGCTGGACGATGGCGTAGCCACCGGCCGTCAGGGAGCTCTCACCGAAGGGAGCTTCCAGCACGAAGCCAGAAGCCCCGAGGTACCTCGCGATCCGGTACCAGGAGGTGTGCCCTCGGAAGAACCGGCCCTCGATCGCGGACGACCAGGCGGCGAGAGCGGTCGCATTCCCCGTGACTGCCGTTCCGGCCTGAGCCACGGTGATCGTGCCGGCCGTGATCGTTCCCGCGACCGAGAGCTCGGCCTCTCGCCGGAGATGGGCTGGCGGGATCGCAACGCACCACTCGCGGTAGGCTTCTCCGAGCCAGCGAATCGCATCCAGCGTGCCGTTCGCGAGGTCCGCCTGCAAAGCCACGGCGGCAGCAAGATCCCGTACGGTTCGCACGTGCCAGCCTCACTTCTTCTTGCCCTTCTTGCTCTTCTTGCCCTTGGAAGGCTTTTCGTCCTTCATCATGCCCTTCATGCCCTTGGGCATCTCGTGCTTCTCGTGCTTCATCTTGGTCCACTCCTCAAGCTTGGCCTCGCTCATGCCAGTCCGGGGCTTCTTCCCGGTCCGAGCACGAGCGAGGTCCGCGCCCATGAACCGCTGCTGCTTGGCTGTCTTCGCGGGCACTAGACTGACTCGTAAGTTGCCTCAAAGATGTCAGGCTTGCACGGGTAGATTTCTCCTTGAATGCCCTGGATTATGTAGTCTCCGAACGTGACGTAATGATCGCCCTCAAGCGTATGGACTACAAGCTTGGAAGAATTTGCAACAAAGTAGACTGCTTCATAGAAAGAACCAACTTCTTTCGGTTCCTTCTGCCAAGCAGCCTTTAGCCATCCAGGCCAGTTTTCTTTGTCCTTTATGGTGTCCTCAGTGATCTGGAATGCTTCCACTATCACTGGTTTCTTCCTGAATCTTGCCATAATTCATCCCCTCGGCACGGCCTTCCCGCACGAGGCTTCCGGCCGGTCCAGCGGGAGCAGCGGCTGGAGCCGCTCCATCCGCCGGATCTCGGGGAGATCGACGCACTCCAGGCAGGTCCGCCGCGCCTGAATCCGGGGAAGAGCGAGAAGCCCCGCGAGGAGGAGGGTAGTCAGCAGCCTGGTTATCATGGGCTTGCCTTACTCCAAGGGGTTCAAGAAGTTGTACACCGGCGTGTAGAACTTCTCGGGAACCGCGAAAAGCGTGACGGTCTCGCCCGGCACGTCCGGATTCCACCGAAGCTGGATGTTGACGGGATTTTCGCCACCGGCGGGGCCTCTTTCGAGGAAGCCAGCCTTCAGAACCGAGAGGAAGAATACTAGAGACGCAAACATGTGCCTTCTCCTTCTGCTCGCTTACAGCGCAATGCCAGTGCTTGCGGCAATCGTGGAACCCGAGACGAGCGGGATCGAGTCGCAATGGAACACCATCGTGCCATCGGTAATGACCTCGCCCACGATCTGGTAGCCCAGATCCACACCACCGGTCACGACCCGATCGAACACCGCAGTAGCGAAAGTCGCGTCCTGATCGGCGGGGGTATTGTCAATCCACATCTCACCCAGATCGAGCGTGGTACCACCGCTCCCGGCTGCACCGGTCGCGGCGATCCAGCTCGTAGTGAGACCTGCGTTGCCGAACTGGAGGGTAGCCGTGTTGGCAGCATCGGTCAGAGTCTCCGTGACCTCGAAGAAGCACTTTACATGGACGGTGCCCGTGACCGTAAATACTTCATGAGTCGCAACCGTGTTCCATGCCGCAAGAGTGAAGTCCACGGTAGTGGAGACCCGCCCTTGTGAATCGCCCGGAGTCCCGAATCCAGCCCGAAGATGGGTTAGAATATTGTTGACATCGCCGGGTTGGGGGCCATTGACCTGGACCCACCGAATGTGACCTTGGATTGAACCAGCAATCCCGGCTGCTACTTCCGCGTCGGTGCCGTCGCCGGTGTCGACCAGCGTCGCGGCTGTGTCCACCTTCACCGCGGCGATGTCAGCCGAGATACTCGCACCAGCGGGTGCGCCCAGCTTCGGTTGCATGTCCGCGGTGTCAGCAAGGATCGCGCGGTCCTTCGAGTGCAACGAACCCGCAACACCCGCCGCGGTCTCCGCGTCGGTGCCGTCGCCGGTGTCGACCAGCGTCGCGGCTGTGTCCACCTTCA
>ERZ1292623.242-Hain-H51-01um-R1-242-length-61434-cov-8_pt1 | contig 23768 bp, 24 predicted proteins | sample MGYA00564398_ERZ1292623 | MGnify/ENA primary metagenome ERZ1292623 (study PRJEB36523, sample SAMEA6512633) | groundwater metagenome | collected 2019-01-07 | study: AquaDiva: Metagenomics assemblies of 32 groundwater samples | reverse complement strand
AAGAAGGTCCCGGGTGGTGTTTCCCACTGGGACCTGAATTTTTTGTAATCTCCTACTCATTCCTCCGGCAGCAAAGGCGGACCTCGATCAGGCTCAATGACAACTGTAGACGTAGACACATCTTTCTTCTTATTCTGGGTAAAATAGATCGTGTCCCCGCCTTTCACTGGAATCCGCATCGCTCTCTTCGTTCCATCAAACGATATGACGAGTTCTACCTCGCCCTTGCCCTCAGCTGCATCCACAAGTGCTGTCTCGGCTTTCGAGTTAATAGGACGACCAAGGAACATTGTAACCAAGTCTGTAAGAACTTCCTGTTTTACAGCTTTCTCCTTAAGAGCTTCAACTTCCTCCTCGAGCCTTAACACCTCTAAAGCTCGAGCTTCAGCACTACTCGAAGCGTCCTTCCATGAAACCCCAAAATAAATCATGCCTCCCACGCCTATTACGAACGCAAGAGTAAACGCTACTGGGAGAAATCTCATTTTGAACCTCCTCCTCTTTTCTTTGCCTACACACCACGGCTAGTGCCGTTATAAGTTACATTTCCATCTGTAAACGCAAGTGGAAAATTAACTTATAACGGCACTAGGCAGATTGTACTTGCTGCTGAGAACTTTGCTGCGGAGTTGATTCTTTCGCTTGCGGTATCTTATGTTTTGGAATTTTCACTCCTTCGATAATCTTGGCCGAAACAAGCATGTTATGCACCGTGGCTGTGGGCTTCACTCCAACTCCGAGCCAATATCTTATTCGCTCTTCCTTTAGATTTCGTTGCTTAGTCAGAGGGTCATAAAAACCCACCTCCTCCACGAAACGGCCCTTGTGGGCCCCTTTTCGTTTATCAATTATTACAATCTTAAACGATGGCTGATTTCTTCTCCCTATTCGAAACAAACGTATGGTAAGCATATGCCTTCTTGGATCTTGTTTGTTATTTCCATCTCTTTACCTCAAGCGCTCGTCGAGCGGCTTCCTGTTCTCCTTCTTGCTTGGAAGAACCATCTCCTTGAGCAATCAGCTCTTTCTCCAGAAACACTCCGATGCGAAAGTGCTTTGCATGATCAGGACCCCATTCTTTGAGTGCCGCGTAACTCGGAGTAATGCCGACTTTCTCTTGAGCGATTTCCTGAAATCTCGATTTTGCATCTTGAAAGAGTTTTTCCTTCAATATCTGCGGAAGTTCCTTCAGTATGTATGTTGTAATAAACTTTCTGGTATTTTTCAAGCCCTGATCAAGATAGAGGGCGCCAAGAAAAGCTTCCATGGTATTTGCCAAAATATATTCTCTTGCCTTTCCACTTTCTTTCGCTTCTCCTCGAGAAAGCAACAAAAAATCATTAAATCCCAAGTCTCGCGCAAGAACAGACAGCATCTTCGCGTTCACCAAGGCTGCTCTCCAACTCGTTAATTCTCCTTCGGGCTCTTCTGGATATGCATCATACAGATATTCGGTCACTACAAGTTCCAGAACTGCGTCTCCGAGAAACTCCAACCTTTCATTATGCGAAACACGGAAATCCGGATTTTCGTTCATATAGGAACGATGAACAAATGCCTGAATCAACAAATCACTATGTTTGAATTCGACACCTACATGCTTCTCGAGCTCCGAAAAATCTTTTCCTACGGGGGTGACAGAACCTTCCTCTCTATTTTTCATTATCATTGTTCTTTTCATTTTCTAGTTCACGGTACACAGTACCCAGTACTCCATTGACAAATCGTCCGGAAGATTCCCCGCTAAAGTTCTTTGCCAATTCAATCGCCTCATTGATTGCGACTTTGGGAGGAACCTCCACTTTATTTCCGTAGATTAACTCATAAAGGCCGAGGCGCAGCACATTTCGGTCAACAATCGTGATTTGCTCTAAGGGCCATTCAGGGGCCGCCTTCTCAATAATCTTGTCTAAATGCAAAAGGTGCTCCACCACTCCGTCTGCAAGGCGTTTTGTAAATTCCTTGTTTGCATCGGCCAATCCTGGACCGAATTCTTTCAGATTTCGTTGGAGAATTCCCTCCAGAACTCCCTCCGGCTTTCTCCAAAAATCCCACTCATAGAGGGATTGCATTGCGATTGATCTTGCAAGGTGCCGTGAAGCCATAATAAAAGTAAATGTGGCCGAGTTTGGCCCAGGTCTGCAACCTTGGCCAATGTATCCTTATCGTTTTGACAATTCTTCCATGTTCAACTCTTTCTGCTTTGTTCTTTGCTCCTTTTCCTGAACTGCCAGTTCTTTCTCTTTTCGTTTTTTCTCGCGCTTATCAAGCTTTGCCAGCACATTGGTCACCTCCCTTCCTTGATAGTATCCGCAATTCCTGCACATGATGTGCGGCAAAACCTCCTTGCCGCATTTCGGGCAAACTCTGAATTTGGGCTCCTTGAGATAAATATGCATTCTTCGCTGTCCCTGCCTTGGTTTTGGCCTATGCCACTTGGGAACTGCCATAAGATAGGTATACCAAAAACAAAGAAAATCTGCAAGGGCAAAGACTGTAAGTGCTCGCTGACTTTCTCTGGCGAGGCAGGAACCTCTGAAGGGAGCCCTTCACAGCCAAGCGCGCGCACCAAGTATTGTATAGCAGAGAACAGAGGTAAAGCTTGGGGAGAATGAGCAGCGGCCGACGCCATGCTTTCCTTTCCCCCGAAGGCCGACTGCGTGCTCCCTGAAGAGGTTTCTGACGAGCAAATCCGTGTTCAGGGGAGCAGTTACCAAAGACTTAAACCTACATACAAAATACTACATACCAGATACTATTCCCATGGAAGAAACGGGCTGAAAGCTCTTCCGGTGGATTTCACAAGGTCCATATCTTTCAAGCATCGCCACATGCAGCTTTGTCCCGTAGCCCTTGTGCCTGTCGAATCCATATTCGGGGTATTCGCGATGATATTTCCGCATGATTCGATCGCGTGTTACCTTCGCAATAATTGACGAAGCCATGCAGGAAAAGATTTTCGTATCTGCCTTTATCACTGCTTTCTGCGCAAGTGCCAAGTCAAGAAGGAAATTCCCATCGAGAATCAAAAAGTCTGGTTTGAGATTTTTTTTCTGGAGCTTTCGCCCCAAACTCGCTACCGCTCTATTCATTGCAAGTTTTGTGGCTTCAAATATGTTGATGGTATCTATGACGTGTTCTGAAACCTTGCCTATCCCCCATTGAATTTCCGGGTGATTCGTCAAAATCTCATACAGCTCGTCTCGCATTTGGGGCGTCAACTTCTTTGAATCGAAATCGCCCTGCGCACGGAATTTTGGATATTGCGATATGAAAACTGCGCCAGCTACCACTGGGCCTGCCAAAGGCCCTCTTCCGGCCTCATCAAGTCCCACAACAACTTTATAACCCTGCTTCCACAACTCTCGTTCATAGCTCAATAAGCGATCTTGCATAGCCATATTTTAAGCAGACAACCCTCCTTCTCATAAACCTCAAAATCATATACAATTTGGTAATGCCGAAGTTTACCCATTTACACGTGCATTCCCACTACTCCCTCTTGGATGGTTTGCCGAAAATAGACCAGCTTGTAGATCGCGTACAAGAGTTGGGAATGGATTCGGTTGCGCTCACCGATCACGGGAACATCTACGGAGCTATTGAGTTCTACAAAAAAGCAAAGGCAAAAGGGATTAAACCCATCGTAGGCTGCGAGATTTATCTTGCTTTTGAGAGCATGCACCAAGAACGTCCGAATATCGATGATACCATTTACCATCTGGTCGTGCTTGTCAAAAACGAAGAAGGATATCGAAACTTGGTAAAAATTCTCACCAAAGCGCACTTGGAAGGTTTCTATTACAAGCCGAGGGTAGATGAAGAATTTCTGGCAACGCACGCAAAAGGACTTATCGCGCTATCGGCGTGTCTCGCTGGAAAAGTCCCTTCTTTGATTATGGCAAAGAACATCGAGGGTGCAAAGAAGACTGCGCTCACATACCAAGAGATTTTCGGCTCGGAAAATTTCTATCTCGAACTTCAGCATCACCCCCATATCAAAGAACAAGAAACGGTAAATCAAAGTCTGCGGGCAATTGCCAAGGAAACGGGAATTCCTTTAGTGGCTACGGCAGACTCTCACTACTTAAGTCCTGAAGATGCGCAAGCCCAAGATATCCTAATGCTCATCAACACCAACTCCAAGCCAGACGATCCTGAACGTCTCACCATGAAATCAGATGATTTTTCGCTCAAATCAACAGCGCAAATGGCTGAAATCTTTGCAGAAAATCCAGAAGCTATCGAAAACACACAACGGGTAGCCCAGGCATGCAACCTCGAATTGCAATTGGGTAAAAATCTTTTGCCGCGATTCCCCTTGCCAGAAGGCAAAACCGCAGATGAATACCTTGAAGAGTTGTGCTTGAAGGGCTTGGAAGAAAAACCCCAATATGCAAACTCCCTGGAAGCGCAAGAACGCCTCGAATACGAACTTGGGATAATCAAACAGACTGGCTTTGGCCCTTATTTCCTCATTGTGCAAGATTTTGTGAATTGGGCAAAAGATCACCACATCGTGGTGGGCCCCGGACGCGGTTCTGCCGCAGGGTCTATTGTCTCTTATCTCTTAAAAATTACCAATGTAGATCCCCTTACCTATGATCTTCTCTTTGAACGATTTTTGAATCCCGAACGTATCTCCCTGCCTGATATTGATCTCGATTTTACCGATACGCGCCGAGATGAAGTAATCGAATATGTGGCAGACAAATACGGCAGAGACAAAGTTGCGCAAATCATCACGTTTGGAACCATGGCTTCCAGAGCAGTGATTCGCGATGTGGGCAGGGCGCTTAGCTACGAATATAGTTACTGCGACCGAATGGCAAAAATGATCCCTTTTGGATATTCGCTCCAAAAAACTCTCACTCAAGTTACAGAATTTCGGGAGTTGTACGAGAGCGACGAAAACGCCAAGCGCTTAATTGACCTGGCAAAAAAACTCGAAGGCGTAGCGCGGCACGCTTCCACCCATGCCTGCGGCGTGGTGATTTCCGCAGAACCGCTCGAGAACCTCGTACCCCTGCAGCATCCCACCCAGAACGACACTGCGATCGTTACCCAATACGAAATGCATAGCATTGAAGATATAGGACTTTTAAAAATGGATTTTCTTGGATTGAAAAACCTCACCATCATTGAAGATACCTTAAAACGAATCTATGCAATCACCAAACAAAACATTGATATTGATATGATCCCCCGGGACGATCGGAGGGTGTATGCACTTCTCCAAGAAGGAAACACCACTGGTATTTTTCAGCTCGAATCTGGCGGAATGCGCAGGTACTTAAAGGAATTAAGGCCAACTGAATTCGAGGATATCGTCGCAATGGTAGCGCTCTATCGCCCGGGCCCCATGGAACTCATCCCTGAATATATCGCGCGCAAACACGGAAAGAAACGCATCGAATACCTCCATCCCAAACTAGAACCAATCCTCAAAACCACCCAAGGAATTTGCATCTACCAAGAGCAGTTAATGCAAATTGCGCGCGACCTCGCCGGATTTACGTTGGGCGAAGCAGACGTGCTGCGCAAGGCAGTCGGAAAGAAAATCGAATCTCTGTTGCTCGAACAAAAACAAAAAATCGTTGAAGGAATGAAGAATAATGATATTGAAGAGAAGATCGCCAAACAGTTGTGGGAATGGGTGTTGCCCTTCGCGCATTATGGGTTCAATCGGAGTCATTCGGCCTGTTACGCCACGATCGCCTACCAAACCGCTTGGTTAAAAGCCCATTATCCAACGGAATTCATGGCAGCGCTTCTTACTTCCGAACGCAACGATGTGGAACGGATCGCCTTTCTCATTGATGAAACACGAAAGATGAGAATTGAAGTGCTCCCTCCTGATATCAATGAGAGCTTTAGTTTCTTTAGCGTAGTTCCAAGGAAAAATCAGATTCGATTCGGACTCTTGGCGATCAAGAACGTCGGGGAAGGAATTGTTGCCACGATTATTCAAGAAAGAAAAGAAAGGGGAGCCTATCAATCGATGCAAGATTTTATTTCTCGAATTGCGAGCAAAGATTTGAACAAGAAATCAATGGAAAGCTTGATCAAGGGTGGGGTATTTGACCGATTTGGGGAACGAAATCAGTTCTTAACCAATATGGATCGCCTCCTCACAATCGCGAGAGAAAATCAAAGAGTGCGCCAAAACGGTCAAAAAGGGCTTTTTGATCTCCTCGGAACTCAACAAAGTTCACCCTCCATCATCTTTAACCCTGCGCCTCCTGCAAAAGAACAAGAAATGCTTATCTGGGAGAAAGAACTCCTCGGCTTATATGTGAGTTCTCATCCCTTGAAAGGAATAAAGAATATTTTAGAGAGTAGGGCGTACGCCATTCGGAATCTTGAGGAACTCGTCATGAACAGGGAACAAGCGACCTCTAAATTTCACTTTACGAAACAACGTGAACGTGTACGCATCGGAGGAATCATTTCCTCCATCAAAAAAATTATTACCAAAACTGGCAAGCCAATGCTCTTCATCGGGTTAGAGGACCTCACCGATAGAATTGAAGTGGTAGTCTTCCCTTCTGTCTTGGGAGAAAACCCTACTGCTTTTCAAGAAAATAAAATCGTATTCGTCACGGGGCGGCTTGATAGCCGCAACGGAGAGCGAAAATTTATCGCAGAAGAAGTAGAAGAGATTACAGAGTTATGATATACAGTAAGATAATCTGAAGAACCATGAAAATACCAAAAAATATGTCCACTGACACCGAATCCCCCCCGATCGAATATACTCGTCATTCCTTTGCCCATCTCTTGGCTGCGGCGGTGAAAAAGTTTTATCCGAAAGCGCAGTTGGCTATAGGACCGGTTATTGAAAACGGGTTTTATTATGACTTTGGAAACATAAAAATTACCGAGGAGGACCTGCCGAAAATCGAGGCGGAAATGCGAAAAATCGCTTCCCAAAACCTAACCTTTATCAAAAAATTATGGCCGGCAAGTAAGGCTTCTATGCATTTTAAAAAAGAAGGAGAACCATTCAAGGTTGAACTCATAGAAGATCTCGGCAGAGAGAAGGGAAAGAAAAGAGATAGCAAGCAATCGGCAATGGGCAAACCATTGAAGGTTGGCATGGTCTCCACTGGAGACATTTTTTTGGATCTTTGCCGCGGTGGTCACGTAAAAAATACGCGCGAACTTCCATCGGACGCTTTCAAACTTACCAGAGTGGCAGGAGCTTACTGGCGAGGAGATGAGAAAAACCCCATGCTTACCCGTATTTACGGAGTTGCTTTTCAGACAAAAAAAGAACTTGATCAATATCTCTGCCAGCAGGAAGAAGCAAAGAAGAGAGATCACCGAATGTTGGGAGAAAAATTAAAACTTTTTACGTTTGCCCCCCAAGTAGGCCCCGGCCTGCCCCTTTGGCTTCCCAATGGCACCATTGTAAGAGAGGAAATCGAAAGGTATGCAAAAAAGATAGAACAAGAATGGGGATACGAACGGGTGATCACTCCCCACATTGCGAAAGAAGAACTTTATAAAATCTCCGGCCATCTTCCCTACTATGCAGACAGTATGTTTCCTGCCATGAAATTAGATGACGGAAACTACTATCTGAAAGCGATGAATTGCCCCCATACCCACATGATTTACAAATCGAGTCCTCACAGCTACCGTGAACTTCCGATTCGTTACGCAGAGTTTGGGACCGTATATCGCTATGAACGATCAGGCACCTTGGCTGGACTTTTGAGGGTACGTGGTTTTACTCAAAATGATGCACATATCTATTGTCGAGAAGATCAAGCAGAGGACGAATTTCTCCAAGTTATGAAATTGCACGAGTTTTGGTATCGCGAGGTATTTGGGATCAAAGATTTTTATATGCGCCTTTCTTTGCCCTCCGAAGATAAGAAAAAATATGCGGATGCTCCCGAGGCATGGAGAAAATCGCTGCGCATCTTGAAAAGGGCAATCAAGCGCTCCGAACTTCCTGTTGTAGAAGTCCAAGACGAGGCAGCATTTTATGGTCCTAAAATAGACTTTCAAATCAGAAGCGTTATAGGACGAGAAGAATCGGCTTCCACGAATCAGCTTGATTTTTTGGCTACCCAGCGATTTGACCTTACCTATCGAGATACGGATGGAAAAGAAAGGCCAATATATGTTATTCATCGAGCGCCGCTCGGATCGCACGAACGATTTATTGCCTTTTTAATTGAGCATTATGCGGGTGCCTTTCCCCTGTGGTTAGCTCCCGAACAAATTTGGATAGTACCGCTATCTGAACGATTTCTTTCTTTTGCTCAAACCATCCGGAACGAAATGCTCAACCATAACGGAGAGCTTCGCATAAAAATAAAAGATGAGACAGAGACTCTTGGAAAGAAGATCCGGGAAGGAGAACTCCAGAAAATTCCCTACCTTCTGATTGCCGGGGAACGAGAAAAAAGGGATAATACGGTAAGCGTGAGGATGAGACGAAAAGGGGACTTGGGCAGCATGAAACTGGAACAATTTCTCCAAAAGGTAACGCAAGAACTGAATCCTCTCAACTCGGAACATTCCATCTGATTTTAACATCTAACCATCTCTTTATGGAACTCTCACCAAAAGTTCACACATTAATCAAGGAATATCAATTGTGGGAAAAGGAGAAAATGCATGAAAGAGACGAGGGAAACGCAATCTCGGTGGATGAGGTTGCAGCCACCGTCGCGTCGTTTTATGAAAAGATTCGAGGCATTGTGGATTGGCGCGAAGAACACCTCCTGCGCAAAACCGCCATTGAGCGAATTCTGAAGCGCCGAATTATCACAAACAAACGCAGTGAAGAATTCGCGGAGGGTTTTCTCCAAGAATTAGTGCGAGGAGGTCATTTTCCAAACAACAGTCTCCCTCTCAAAAAAATAGATGAGATTCAACGAATCGTTGAGAAATACGTATTTATCAGCGAACACGGCCGTTCTACGCAATCAGTCTCTCTCGGAAAAATCGAAGACTGGCTCTGGTCAATTGCAACGTGTGAGATCGAAGAAGCGCTCTCGCTTCCTCGAAGAGAAAAAGCTCTCATTGAATTTATGTATGAAGAGCTTCAAACCCGTATTCAGATAGAGGACAAAAAGGGGCCTCGTGGGGTGCCGATTTCCAATGACGAGCGATCTCTTCAGGTCTATATTGCCGTCCAGAGAACACTCTTCAAACTAGATAGCGCTACTATTACCTATCACATCATCGAGAAATTCTATGCCGATTGGTCAAACCCATCGCAAGAAACTCTCTTGAACGTTTCTCAAGACCTCGCACGCCTCTATGAAAAGATTCGATATGCGCTTTCCCATCCGTATGCGGAAAAATTTTACCAGGTAGCGGAAAAATACGACACCCCCTATCTCATCTTGGGAGATATCATCGCAGAGAATCCCGAAACATTTTTGCAATTAACCGATAACTTCTCTGAATTTGAAGAAACAATAAAAAGTATCTACGAGCAAAGACTTTTAAGACTCAAGGGAAGGATTCGAAGAGCTGCATTCTATAGCACCCTCTCTGTATTCCTCACCAAGATCTTACTTGCATTGTCCATTGAAATCCCGGTAGATCAATATCTCGCACACGGCTTGAATTACACTGCTCTCGGGACCAGCGTAGCGATTCCACCTCTCCTCATGCTCTTTCTTGTGATAAGCGTACAAACCTCGTCTCAACAGAATGTCAATCGAGTAGTCACCGAAGTAATACGACTAACCTTTCTAACCCAAGAACAGAAGGAACCATACAAAATTCGTGCTCTTGGAAAACCAAGAAGTTCTTCTGTGATGGCAATCGTATATGGAATGTACTTTTCGAGTTTCCTCCTCACATTCGGCGGAATTGCCTTCATCCTCTACAGCCTCGAATTCAGCACGCTCTCTATCCTTATCCTTGTCACATTCCTCTCGCTTGTATCATTTGCAGGCACCAGAATACGCAAACGAGCGCGCGAACTCATGATGGAGGTGGAAAAAGAAGGGCTATTCTTTGGAATCTTTGATTTTTTTGCGCTCCCCATGATCCAATTCGGAAAATGGCTTTCCAATCAACTCGTGAGGTACAACCTTATCGTGCTGCTCCTCAATTTTCTTATTGAAATCCCGCTCCAAGTGTTTGTGGAATTCCTCGAGCAATGGAGAATGTTTCTGAAAGAGAAGAAGGAAGAAATACATTAAAGAAACTGTATGGTATGTATCCACTTATTGTCATCGTGGGGCCTACAGCGTCAGGGAAAAGCAGCCTCGCGGTAAGGCTTGCGAGGGAATCCAATGGGGAAATCATCTCTGCTGATTCAAGACAGGTGTATCAAGGGATGGATGTTGGGTCAGGAAAGATACCGAAACAACAGAGGATGGGTATCCCCCATCATCTGTTGGATGTTGCTTCTCCAAAACGGAGATTTACGGTTGCTCAATATCAAAAACTCGCATTGCAGATAATCCGCCAAGTCCACAAGAGAGGAAAATTGCCTTTGCTTGTTGGCGGCAGTCCGTTTTATGTCTATTCGGTGGTAGACGGAATTCAAATCCCTGAAGTCAAACCAAATCTCAAGTTACGAGCCAGACTCGAAAGGTTGAGGAGTGACGAGCTTTACCGAAAACTTCAACAACTCGATCCTCAAAGAGCAAAAACAATTGAACAAAAAAATCCAAGGCGACTCATCCGAGCTTTAGAAATCGTGCTTGGAACTAAAAAACCGGTTCCCTCTTTGCGAAAAAATCCACTCCCCTACCCTGCTTTGCTGCTTGGTATTTATAAATCCAACGAGGAACTCAAAAAGTTAATCGCAAAAAGATTGGAACTTCGTCTTCACAAAGGAATGATAGCCGAAGTAAAAAAATTGAAAGAGTCGGGCCTCTCGTGGAAGCGGCTTGAAGAATTCGGGTTAGAGTATCGTTTTGTCGCGCAATATCTCCAAAGGAAAATTTCGCGGCAAGAAATGCTAAACTCTATTCAGAGAGAAACTGAACATTTTGCTCGCCGCCAAATGGCCTGGTTCAAAAAAGACCAACGAATCTGCTGGATCAAAAACGATGATGAAGCACGTATACTTGTAAAAAAATTTCTCAAATAAAAAAGGGGAACCGAACATCACATAGATTCTTTCCCCTTTATCTCTTCACCTGAAATCATAACTTTGTAATACTCAAGAAAGGCATCTACCGACTTCTCCCCAAGAGGAGTTATTTCGTAGGTGTAAAAAGGATCTGTACTTTGCTTTTTCGGATAGGGCGTCCGGACAATCAAGCCCTTTTGTTGCAAGACTAGGGTTGTCCTTGATATGGACTGGTTCGTGATCTCCAGTCTAACAAATTGAACTACCTTTTTCTTAAGTTCAGCAAATATTATCCCTCCTTTTTGCTCCCTTAAGACAATCAAAATTGCCAAATACAGGGGTTCCCCTTGGAGCAACTTGCTCTGAATGGACATAATCCAGAGTACCTGTTCAAGACCCTTCATATCCTTCATCGCTATTGCCTCCTCTAACTTTCTGCCTTCTATTAAACTACATTTTACACTCTTTGCAAATTCTTTTCCGCAGCCGATTTTTTTATTAAGTCGTAATTATTAAAAAAACGAGGGAGAGAGGCGATGGCGCATTCGCGCTGCTACCTTATTCTTTTTATTTTGTCAAGATTGAGGTGAGGAGCATGCGGGAGGTTTCGGGATTGGCCTTTCCGCGGCTGCGAGCCATCATTTGACCGACTAAAAACTGAAGGGCGTTTTGTCTGCCTTTTTTGTAGTCCTCTACTGCTTTGGGGTTTTGAGCAATCACCTCGCGAGCGATGCGGCCGAGCTCGTCTTCATCTATCACTTGGGCAAGATTCTTTTCTTCAATGATGTGAGAGGGATCACTTCCTTTGCCAAACATTTCTTTGAGAACAGTTTTTGCAACAGGGCTTGAAATCCTCTGCTCGTGGAGTAAAATAATGAGTTCTGCGAAGTTCTCTGGAGTAATAAGAAAATCTTCGCCTTCCACCGAAGCTCCTCGCAAAAGACCCAGAAGATCAGAAATGATGTAGTTTGCAGAGAGCCTGGTAAGTTTCTGGAGTCGCTCGGGAGAAAGACTGGGGCCAAGCTCGCTTATCACCTTCTCAAAATACTCCCCCAGATCTTTGTTTTGCACAAAAACCTCGATCTCTTTTTCGGAAAGATTGTACTCTTCCCGAAAGCGCTTTCTTTTTGGTCGAGGTAATTCGGGAATTTCAGCTCTCATTTCTTCAATCGATTCTTTAGAAAAATGGAGCGGCGGAATGTCTGGCTCGGGAAAATAGCGATATTCATGAGCAGATTCTTTTTCTCGTTGAGAAAAGGTCTCTCCCTTATTGTCATTCCATCCACGTGTTTCCTGTACTACTTTCTCTCCTGATTCCAACGCTTTTGTTTGCCGTTTGATTTCAAACTCGATTGCTCGTTCCACTGATCGAAAAGAGTTTAGGTTTTTCACTTCAACTTTTGTGCCTAGTTGTTCTTGTCCCTCTGGTTTCACCGATATATTTGCTTCCACGCGCATTTGCCCTTTTTCCATATCGGCATCTGACGCTCTGACATAACGCAGTAGAAGCTGAAGCTCTCTCGCAAACGCGCTCGCCTCTTTTGCAGAGGTGATGTCCGGTTCCGTTACTAACTCCATCAAAGGTATCCCCGCCCGATTAAAGTCCACAAGCGAATAGTCCACACCTGGCGGATGAATGAGTTTGCCTGTATCTTCTTCCAGATGCACCCTCGTTATTCGAATGTCTCTTTCTCCAATCTTCAGTTTTCCCCCTTCGCATAAGGGCATATCATATTGGCTTATCTGATATCCTTTGGGAAGGTCGGGGTAAAAATAGTTTTTGCGGTCGAACTTTGATTTTTCAGGAATAGTGCAATCCAAAGCAAGCCCAACCTTAATTACCTTATGAATCGCCTCTTTGTTTGCGACAGGGAGTGTCCCCGGATGCCCCATACAAATGGGACAAATGTTGACATTGGGATGCTTTTCTAAAGGATCGTTCACGCAAGAGCAAAACATCTTACTCTTCGTTTTGAGCTCCGCGTGGATCTCTAAACCTATGGTTGGGATATAATTTGCCATATTGTTTTTGCGACCTCTTCGATAGGTTGTTGACCGTCTATTACGTGTATATGTTGGAATTTTTTAGGAAGCGTTTCATACGCTTGCCAGATCTTTTCCATCTTTTGCTCCTCTTCGAAAAGCGTAAAGGGCTTTCCTCGCTTTCTAATGCGTTGAACGCATACCGCAGGCTTCACTCCAAGCAAAAACGTGACATCGGGAAGCAGGAAATCATTTTGGAGGACAATGAGGTCTTGAGGGCGAGCGCCTGCCACGCTCCCAAAAGCAAGGCTCGAAAATACATAACGGTCGCACACCACCCATACTCCTTTTTGGAGCGCCGGGACAATGGTTTTTTCAAGATGCTCCTTGCGGTCTTGAGCGAAAAGGCGCTGCAGTTCAAGGGAATCGAGAACTTCTTTCTTGTCTAACACATTCCGAATGTGTTTTCCAGCTTCAGATTCGAGAGTCGGCTCTTTGGTAATGACGACTTCCCTTCCTGCTTTTTGAAGCGCGGCCGCGAGTATGCTTGCCTGCGTGGTCTGGCCCGAACCATCCAACCCCTCCAGCACAATAAATTTTCCTGGATACGGATTTTTTTGCATTATACTTGGGTTTCTTTTTGGTTGGTGGTAACGCGGCCGCCTTGCCATTGGCCGCGATAAAGATTGCTCTCGCCCTTCACCTCAAAAAACATGATGTGCACGACGCGAGCTCCCATTTCCAAGCGAAAGTTGGTATCGCGGAAGTTATACACGCCCATATTCAATCCTCCTTGGTATCCCGGAGGCACTTGCCCGCCGAAAACATACACGCCAGAACGAAAAAGCGTGGAACGCGGAGTCATGAGTGCCAGCAGATTCTCTGGCATATTCACGTCTTCCACGGTCTTGAGCAGATAATAGGTTTGCGGCTGAAGCTGAACCTCTACGGTTTTGTTCTCATCGTACTTTGCCAGGAGTTTCATGTCAGGGGTTTGCCGTTCGCTCACGCCAAGAAACCCTTGGCCTGAAATTTCATATAACTCCCCTATTCTCAAATCAAATCCTGCGCCTTCGGGATTTTCCAGCTCTCGTTGAGAGAGATTCGTTACGAGATTCTTTTCTCGCACCAATTGATGAAGTTCTTTTATACCGAGAACCATGCTAAGAATTTATTACTTTGTATTCCAATAAAACCGCATGTTCTCCCAACTTTTCCATCGATACAAGCTGAAGTTTCGCATCAAGCTCTTTATTGAACAATGTCATGCCCTTGCCAAACAAGACTGGCTCTATGGTGAGATACAGGGTATCCACCACCCCTGCTTGCATAAACATGGTGTAAATGGTGGCGCCTCCGCAAATCGCAACCTCATGATAGCCACGCGTCTCGAGATCTTGTAAAAGTTCTCTAGGTTCTTTCTGCGTAACCTCCACTCCTTCGTATGTCTTATCCCTAGAGTATACGATATTGAGTCTTTCTGGCAATGGTTTTCCAATGGTTTCATAGGTATTCTGCCCAAATACTACGACTCCTGCCTGTTTAGTCCTCTGGCTAAAAAACAACTTATCTGCCTTGCTCGTCCATTCCATGGGAGTATGTGCAGCATTCTTTGCGATAAACCCGTCTGCTGTAAGGGCCGCTATGATGAAAATTTTCATTGTGGTATAGTATCATAATGCATCCCGAATACCAATATCTTAATCTCCTTCAGGATATCCTTGAAAACGGCGCTATCAAGCACGAATATAACACCGGCATTGAAGAAAAAAGCGTGTTTGGACGTCAGATTCGTTTTGACTTATCGCAAGGCTTCCCCTTACTAACAACCAAAAAAGTTTTTACACGCGGCATTATAGTAGAACTGCTCTGGTTTTTGCAGGGGAATTCAAATATAAAGTATTTGGTTGATAACAATGTTCATATCTGGGATGAATGGGCGTTCCGCATTTTTACCGATGCAAAAAACGGTAAATGGTACGGAAAAGAGCGACCATTAACAGAAGAAGAAAAATCAATACAGGACCAAGCTGTCTTTATTCAAAAGATAAAAGAAGATGATGCGTTTGCAAAAGAATGGGGTGATATTTTAACGGTGTATGGGCGCATGTGGCGAAAGTGGCCGGGCAAAGACCACACCATTGACCAAATTGCCTGGGTCATTGAAAAATTGAAAAAATCCCCGGACAGGAGGCATGCAGTGGTCTCTGCATGGAACCCCGACTTTATTTATGAAATGGCAAGCAAAGAGCATGCAAGGCCGGTACCCCCTTTCTGCCACACCATGTTTCACTTCAACGTTCTTGATGGTAGGCTTTCGTGCTTACTCTATCAACGTTCTGCCGACATGTTCTTGGGCGTACCTTTCAACATCGCGAGCTACGCCCTCCTGACTTCGATGGTTGCCCAGGTCACCGGATATCCTCCGGGAGAATTCATCCATGTCTTCGGAGATACCCATATTTACAGCAATCATTATGAACAAGTGAAAGAACAGTTGAAACGAGAGCCGCGGCCATTTCCAAAACTGGTGCTCAATCCTGCAATACAAAACATCGACGCATTCACGTTCGACGATATCAACATCGAAGGGTACAATCCACATCCTCCCATTAAAGGAGAGGTTACCGTTGTAGGAGGATTTTAACGGAGTTCTTGGTTTATCTTGCTTGCTTGAGGTTTTTCTTGACCGGCGTATTTTCTCTTTTCGCTTTTACTGTAGGATTCTTGAGCAGGGCTTGAGAGCGTCTCAAAAGTGAGCGCGCAAATCCTCATTCCGGTGTAGAGCACCACGGGCATAATTCCCAAGTTCCCCAGCTCCATCACTGCTTTTCCCGACCAACCAGGGTCAAATCGTGCTGCAGTGGAGTGCACCACAACTCCTAACCGCCCCAACGAGCTTCTTCCGTCAAGACGCGCCATGAGATCAAGGGGAAGAATAAAACTCTCTTTCGTGACCGCGAGAGCGAAGTCTTTTGGTTGTAAAATAAAAGGACTGTTTTCTTCTCCCGTAGTAATTTCTTCCATAATGTCCTCCATATTGACTGACCGCTTGAGATCGAGGTATGGATACTGCGACGGCTTGAATACCTTAAACACATTCCCGAGATGAAGATCAAGAGAACAAGGACCGAGCTGTTCCTCAAGATTTGGACTCGGGAAGACCTGGATTTTTCCTTCTGTAATGTGCGAGATGATGTCTCGATCTGAAAGAATCATAAATGGAAAGTTATTCCACGGTAATGCCCAAACTTTTTGCTGTCCCCTCAATTGTTTTCATGGCTTTTTCGATGTCCCCGGTATTTAGATCTTCGATCTTTTTTTCTGCGATCTCTTTCAGTTGAGCCCTCGTGATTGCTCCCACCCTCTTTTCGTTTGGAGTTCCCGATCCCTTTTCGATGCCAGCAGCTTTCTTGAGCAGTTCCGATGCTGGCGGCTCATGAAGTTTGAACGCATACGTTCGGTCCTCGTACACCGTAATATCTACGGGGATCTTAAACCCTCGTTTTTCCTTCGTTGCTTCGTTAAACTTTTGACAGAACTCTCCGATATTTACTCCGTGCTGCGCCAGAGCCGGCCCTACGGGAGGAGCAGGCGTTGCCTCTCCTGCCTTAATATGTAATTTTATGAGTGTCTTGATCTTCTTTGCCATGGTTATACTTTCTTTATTTGCAAGGAATCTAACTCTACGGGCGTGTCGCGGCCAAACATATTCACAAGCACTTTCACCTTGCCTCGAGCTTCATCGACTTCTGATACCTTTCCATCAAAATCCTTGAATGGGCCATCGATAATCTTTACTGAATCTCCTGGTTCTGCTTCAATCTGGTACTGGGGAACTTCCATGCCCATTCGCTTCTGAAGACTCTCAATTTCTTCTCGAGATATCGCCACTGGAATGGTCCCCGATCCTACGAATCCAGTAACGTTAGGAGTATTCCTTACCACGTACCACGAATCATCCGTTACAATCATTTCCACCAGCACATACCCAGGATAAATTTTCTCTTCTATGATCTTTCGTTTGCCATTCTTAATTTTAATCTTTTTTTCTTTCGGTACAATAACCTGAAAAATCTTGTCTCCCACATCCAAAGACTCAATCCTCTGCCGAAGATTCCTTGCAACCGCATCTTCGTATCCTGAATAGGTATGAATGACATACCAACTCCGCTCTTGTACTGATTGCTGTTTTGCCATGGATACGCTTTGATTTTTTATGTTGCTATAAATTTCTCTAGCAATAACTGAAAAATAAAGTCAAAGATGCTCAAGAAAATTGCTACTGCAACAGAAAAAACAACGACAATGAGAGTATCCTTGATCGTTTGCTCTTTTGTGGGCCAGTTTACCTTCTTTGTTTCGAGTCTCACCTCTTTTAAAAAGCTCAATAATCTTGAAAAGAGATTGATTGGATTTATAACTTTCATAAGTTCCTCAGAGCTTAAAAAGGCCTCTCGGGCCACTCTGCATATCCCACTATAGAATTTTGCGAAAAATAAGTCAACCCTGCTTGGGAAATCCTAAATGTCAAGGTTCTTGACGGATTTGGCGTAGGTTTGGATGAATTTCTTGCGCGGCAACACCTCGTCGCCCATGAGAATGTCAAAGGTTCGATCTGCCTCTTTAACATTTTGAATCGTAACTTGCAAAAGAATTCTGTTTTGAGGATTCATCGTGGTCTCCCAGAGCTGATCGGGATTCATTTCTCCCAATCCTTTGTATCGCTGGATATTTAATCCAGAAATTTTCTGCTCCTTTTCTTCTTGCATCTCCTCTCCTTCTTCCTCGGGTGCATGTTTCTTTGCCGACTCTTTTTTTGTTGGCTGTTGTTTTTGCTTCTTGACCTCCTGGAGAATTTGATTTTTTTCTCCTTCGTTATACGCATACCGTACTTCTTTTCCTATTTGCATTCGGTATAAGGGCGGCTGGGCAATATAGAGGTAACCTCCTTCGATCAGCGGTTTGAAGTATCGATAAAAAAGGGTAAGAACGAGGGTACGAATGTGGTTCCCGTCCGAATCAGCATCGGCCATTATAATAATTCGATGATATCTCAATTTTCCCATATCAAAATCTTCTGCGATAGCAGTTCCCAGGGCAATCACGAGCGAACGGATTTCTTTGGAGGCAAGAATTTTGTCGAGTCGAGCCCTTTCGACGTTTAAGATTTTTCCGCGTAAAGGCAAAATCGCTTGGAACCTCCGATCGCGACCCATCTTACTCGATCCACCGGCACTCTCCCCTTCGACGATGTAAAGCTCTGATTCTGCGGGATCTCGAGAGTTGCAATCCGCAAGCTTTCCAGGGAGAGCCAATCCTTCTAAAATGCCTTTTCGCAAAACTGTCTGGCGTGCCGCTTTCGCTGCTTTTCTTGCCTTTGATGCCAAAAAACATTTTTCGATAATTGCTCTTGCATCTTGAGGATTTCGTTCCAGAAAATCGGTTAATGCTTCTGACACGACCGCCTCTACTGCTGATTTTGCTTCTGGATTTCCCAACTTCGCTTTCGTCTGTCCTTCAAACTGCGGATCTCGCAGTTTCACGGAAACCACCGCGGTCAATCCTTCGCGTACATCATCGCCGGTCAAGGAATCCTCATCGCCCTTCAGAAAATTATTTTTCTTAGCGTATTCATTCAGCATGCGAGTTAACGCGGAGCGAAAACCAGTAATGTGAGTGCCTCCTTGGGCGTTGTGGATATTGTTCGCAAATCCTTCCTCATAGATCTCAAATTCCTCGGTATATCTCATTGCGACTTCTACAAGAATTCCATCTCTTTCTCCTTTCGCGTAAAAAATATTCTCGTGCTTGGCAGGAGAGCCATGCGTAAGATACTTCACATACGAAGCAACTCCACCTTCAAAATAGAATCCATAGGCATGCTTCTCTTTTTCTCTTGCATCAACAAACATGATATGCACCCCCGAGGTAAGATATGCTTGCTGGCGTAAATGCTGAAGAATTATCTTTTCCTCGAACGCAATTTCCTTGAAAACTTCGGGGTCAGGTTCAAACACCACGGTAGTTCCCGTGCCCCTGCAAGAACCAACTCTCTTTACTTGAGATTTCGGTTTGCCTCTCATATATTCTTGCTGATATTTCGCGCCATCCCTGCACACCTCTACTCGTAAGTATCGAGACAAAGCGTTTACCACCGAAACTCCTACTCCATGAAGTCCGCCTGAAACCTTGTACGCTCCGCTTCCAAATTTTGCACCCGCGTGCAGCATCGTCATGACGGTCTCCAATGTTGATTTTTTTGTCTGGGGGTGTTTTTCTACGGGGATTCCCCGGCCATCATCGACAACTTTCACTTGATTATTTGGCAACAACGAAATTTCGATATTCTTTGCATACCCTATCATCGCCTCGTCTATCGAGTTATCAAGAACCTCCCAAACAAGATGATGTAATCCGTCAGGACCCGTAGAGCCAATATACATGCCAGGGCGCTTGCGCACCGGTTCTAACCCTTCCAGCACCTGGATATCTTTTGCGCCATAATCTGAAGATAGGGTTTGTTTTTTTCTTTGGGGCATAATGTTATGCAACATACGAGCTCCTATGTACGGACTTCCCACTCGACGTTTTCTTCGATCGCCTGAATTATTTTATCGTGCAATGCATCAACCTCTTTTAATGTGAGTGTTCGATCTTCTGCCTGATATACAATATGAAATGCGAGGTTTTTCTTTCCTTCTGGAATCCCCTCTCCTTCATACATATCAAATAAGTCGGTGTCTTTTACCAAAGATCCTCCCGCAATCTCCACGACGTTCAAAACTTCGGCAATTCGCGTGTGCGTCGGAACCAACAAGGCAATATCTCTCCTCACCGGAGGAAATTTCAAGGGAGATTCGTACTCCTTTCCTTCCAATGCGAGCCCAACGAGCTTTGCAAGATCAATGTGAAAAGCCGCAACCCGCCGGAAAATCTTGAGACCAGAAAGGATGGAAGGGGAAATCTCCCCGAGAAAGCCGATTTCTTCATCTCCTGATTTGATTTCCGCCGTTTTCCCTTTATGCCATAAAACATTCCTGCTCTCTTCTGGGGTAGGCAGATATTCATCATACCACACATCTCCAATCCCTAATCGTTCAAAGAGAAAATCGATAATCCCTTTAAGTTCATAAAACTCTCTGTTGGCATCCTTCTCTCTTCTTTCACCGCCAACGATCACTCCGCCTACCATGTAGTTTTCGTATATTTCCTTGAATGATCGCTGGAACACTTTTCCAATCTCAAACATCCGCATCTCCTCGAATCTCCGTGCATTTGTCTGAACGTTCTTCAAAAGATTCTCTACCAAAGAATCTCGAAGATACTTGAATTCTTCGCTCACCGGATTTGCCAACTCCACGAGTTTCTTTTTTTCTTTCTCGGAGTATTGAAATCCAAGAAGGTCGTGCTCACCCATAAAGGAATAATTATACACCTCCGTCATTCCCGCTTCTTTTAACGTATCCTGCAGCATCTCTCGCCAGAAAAGCTCTGCATTGCGTTCTGGCAGAGTAAGAGCTGCTGTTGGAAGCGTGTCTGGAATTTTTTCATATCCATAGATCCTGCCGATTTCCTCGATAAGGTCTTGGGAAGTTTCCAAATCCATCCTACGGGTGGCAATCTCTACTTCCATCGTATTCCTCGTGTTTGAAAAGTCTCGAATGGTGCACCCAAGCGCGGCAAACATCCTTCGTATTTCTTTCAAAGAGATCGAAACACCCAACAACGATTCTGCCTCCTTTACGTCAAACACGATGCGTTTGGCGAAAATCTTCCTCGGATAGATATCAATAAACTGCACCACCCTTCCTTGTACCCCAAGCTCTTCAAACAACGCAAGAGCTCGCTGCAATGCTTCTTTGGCGAGATTTGGATCAATGCCATGGCTATAGATATCAGCTGCTTGGCTGGTATATCCTAACTGTTTTTTTGCTTTATAGATTGCTTGGGCTTCAAAATTTGCGGCTTGAAGCACAATGTTTTTCGTCGCAGAGGAAATCGCGCTTGCCTTCCCTCCTTTCATGCCTGCCAAATCGATCAACCCCTCGGAGTCCTCGATCACGAGTACTCCTTGGGGCAATGCAAGTATTTGATCGTCTAGCGTCTCAATCTTTTCTTCCTCCTTTGATACTCGTATCTCCATCTCATGGTCTTTGATTGTATCATAATCAAATGCGTGCAAGGGTTGCCCAAGTTCGAGCATCACATAGTTCGTAACATCTACCACATTATTGATGGAATTCACCCCAAGAGCTCCGAGTCTTTTCTTCATCCAATCAGGAGATTTTCCTATGCGGACGTTTTCAATGAGAAACGCGGCGTAGCGAGGCACCAACCGCGCATTTTCAATGGAGATCTTCAGAGGAGTCAATGTCTCTTTTTGTAATTTGATTGCTTGCATTTTCAACGGGGTTAATCTCATGGGCGTGATTGCCGCGATTTCTCTGGCAATCCCAACATGACTCAAGCAGTCAGCTCGATTGGGCAATACTGCAATATCAAAAACCCAATCATTTTTTACTTTTCTAACACCCTCCACCTCAAAGGCGTGCATCGTCAAAAGTTCTGCCAATCTATCTGGTTTGGGTAATCTCTCTTTGAAAAATTGTTGGAGCCAGTTGTAGGAAAATAACATACGAGATGTACAGCTTTAGAACTGATGAAGAAACCGCAGATCTCCATTATAAAGAAGTCGAATATCGTTGATCTTATATTTCATCATCGCCAAGCGGTCGAGTCCCATTCCAAATGCGAACCCCTGCCATTCTCCGGGAACATACCCCACTGCTCCAAACACATTTTGGTGCACCATTCCCGCTCCCATAATCTCAATCCATCCTGCATTCCCGCATCCCGAACAACCTTTCCCGCTGCAAAGCAAACAGGTCATATCAACCTCAAAGGAAGGTTCTGTAAACGGGAAATAGCTCGGCCGCAAACGAATCTTTACCAATGTTCCAAAAAACCTTCCAAAGAACTCTTGAATAATCGCCTTAAAGTTCCCCGCAGATACCGTTTTCCCCACCATCAGACCCTCCAGTTGATAAAAGTTAATCTCGTGTCGCGCGTCGGTTGCTTCATATCGAAAAATCCTGCCTGGCGCAATAATCCGCAAGGGCGGACTATGTTTTTCCATATATCGAATCTGCACCGGACTCGTATGGGTTCTCAATAACAATCTTTCTACTTTTCCGTCTTCTTTTGGAATTTTCTGGTTTCCTTTCAGCCAGAACGTATCCCACATATCCCTCGCGGGATGGTTCGGAGGAATATTCAAGGCATCGAAATTGTACCATTCCGATTCGATTTCTGGACCCTCTGCAACCTCAAATCCCATGGATTGAAAAATCTCTCGAGCGGTTCTCTGAACTTGAGTTAAAGGATGTAAATGCCCAACTGCTATTCTCTTGCCAGGAGCCGTCACATCAATCCATTCTTCTTTTCCTCCTCTCTCTGTTTCTGCTCTTTGGATTTCTCTTTTTCTTGCCTCGCATCTCTCCTCGAACCACGTTCGCAGCTCGTTTGCTTCCTGCCCGAGCCTTCGTCTCTCCTCCCCACTTCGCGTTCCAAGCGACCTTAAAATCGTTGTGAGCTCTCCTTTTCTTCCCAAGTATGTGCGAAAAATTACATCTATTTCTTTGCGGCTTGGAGCCGATTCAATCGCTTTTTTTGCTTTTTCCTTGAGTAAGTTAAGATCCATGATATTCCTTTATTCTATCTTACTTCCATCCCCAAATCAACCCGTGCATGCAAAAGAAATATGCGGTAGCGAAACCGCAGAAGTTTATGAGGTCCGATTCTTATAGCCCTTAGGCTAGTTGAGAGGTGAGTTTCAGAGCTACTCTTTTTATATTTTCTACCCCTTCTTCCTTGTAAAGAGCACTTCCCACAATAGCATGCCACCTATCGCCTGCTACTTTGCCCGTTGCGGAAATATCTCCCCCTTGAGATATAAACCCCGGAGCGTAGAGTGTGAAATTTCCTGCTCCAAGATTTTCTTGAAACATTTGCGAATAACGCTTAACTGACTCGGGCTTGTTTCCTGGTACCACGAAATCTCTTACTCCCGACTCCATCGCTATTCTGTATATCTGTTCTGGCGCTGAATGAGCGATAAAACCTCCATCGCTCTCCAAGAATCCCTCTTGAGTCATCTCGCCCCCTACCAAGACGACGAGTCCTTCATCCTGTAGGTAAGAAATCCATTCTCTTTCTGTGACCCTTCCGCCAAATGGAAAAAGAATCGCTGCATCAACCTTTGCCCGTCTTAATACCTGCGCAAAGTTTTTGCCAAAGGCCGGAATATCAGTACCTCCTTTCTGGTGATCATAGATTATGGGAAGATCTGTTACGCTCCTTATGGTATCTACTACCTTTCGGAGACCGAACTCAAGCCCAAGTTCAGCTCCAATCTTCAAAGCACCCACACCCGGAACTTCGCATGTGCCACGAACAAGTTCTTCTAACTTATCTAATGTAGATACATCGCATGAAGGAATGAGGCTTTTTTGCAGAGAAATCAGAGTTTTCATTGTTCAGCGGGCCCGAAGGGACTTGAACCCTCGATCTTCTCCGTGACAGGGAGACGACCACTCCAGACTGGTCCGCGGGCCCATCCAATACACTGTACCTTTATGTATTTATTATACAACTCCGCTCGAACGCATTTATGGTGAGCGAAGTCGAATCCACTTTACCAAAAATTCAGGCAGTTGAGAAGTGG
>ERZ1292623.1361-Hain-H51-01um-R1-1361-length-23768-cov-11_pt1 | contig 23768 bp, 19 predicted proteins | sample MGYA00564398_ERZ1292623 | MGnify/ENA primary metagenome ERZ1292623 (study PRJEB36523, sample SAMEA6512633) | groundwater metagenome | collected 2019-01-07 | study: AquaDiva: Metagenomics assemblies of 32 groundwater samples | reverse complement strand
TGATTTAGTGCGAGTGAAAATTCACTTCTCTGTAATGCCGGCATAATATTTCAGGAAGAAAGATGTAGAAGAATTAAGTGATTAGTTATTTTTCATTAAATCTTTTAATCTTAAATTCCTGTTGATAGAGTATACCAAATTTGCCTCACCGAGGCAACGCCAAAACTATTGACAAAAATGAAAGTTTACTACATAATCTGGCCAATATGACTACTAATCAAGAAACAGGAAAATATGCCGAGGTGAAAGAGAGATTGGGACAACCAGATTTTACAGCAATTGAGAGTGAAAATTTTGAAATGTATATTTTAAGCAAGACTCCTACTGTTGGAAAAGATATTATTGCCTGCGAATTAATTGAAGGAATCATAATGGGAGCAAATGGACTTTTAGTATTTAACGGCTTTATGGGATACAGCAATAAGCTTAAAGAGAATATTATTAAGTTCAATACAAAAGCGTTTGGAAAAGATCAATGGACTTATGAGTTGGCTAGGAAAGGTGGTTTGCCGATATATGTCGGACGAGGATATGAAACATTCGCAATCGGAGATAGTCCCAGAAGATATTGTGACATACAACTCTTGCCAAAATCTTAACTTATTCTAATATCCTCGTTTTGGTCTACAGAAACTGTGATTTTGTCGCCGCGTTTTATTTCATCTTGCCAGAATATCTATCCAGAATATCAACTAACCTTTAAATGCAAAATAATGTATCATGTATCGATATATAATACATTGAATAAATTCTCGATGTTATTAGAGCAAAAAATAAAATATTGTAATGATGGCCTTGTATACCAAATTTGCCTGCCTCTAGCAACGCTTTGTGTATTGACATTTTTAAATCTTGGGCATAAAATAGCCCCACTGCTCAAATCTTATGAGATCAATCGGAGAATTAGTAAAAGGGCGGCCAACAGCGGCCGAACAGCAAAGAGAGCAAACTAAAGGTTTATTCAATGAAATAACCGAGCTAGCTCCGAAGGTAGGTTATGATTATTATGTATCTTCTTCTCTAGCTAAAAGTTTAATTTCTTCCTCAGTGCATGGAGGCGTTGCAAAAATCGCTGCTGATTCTCTAAATCTAAAAGAAACAGACTTATTGTGTGTAAATTGGAATCCTTATAGATCTCCCGGCACTCTTCTAATCCATGATAATAGCAATGGAACAAGAGATTTTGCTATAGATTTTGACCGAAAAACATTTAGGATGGAAGGTGTCATAATAGAAGGCAAACCATTCCATAATAAAGACCAGACTCTTCTGCATAATTTATTGGAATCCATTCGAGATGACCTTGATATAAAAAGGAAGGAATGGAAAAAGCAGATGATTAGAATGCGTGAAGAATTTTATAATAAACTTACATCTGTAGAGGATTTAGCTGTGCGTCGGGTAGCTTTTGGATTAGCACATTCGATCTACAGTGATTCTTATTTCTCTGTATTTGGAGTTATTGAAGATGAAGATAAAGACCAAGAGGATAAGTCTCCGAAAAAAATTAGATTATTTACAACTACCCAATTAACAAACCGGATAGCAAGAGATATAATTTCAAACGTTAACTCTACAGATGAAACTCCCGTAGAAACTGCACACTATAGAGAAGATTTATTAAGTGATGCTAGTTATGGGGATCCCAAAATAATAATAACTTCACCTGATTTTCACATCACTGTAGAAAATTTCTGGCCGGCAAAAGACACCTCAAATAATTACACGCTTCTTAGACAATCACACAATGAAATCACAGAAGGTCTTTTTGATGGATTCATGGCAGGAAAAAATCGCGATTATCGTCCATTAACTTCCCCAGATCAAGCCCCAATTCTTATTGAAAAATTTGAAGATGGGCAGTCGTTCTTCGATGCATAACAATATATAAACTATCAAGGCAGAATAATATTTCCGCTTTGATCAACTGAGATTGTGATTTTGTCTCCGCGTTTTATTTCATCTTTCAGCATTTTTATCAAACTCATCTTGTGTTATAATCAGCGTACATGAAAAGCAAACATCTGTCAAAAAAAATCTTAAAATATACTGCTATTTTTGAACCAGCTGAAGAAGGCGGATACGTAGTAAGTGTGCCTGCTCTACTGGGCTGTGTAACTCAGGGGGAAACTTTTGAAGAAGCAGTTTCCATGATCAAAGACGCGATGAAAGGTTATTTGGAAGTGCTTAAAGAAGAAGGACAAGAAATGCCTCAGGAACAACCAGAGGTAGTTATTACGCAGGTTTCAATACAAAGTCCAACCGCTACTTTATAATGTCTTCGTTTAAAGCAAGAGAAATTGTCAAAATCCTTCAAAAGCTTGGATACATACAAAAAAGACAAACCGGCAGTCATCTTATGATGTACCATCCCAAATCAAAACGAATCATCCCAGTGCCTATACATACGAAGGAATTGAAAAAGGGATTGGTGAAAGGAATTATGAAACAAGCAGAATCTTCGGAAAAAGAATTTATTAAGCTTAAATAACGATATTATTATTCTGATCTACGGAAACAGTAACTTCGTCGCCACGTTTTATCTCATCTTTAAGTAACTTCTTCGCAATTGGGTCTTCAATATTATCCTGAATATAGCGACTAATAGGCCTTGCTCCAAACTGCTGATCAAAGCCTTCTTTAATAATTTTTTCGATTATTGAATCATCAAAATCAATTGTCACGTCCTGCTCTTTCATTTTCTTTTTAAGTTCATTAAGTAAAATTTGCGTGACTTGTTTTATCTCATCTACTCCAAGAGGCTTAAATACTATTACGCCGTTGAACCTATTGAGAAGTTCGGGTTTAAAGGTGTTTTGTTTTTGCAGAAGGTCTATCAAATTCTGCTGAAACTTCTTATCCACCTTCGTCCCTTTTTCAACTTCTTCGCGGATAAATTCAGATCCTGCGTTTGATGTGGCGATAATAATTGCATTTGTAAACGACACAGTTCTTCCTCTGTTGTCGGTAAGTCTCCCATCATCAAGAATCTGAAGGAATAAATTAAGTATCTGCGGATTTGCTTTTTCAAACTCATCTAACAAAACTAATGAGAATGGATTGTTGCGGATCTGGTCTGTAAGTTCTCCCTCGGCTTCTCCTTCACCAGGCAGAGAACCAAGCAGTCTTTTTAGAGAATCGTCTCCCGTATATTCACTCATATCAAGCCTTATCATTTTTTCCTCTCCGCCAAAATAAATCCTCGCAAGTGTCTTTGCAGTCTCTGTTTTTCCGACTCCGGTTGGTCCCATAAATAGAAATGAGATAGGCTTATTTACATCGGATAAGCCTGTTCTTACCCTACGCAGCGCCTCTGAAATTGCACCCACTGCCTCCTCCTGTCCAATAACTCTTTTGTGAATTTCCTCTTCCAGATGTAACAACAGTTGTTTTTCTTTTCCTTCGGGTTTCCCAATTGCGATATTTGTTTTCTCTTCAACTTTCTCAACTACATCTTTTTCTTCAACGATTGTTTTCCCTGAAAGAGTTACCGTTTCTATAGTATCTTTCAGTAAAGTTACCGCAGCTCCCGGTAAAACTCTGTCGGGCAGATATTTTTTGGAATATTTTAGAGCTCCGGCTATCGCCTTATACGAAATCTTGATCTTGGAAGTCTCAAGATCTTCTGATTTCTTAAACAGCATATGTAAAGCATTGTTCTCATCCGGCTCATCTATTTTTATAATTTCGAGATTATTTGAGAAGGTTTTTCGCCCCTCGACAAACTTTTTGTAAGCCCCCGGAGTTATCGTACCGATTATCCTTATCGCTCCATTTTCGATGTAAGGTGTCAAAACACCAGATAAATCAAGATGAAAAGAAGAAGAGCCGAGTATGTTTTCGAAGCTTGGCAGGAAAATTATGATATTTCCCGCATGAGAAAGTTCGGCAATTGTTTCATCAAGTCTTTGCTCAAGCTGGCCTGCGTTTTCTGTCCCTGCAATAAGTGCATCTACTAGAAGCTGGTAAAGTCTCTGATGATAGAGACTTCCGCTTAAATTGCCTGCAAAACTTTCAAAGCCCAATGTCTCTGCAACTTCTCTTCTTCCTGAACCTGCTTCTCCCACAAGAAGTGCGCTTTTCCCCTTGTACATGGCTTCAATGAGTTCTTCAAATTCTTTCTCCCGACCCAAAATAATCGGTCGCCTTTTAAGAACTTCTGAGGTCAGATCAAACATGTATTTTTGGGTTTCAATAGTCCAGCCCGTTACCCACCCCTCTGCAATTCCCTCTCCCCAGAATTCCACTTTATAAGGCCTGAGCACTTCTTCGTGCACAAATCTCGTCCTTGCCCAAAGAACTATTTGGAGAAACTCTTCTTTCTTGAGATTTTTATTGAAAAGTACTTTTGTTTCATCTTCCGTGAGCAAAACATAAGATGCGAAAACATCAATCGGGGTTATGTAAGTTCCTTTTAAATTTTTCGCAAGATTGAACGCGTCTCTTATCAAATCTTTTTTATCAATATTTACAACCTGTATATCTCTTACATTTAAAACGTCTGATTTTTCCAAAACAAATTTTATTGACCACAATTTTAAAAGCTTTCTTACAATCGAAGACGAATCTTTACTTGAAATTAGAATACTCATTGTTTTTAGCGTTGCCGAGCTCAGCATATCTTTGCCATCATTGTCTGAAAGTTTAAGAAGAGGAGTTTTGGTAGAGATTTTGAAGCGGAAAAATACTTCAAACATTAAAAAGACCGACAGGAAAAGTAAGGGCGTATGTAGCTTTGAAGTAATCGCGAACCAAAAAAGGACAATAAGTATAAATATTCTTACTAAAATAATTAGCGGTGAGTTATATACGGAATAAAATTTTGCGTATTGTTTCATGTCAATTAAATATAAGCATCAATGTGGCAACCGGCCATAGAATGAAAGACACAAAAAATATAATTTCAAAAAACAGAACAAAAAGAAAAATAATAATATCTGCCATAATTGCAAATGTCTTAATAAACATTCCCATAATTATTGAAAAAAGTACGAGGCCTTTTCTGTATTCATTTTTCCAGGGTTTGAAAAAAGTTTTTATAAGAAGCGGGAGGGATAAGAGCGAAAGAAGAGACTGATTAAGCGTTGAGAAAAAGTTAAGAATTTTTATTGGCGCCTCAAGATACCAAAATTTTAAAAAGACCAAAGGAAGAGTTAGATAAAACATCTGCTTATTCTAGTGTATGTATTTTAAGATTAAATTTCAATCAAACTAGTTGCTAATGGCTAATCGCTAGTTGCTATTTTATTGGGGAAAGCAAATTAAAGAACACAGTTGTAAATTTTTCTGTTGCGCGGTGCATTTTGGATCCTCCTTGCATGTGTAAGTAGTTTGTGGTGTAGGAATAGGTGTTGGGCTTGAACCAGGAACGCTTGATGTAGGTATAGGAGTCTGTGTTGGTAATGGAGCTGAAGTGGGTAAAACCGGTATTGTTACTATAACCGGCGGAGTTATAGGGGGTATTTTGGGAAAACCTGCGCTTAGACTCATGTTGCTAGTGAGCAGATCCGACCATACTTGCGCTGGTTGTGATGGTGCCGTAACTCTCACAGTGTAATTTCCCGAAAGAAGATTTGGAAAAGTTATATTACCTGAGATATCCGTAAATCCGCCTGAAGACGCAAGTCCGGTAAGATCTACAGTTGCGCCTTGATAAGAAGTATCCCCGCTGTCCTCCCGCCCACTATTATTATTATCATTATAAACATGCACACTAATTGTGTATCTTCCCGGCGCACTGGTAATAGTCGGGGTAGGTGAGGATCCAGGAACTGACGTGACCGTAGGTGTTGCAGGAGGCAAAGTAGGAATACTTCCTCCGCCGCAAGCAGAAATTGCTTTAAAAATATTAAGACGATGCCCAATTGGCTTGTCTGTAGAGATCGGATCAGCATTATCTATCAAACAAGCTGCAACTTGCTGGGGAGTAAGATTTGGATTTACAGACAAAAGAAGCGCCGCTGCTCCAGCCACATGAGGCGTCGCCATCGAAGTGCCTTGATAATTATAGCTATATCCTCCCCCAGGAATAGTCGAAAGGATACAGCTTGATGTAGCACACACATTACCTGAAATACTTTTATCACCACCTGGCGCAGCTATTTCGACTACTGAGCCATAATTTGAGTAATTTGCCCTTTCATCATTAGGACCAGTGGCTCCGACAGTAATAACTCCATTGCAATTTGCAGGCCTGGAATTGAACGCATCTCTATTGGAATTACCCGCAGCTATTACTAGCACAACTCCTTTTGAAATTGCGTAGTCTACAAAACTTTGATAAGAAGAAGTACATGCTCCTGTTCCTCCTAAGCTTAGATTTACTATTCTTGCCCCATTATCCGTTGCGTAGCGTATGCCCTCTTGTATATTTGGCGTATTGCCTTGACCATCACTGCCCATTACTTTAACTGGCATAATTTTTACATTCCAATTTACGCCTGCAACGCCTATCCCATTATTGCCTATTCCTCCAATAGTTCCTGCTACGTGAGTTCCGTGTCCTGCATCATCCATAGGATCATCATCACAATATCCATCTGCAGAACGAGGACAATTATATTGACGCGTACATACTCCTGTCTTGTCATCTGTTATATCACAAGTAGCAAACTGTCTTCCAGATATAACATTATTCGACAAATCGGGATGAGATAAGTCAACTCCAGTATCTATATCTGCGACCACTATATTATTTGATCCTGTTGTAATGTCCCATGCTTGTGGCGCTTGAATCTTCTGCATTCCCCATAACTGAGAATAATATGGATCATTTGGAGTATTGAAAACTGTCAATATAGAATTGGGCTCAGATGACTCAAGGAAAGGAAAATCTCCCAAGTGTTTTTGTATTTCTTCAATAGGAATTTTCGGGTCATAATAAAGTATGTAAAATTTATTCAATATTTCAATATTATCTTCTACTTGAGACTCATATTTTGTTATACCAATCCTATTAAACTCATTTTCAATTAATTTAATTTTCTCTTCAGGGGCTCTCTCGTTTTTAATTCCGGCATGCAATTTTTCAAAAATATTTTTATTTTTTTCTTCCAATATTTCCTTATTAAGTATCTTAGGTATATATCCTGCGCGGAATGCGACAATTACCTCTCCATGTACGTATTCGCCTTCCGCCGGATAAACCTTGTATGGAGTTTCCTTGATAGTAGGAGGTAGATTAAGTACCAAACTTAATCCTGCTATAAAGAGCAGGATTATGATTATTCCAAAAACAACAAACTTTTTTGTCCAAAATCTATTAAAAAATTCCAACTTTGCCATTTGGTTCTACTCCTTTTATTTGAGGAATTGCGTAGATCTTACTACTTACCGCTTCTACATCTATTCCATCTTTAAAAGTGAGAACATAAAAGTTCTTAAGCTTAGGATCATCGGTTTCAGAAATTTTTTCTTGTAAAGTAACTCCTAGCTCCGTTAATGAATCGGCAAGTTTACTTCTTTCATCATTGTCTAGAAGTTCCTCAGGGCTCATTCCTTCTTTATACTCAACGATGAGCTGGTTTTCTACATAATCTCCTTTCGAAGGAAAAGGCGCAAGCGTAGGTTTGGCATCTTCGGTGGGACTAACAGAAGGACTTACAACAGGAGCTGGAGTGGGACTTACTGATGAGTAATTTTTTATTAAATTTGTCGAGAAATATAAAACCGGAAAAATAATTACAACCAAAGTAATAGCTATAAACAAAATGTAAAACTTTGATTTCAAAAGTTGACTTAGCTTGCTTCCCTGAGTTGTAGAAGAATCTTCCTGATTTAGATTACTTTCATTATCAGGGCTTTTGGGTTCCATATTTATGAAGGCTGCATTTGGGTTCCGTCACTATTCGGGGGATTTACAGCTGTACCATTTGAGCCCTGCGGAGGAAGAGGTGGATTAACAGGTGGAATTGGGTAATCATTTACGGAAGGAGCTACCGTAGCAGGCGGTGTTGGCGGAGCCGGTGGTTGTGGTTGAGAAATTTGATTTGGTGCGACCATCTGCTGAGGTTCTTGACTTGGGGAAGGAGGGATACCTTGATTTGGCGGTTGGTTAGGTTGATTTGGCAAAGGAGACTGACCGGAGCCTGGAGCCTGAGCCTGAGCAGGACTTGGTGTCGTTTTGGAGAAAACAAATTCTTCTTTTTGTGCATTAAAATCAATAAGAATCTTATCCCCTTTTACGAAAGTTTTGTTAATTATAAGTATTGCAATTGGATTTTCGATTGCTGTCTGTATAAGACGTCTTAATGGCCTTGCTCCATACACCGGGTCATATCCTTCTTTTGCCAGTCTATCAAGAGCAACTTGCGAAAGCGCAAGGTCAAATCCCTGCGCAACAAGAAGCTTTTTCGTGCTATTTATTCCAAGCTCTGCAACTTTTGTCATATCTTTTCGCGAAAGTGGCTCAAAAATTACGATCTCATCAAATCTATTAAGAAGTTCTGGCCGGAAAAACTTACGTAGTTCGCCAACTACGAGCTTTGACAAATCGGCAAATTTCCTGGCAGATTCCTCAGGCGTTGGTACTTTTCCGTCTTTTTTTATAGTTTCAAGTTCCTGTTGAATCATAGCGCTTCCGATATTTGAAGTCGCAACAATAATAGTGTTTTTAAATGAGATCGTATTACCCTTATTGTCCGTAAGCCTTCCATCCTCAAGAAGCTGGAGGAGAATATTGAATACATCAGGATGCGCTTTCTCAACTTCGTCAAGCAAAACTATTGAATAAGGCTTTCTCCGCACCGCTTCAGTCAGCTGTCCTCCTTCATCATAACCAACATAGCCGGGAGGGGCCCCAATTAATTTTGCGACTTCGTGTTTTTCCATATATTCACTCATGTCAAGTCTTATCATCGACTCTTCTTTGCCAAAAAGAATCTCAGCAAGCGTTTTGGCAAGTTCTGTCTTTCCGACTCCTGTGGGGCCTAGGAAAATAAATGACGCAATAGGTCTGGTAGTGCTTGATAATCCAATTCGTCCGCGCCGTACAGCTTCTGAGATTGCTTTCACTGCGACTTCCTGATCAATAAGTCTTTTGTGAATTGTATCTTCAAGATGCAGAAGCTTCTCGCTCTCATTTTCTGTAAGTTTTGTAATAGGGATCCCTGTCCATGCCGAAACAACTTTTTGGATATCTTCTTCTTTGACGTTATTGTCTTGTTTTTTACCTGCGGCAATCCCGAGCCTTACTTCAGCTGAAGCCTCATCGAGAAGATCAACTGCTTTATCAGGCAGGAAACGCTCTCCTATATACCTTTTTGATAACTTTACAGAAGCTTCAAGTGCGGCATCCGGCAGTACAACTTTGTGGAAACTCTCATATTTTGGCTTAAGAACTTTAAGCATCTCAACCGCCACCTTCTCATCAGGCTCAGAAATTAAAACCGGCTGAAATCTTCTCTCAAAAGCCTTGTCTTTTTCAAAATATTTTCTATATTCTGTAGTCGTAGTTGTTCCGATTATCTGAAGCTGTCCGCGGGCAAGAAATGGTTTTATAATATTTGACGCATCAAGTGCCCCTTCTGTGTCTCCCGCTCCTATCAGACTGTGGATTTCATCGATAAAAAGAATTACAGTTCCGGATGAGGCTTGTGTTTCTTTGATAACATTCCTGAGTCTTTCTTCAAATTCCCCTCTATGAGAGGCTCCCGCCACAAGCGAAGATAAATCAAGCTGAATTATTCGTTTATTTTGAAGATCTTTGGGAGCACTACCTTCTACAATTTTTTGAGCAAGACCTTCAACAACTGCAGTCTTCCCTACTCCTGCTTCACCAATAATGATTGGGTTGTTTTTGGTTCTTCTTAGTAAAATGTGAATTGTTCTTTCAATTTCCGTATCTCTTCCTGCAATTGGATCAAGTTCGCCATTTTTCGCCTGAGCCGTAAGGTCAACACCAAAAGTTTCTAGAGTAGACTTCTTTCCTTGTGTATAGCTGGTGGTCTTGGATAAGGTTTTTTCAAGATCTTCTTTTTTAATTCCTTGCTGCGCAAGAATCGCAGAAGAATTGGCTGCGGAAAAAAGAGATAATAAAATATCTTCCGGTGAGATAAACTCAACTCCCCTGCCTTTTATCATTGCATAGGCATCGTCAAAAATTTTCTTTGAAGCTTCGCTAAGTACCGGCTCTCCGACAAAATCTCCAGCTCGTTCTCTCCCTTGAATTTCTTTAACAATCTTAGATGGATCGGCAGAGAACTGAGACATCAGTTTAAATATTTCGGGATCAAACAAAAGTCCTACCATCAGTTGTTCAGGCTCTATCAAAGGCTGTCTCATTTTCTTGCTTTCTTCCTTGGCAAGATTTAGAACTTGCGTAAGTCTTGTATCAAGATGCGACATCACAGAAAGTCCCTGCCTCACTTGTGGATTCATCGGCGTAGAACCGGGAACCATGCTGCCCGGCATCATATTCTGTGGCGGCATTTGAGGAATTGGAGCTGGCGGCTGAGTATTTACTTCGTATTTTCTTGAACCAAATAAATTTCCTAACATACTATTATAATATCATTAATTAAATCTTTTTTGCTAATTTTTATCTTCAGGCCGAGTTTTTTTGTCTTCTGTTTTGCCTTCTTCCGGTAATTCGTCTTTTAATTCTTCCTGAGCTTCCATTTCTTTTGGAGCTCCCTCTTTTTTTGTTTCCCTGCCAAGCATTGTATCTTCTTCATTCTGCGCTTTATCAAGATCAGAAACTACCGACTTTGCCGCCTCAAGTTTGGCCTTAAGATAAGTGACTACCTCTGTCTGGGAAAATCCTCCAATTAATAAGAACGGCAGGATAGTTCCTACTCTCTCCATACCTTTTGTGACATTTTGAGGCTCTGTTGAAGCCAGAAAGCTGATGGTTTCACTTATTTTATCTATGTCATTTAATGCCCACTCTTTTCTGTTCCTCTGCTTACCATCAATAGTTTTTGGCGGATCAAGCTTTTTGTAATTCTCAAGCCAAATCTTTTTTACCGACTCGTAATCTTCGACATTTACAGACTGGACTCTGTTTGATTGAGGAAACGCTTCCTGCTTAGCCAATTTAACATCACTGATTCCTGCGGCCTCAAGGACTGACAAAGCAACCTGACTTCCTTTTTCTTTGGCTTGCGCCAATTGGATTTTCAAATTGTCATCGATTTCGGCTTTTCCTTCATGCGCAGTTTCTTTATGCATTACAGAAAGTATTGATGTAGCCAGAGGATCGCCTTTATCGGCTGCCTCAGACAAAGCTGTCTTAATTGTTGTCAATTTCTGTTTTTCTTCAGCAGATGTAATATTATCTATGTTATTAACATCTGTTAAGACTTTTGAAAGTTGAGAAGTTTGGGTGATTGAAGTTTGGTCGGAAAATGCATTCGCTCCGGCCAGCTTGACTTCACTGATTCCTGCGGCCTCAAGGACTGACAAAGCAACCTGACTTCCTTTTTCTTTGGCTTGCGCCAATTGGATTTTAAGGTTCTCATCAACATCAACTTTGCCCGCTTGTATCTTTTCCTTATTAACTACGGAGAGTATGGAGGTAGCTAGGGGATCACCTCTTTGTGCCGCATCGGATAGTGTTTTCTTAACTTCAGTTAATCTCTGTCTTTCTGTAAAAGACGAAACATGCTCCAAATTCTTCATGTCGGTAAAGACTTTTGAAAGCCTTGCCGTATCAATAACCGAAGTTTTACTCACTACTGAACTTGCCGCAGTAAGTATGGAGGCTGCCAAAGGATCACCTCTTTGCGCACTCTGAGTCAATTTCTCATTAATATTGGTGAATTTCTCTCTTTGAGTAGATACACTTACCCGTCTTGGGTCGGCAATTCCCTCCAGAGTCTCATGCACTCTTGCAATTTCCTGATGACTTTGGATATTGGAGGACAAAAGTGATGTCTCGTATGTTGCGACATCTCTCATCGTAGGAATTGTTAAGTTAGTAAGATTAAGGATTTCAGAGTGAACCCGAGCTCCTTGAGAAATCGCCGCTCCCGCATTGATTACTGCTTCATTTGCCCTTATCTCTGGTATTGCGATCTTAGCCGGGAAGAACGGCAATGGCTTGGCACTGCCTAAGGGTTGAGTTGAAGGCGGCGGAGGCGGTTTGCCATTGGGCCCTCTTCCTATAATAGAACTTCCTCCTGCTATCATCTGTTTTATCATGTTGCTTTCCGAGAAAGAGAATTCATGAATAAAATCAAGGAAAATCTGAAGAAGAAGAAATGGCAGAATAATTACTACCCAAAGCATAAGAAGCGCTACTACATAAAGTGCAAATGTATCGGAATTATTTACACTGTTTGAAAGGTTTACTGTCTGACCCGGACCTCCCAATAATATGCTAATGGATGTTTTATACTCTTCTGGTTTATTAAAATTAAACGGAAGAGGAATTCCGGCAGGTGAACTCCATATACGTACAAGCCCTGAAAGAAATATTGCAAAAAGAGGTGCATACAAAAGCCAGCGGAAAAACTCTCCTATCCAGATTTTGGCGGTATTTCTGATGGGGGAATAGAAAAGAAGAAGGGGAAAAACAGGGGATATTACTATAAAAAACCAAAGAATAATTTTCCGAAGGAGGAGTACTCCAACCATTACATAATAAGTAAGCGCGGTGAGCTTTACCAGAAGTAGTGAAACAAAAGCAGATTCATCAAATTCCATACCAGAAACTCTATAACCCAGAAAATTCTTATAATCAAATCCTACAAATAATAAATCTTTTTGTGAAATAACCGCGCCCGCAGTGTTTTTGAAGAAGAATCCCTGAATAGCGTCATTTATCTGATATAAAAATTGGACTATGGAAAACGAAAGGACGATGAGTAAAATTATCATTATGAAGCGGGGAATAAAACGCATTATTGTTATATTTTTTCCGCGGGTTACGATTATTACGAAAGCCGTAACGAGAACAAAAAGAACAGAAAACGCAAGGACTATAATCTCTATTGTCTGCCAAAAAGAAGCCAGAGGATTACCGCTTGTCCCCGATACCGAAGACCACTGATAATTAGCTATTGCCCAGTCAAGAAACTTTCCTGACCTTGCCGCAGATTTTCCTGCAAACGTAACATCAGGGTCTCTAATCCATGTCCCGTCAGGAACAGAAGCCGGAGGATCAGCTGCAAAAGCGCTATTTACGAAAAGCGGCGAGAAGTTAAGTAAGAGAAAAAATAGAAAAATGAAACTTAAAAAGAAAATTTTAAAATTGGGCAGAAATTTTTTCATTTTATCCAAAACCTGGAATACGCAATACGTTAACTGCTATAACTTGTACGAATACGAATCCAAAAATTGCAAGTAGAACTCCCGCGATTGCATAATATATATAACTTTTCCCTTTCTCAAGCTGAGCTGGATCACCCTGAGAAGTAAGAATGATATAACCGCCGTAAATAATAAAAAGAACAGCAACTCCGCCGATAAGACCAAGGCCAATTGCATAGAATTTGGACGCAAATTGTATCGGGTCATTGGGAATACAACCAATATCAGTGGATGTATTTCCGGCCGGACATGAGGCGGCATAAGCCACAGGAATCATACCCAATTATCGTAGCATAAAAGAGGATTTAAAACCAAGTCTTTTTCTTTTTACTCTCTTCCTCAAATTCCTCAAGTAATTTCTTTTGATGTCCTGTAAGATTTTTTGGGATTACGACCTTAATTCTTATATACTGATCTCCCCGTCCGCTTCCTCTTAAATGCGGCACTCCGCGGTTTTTCAATCTAATTACAGTGTCCGGCTGTGTACCCTGAGGAACTTTTACTTTTATCTCTCCATCTATCGTAGGCACAGTTATTGTTTCCCCAAGAGCGGCATTGGCAAATGGAATAGGAATCTCCGTAATCAAATCATGCCCTTCTCTTCTGAATCTCTCATCAGATCTTACGCTCAAAACTACGTCATAATCTCCGAAACGGATTCTTGAACCATTATCAACTCCTGCAGGAATTTTTACAGTTTGTGTTTTTCCATCAATAGTAACTTTTTTGGTTGCTCCTTTTACAGCATCCATAAAATCTATAGTCAGTGAATATGCTTGACGTCTTTGCGCTCGGGAAAATCCGCCGCCGCCGAAGAATTGCTCAAAAATATCAAACGGGTCAGAAAATCCGCCGAAGTCAAAATCAGGATTACCCCCGCCAGCTGTACCATATGTATATGTGAATGGCCCGTATTGTCCGCCTTGCTGCCCGCCAAAAGGTCCCTGTGGACCACCGCCGGCTCCTCCTTGTGTAAAAGCCTGATGACCAAATTGGTCATAAGTCTGTCTTTTTTGAGGATCAGACAAAACTTCGTAAGCGGCAGTTACTTCCTTAAATTTTTTATCTCCGTCTTTCGTTTTATTTCTGTCCGGATGATATTGGAGGGCTAATTTTCGGTAAGCTTTTTTTATCTCATCCGCAGTTGCGGTTTTCGTAACTCCCAAAGTTTTATAGTAATCGTCGTTCATATTTCTTTATTATACTAAACGACCGCGTCACCGCGGCCATATTATATATTTAATTTTTTATATTTTATTTAATTTACGACCTCTCCCTCAACCGGCTCGTCTTTCTTTTTTTCCTCTTCATTTAAATCATCAGTTTTCGCTTCTCCATCAGCTTTTGTATCTGAATCTGTTGTCTGTTGTTCGTTATTAGTTGTCTGTTGCCCTTGGCTGGACATCGCTTGTCCTACTTTTTGAAGGGAATCTGATAATTCCTTACTCTTTGTTTCCAGTTCTTCTTTTGTTCCGGTTTCTAAAACTGCCTTAAGAGCAGAAATTTTTTCCTCAACTTCTTTCTTCAAATTCTCATCTGCTTTATCTCCAGCATCTTTTAGGGTCTTCTCGGCTGTAAATATAAGAGAATCCGCGTTGTTTTTTGCCTCAATCATTTCTTTTTTCTCCTCATCTTCCTTCGCATGCTCCTCAGCATCTTTGGTCATCTTCTCAACTTCTTCCTTGGTCAAACCTGTTGAGCCGGTTATCTTAATACTTTGCTCTTTTCCTGTAGCTTTATCTTTTGCGGCAACATTAAGAATTCCATTGGCATCGATGTCAAAAGTCACTTCAACCTGAGGAACACCGCGGGGCGCAGGGGGAATTCCATCAAGAATAAATCTTCCTAGAGTCTTATTATCATTTGCAAGAGGCCTTTCTCCCTGAAGAACATTAATTTCCACCTGCGTTTGATTGTCAGCTGCAGTTGAAAAAACCTGGGATTTGGACGAAGGAATTGTAGTATTTTTTGAAATAAGAGGAGTGGACACTCCGCCCAAAGTCTCAATTCCAAGAGTCAAAGGCGTAACATCCAGAAGCAAAACATCTTTTACCTCTCCTCCCAAGACTCCACCCTGGATTGCCGCACCTATTGCGACTACTTCATCAGGATTTACGGATTTGTTTGCTTCTTTTCCGAAAAACTTACTGACTGTTTCGACAACTTTTGGCATTCTGGTCATTCCTCCAACCAAAACAACCTCATCAATTCCGCTTGCTTTTACCCCGGCGTCTTTAAGAGCCATTTCAACCGGTTTTAAAGTTTTTTGGATCAAATCATCTACAATTTTCTCAAGCTGTGGTCTTGTGATAGTCATTGTAAGATGAAGCGGTCCGTCTTTTCCCTGAGTTATAAAGGGCTGATTAATTTGCGCTTCCTGAGAACTTGAAAGCTCAATCTTTGCTTTCTCAGCAGCTTCTCTTAATCTCTGGAGTGCCTGCGGATCTTTCCTTAAATCGACATTGTTTTCTTTTTTGAACTCATCGGCAAGATAATTTACAATTACCTGATCAAAATCATCTCCTCCAAGATGAGTATCTCCATTGGTGGATTTAACTTCGTAAACTCCGTCCCCAAGCTCAAGAATTGAAATATCAAATGTTCCTCCACCAAGATCATAAACAGCAATTGTATGTGCGTTTTTCTTATCAAGCCCATAAGCAAGTGCTGCAGCTGTCGGCTCATTTATAATTCGCAAGACTTCAAGTCCTGCAATTTCTCCTGCTTGTTTCGTCGCCTGTCTTTGACTGTCATCAAAATATGCAGGAACTGTAATTACAGCCTGTGTAACTTTTCCGCCAAGATACGCTTCCGCATCTGATTTAATCTTTTGAAGAATTTGGGCGGAAATTTCCTGAGGAGTAAAAGTTCTTCCTTCAACTTCTACAACTGCCATACCGTCACGGCCTGATTTGACAGTATACGGAAGCCATTTCATGTCAAATTGCACAGACTCATCTTTGAATTTATGTCCCATAAGTCTTTTTACAGAAAAGACAGTCTTCTTAGGTTTTAAGACAAGCTGTCTTTTGGCAACATCTCCCACGACATGAGATATCGGGTCGACAACTGACGGAATTACATTGCGTCCCTCTCTGGAATGGATAACTTTAGGAGATCCACCCTCCATTACCGCAACTGCTGAATTTGTTGTACCTAAATCTATTCCAATTATTTTTCCCATATGTTCCTTTCAGTCAATATTATCTTTTATATTTAATCTTTAATATTTTATATTGCGTGTCCTACGGACACTTGTGCTGCTCTTAAAACTTTATCATTTAGCAAAAACCCGGGTCGGAGTTCCTCGATAACTTTCCCCTCAACTCCTTCCGCTACATGCACTGCTTCCATAAGCTGGGGGTCAAAATCTTTTCCGACTACTTCTATTTTTATTAACCCTTCTCTTTCTAGCGTATCAAAAATTTGCTTTACACTCAAATTTATTCCCTCGTCTTTTGTGTGTTTTTGTGCAAGTATCAGAGTATCAAGTGCCGGAAGAAGCCGGAGAATTAATCCGCTATTTGCAGATTTCTTAAGTTCCTCCCGCTCCTGCGCGACCCTTTTTTCAAGATTCTGATAGTCCGCGAGTGTTCTTGCTATTTGATCCCGATCCAATCGGGATTGATTCTTAAGGTTCTCAATTTCTAAATCTTTTTCTTCTGTTTTATCTTTTGTATCTTTTTTTAAACTTTTTTTCCCCATCTCTCATTTTACTAGTTGCTAATCGCTAATTGCTAGTTGCTATTTTTACCATCCTTCGGCCAGTTCTTTTACCATATTTGTAAAGTATCGTACGGCCGGAACTATATATGTATAATTTAGTCTTGTAGGACCGATTACTCCAATTTCACCTGTCGTGTGTTTTGCCGTTTTAAAATACCCAAAAACAAATCCGTATGGTCCAGCAGCCAGTCTTGGTCCAAGCTCCTCTCCCAATAAAATGTGAATCTCGTCATCATTCTCCGTATTTTCAAAAATCTTACTAAAATAATTTATTTCATCAATTGCACCTAAAAGATTGCGGGTAAGATCTATATCGAAAAACTCCGGCATGTCCAAAATATTCGAATAACCTGAGCAGTAAAATTCACCTTCATCTGTTGCTACGATTGATAATGCATTTGTTTTCTCTGCAAGTGATTTGGCAATTTCTTTAAGAAGTCTTGGCTGTTGAGCTCTATAATCCCAAACCTTTTCTTTAAGTTCCACCTCTTCCGTAACTGAAATCTCTTTCTCTTTCATCAATTGATTGACATAGAATTTCATACCTTCGGAGGTTGGTGTTCGCCCCGAAGAAGAATGAGGTTTTTGTAAGTATCCAAGCTCTGTCAACTTTACCATCTCGTTTCTGATAGTTGCAGGAGAAGCGCTGATGTTTCTTTTTTTCTCAAGCGTTTCAGATCCGACTGCTTGTGCGGTTTCAATGTACTCTTCTATAAGATGCTTTAGAATTTCAATTTGCCTCTGTGTCAAATTCTGCATAAAGTATTAAATACTAAGCACTAAATTCCAAATCCTAAATAAATTATCACCGCAAATGCGGGATCCCGACTGAAAACTACCAGCGGGACAATCCCTAAAATTCAAATATCAAAACTTTTGGAATTTGTAATTTTGTGCTTGTAATTTACAAGCTGTGCTTGGATTAGCACTAATATAACACGACTGCTAAAATCTGTCAAGCCCCGAATTTTCTATGTCTTTTAGTATTTCGCCTCTTGGAGCACAGTGCATGAGAATCGAACGAATGAGATCAGGGGGATTCCTCACAAACTTGTTGAGGAGGGAGCGGACTGAAAGGAGCTCGCTTGCTTGACAAGCGTGGACCGAAATCACCCGACGAATGAGTGAGATTCAAAAGCACGAGCACCAACTTGGCGAAGAGTTTCTGCTTCTCTTTTCGGCAAAAGAGAAGAAAAAGACTTGTGTTAAAATCTAATTATGAGAAAAATAAAGAATTTCCTGCCGGCTTTATTCCTTAGCCTTCTCTCTCTTGGAATACTAATTTATTTAGTTTTTAATCAAACCCCAAATTCTGAATTCACTTTTGGAGGAATCCATCTAGGAATGAGCTATATTTTCCTTGCGCTACTCTTCGTCTTTATTTTTGGAATTTCCTCTTTTGTCCTGAAAAACTTCCGCCGCGGAGCCTTCATCGGAGCATTCGTAGCTCTTTATCTAGTTTTAAGAATTCTAAACTTAACTCATGTCTTTTTCTTCCTCATCCTCCTCGCCCTCTTCATATCCCTAGATTTATTTTTCGTGTACAATAAATAAGTTATGGATAGCTTTTTTAGTCAAAATCTTAATTGGATTGTTTTATTCGTATCTGCAATGTGGCTAAGAATCTTATTAATGTTCTTTATGGGATTAGTATTAGCATTAATTCTAACATTTAGATTTCCCTCAAGATATATCAAAAACAAAACTAAAATACGGGCTATAATTTTCATTACTACGGTATTTTTAATTGGTTATTTTTTAATTCCCAAGGGAATTTGGAAAGCAAAAATTAATTTATCTCCTCCCCAAACACTCGTAGCGACCTACTCTTTCAGCCAAGGAAGCATTACCCAATCCGACAGTGTCATTTTGCTTTATAAAAGTTCTTCATCATTTGAAGACATTATTAATTTTTACGTAGAGAAGCTTAAGGAAAATAAGTTATGTTTAGGGATTCAAAGTTTATATAAAAATGAAAGATGTTTACCTAAAGAAGCGATAATAGCATTAGGCATCAACAAAGATTGGGCTATCAATAAAATCGACAGCGACGGAGATCATAAGGGCTTAGGTTGGGGTTACTTTGCGATATTTGAAAAGGGTGGCAGTCGAGTCATCCAGATTTATCTATACTAGCACTAATTTGACTCAATAAATCCTTGTTAGGTTTTTACTTCTCTGCTAGAATTGCTCTATCGAATCTTTGCTTTTCTTCGTTTATTATAATAAACAGCTCAAATTACTAATATACTAGTATATTAGTAATTATATTCACTACAGGTATACTGGTATATCTTTAGTAATAAACCATTAATAAACTTGATTGTGCGTACCGATGTCAAGAAAAAGTATATGGTCTTTTGAAATCCGCTTGTAAATAATTCTAAAATCTCCTGTTATTGAAAATGCTCTAATACTATTTCCACTTCCTTTTAGTGCGTGATCTTTCAAGATTGAATTTGAGGGATTTTCTCTATAAATCTCGATTCTATCTTTAGTTTTTGTGACCAATTTAGAATTATTTTTAATGCGCTTCCTATAAGACTTCTTAAAATCTGGATGAAGTTCAATTTTCACTATGGAGATGTTTCATCAATGTATCTACATCAGTAAAAGTCTTAGTCTTAACTTTGCCTTTTTCAATTTCATCAATCATCTTATCGTATCTCTTAATAGCCTTCGGAGATAATTGAACGCTTTTTTCAAAAGTTATATCAAGAGCACCCTTTGCTAATTTACTTAAAAAAAGTCTTACTGCTTCCTGGAGAGAAGAAAAACCTTGTTGAAATGCCTGCTTCTCCGCCTGCTCTCGCAACTGTGTGCTCATTGGGATCTGAAGCGTTGTTCTATTCATAACATTATAATTATAATACTTCCGTAATGATCTTTCAATAAGCAAATTAATCCCAATCTATTGTTAGATAAAAGGTTGTCTGTTAAAATTAGCCCATGAACAGAAATAAATTTTTTATAACCAATGCGATTCCTTATGTAAATGCCAAGCCTCATATAGGCCATGTGCTTGAATTTGTGCAATCAGATACAATTGCCAGATTTCATCGGCAAATTGGAGATGATGTGCTTCTTCTTTGCGGATCTGATGATAATTCGCTCAAAAATGTTCAGGCTGCCGAAGCACTTAAAATTCCAGTTCAGGAATTGGTGGATAAAAATGCTAAGCTTTTTGAAGAATTGGCGGAAAAACTAAATGTAAAATTTGATGTTTTTCAAAGAGGAAGCAGTCCCGATCATCACCGCTCTTCACAGGAACTTTGGAATCTTTGCAATAAATCCGGAGATATTTATAAAAAATCCTATACAGGACTCTATTGCGTAGGATGCGAGCTTTTTTACGAAAAGAGTGAGTTGAATGAAAATGGTGAATGCTTCGAACATCCGGGGAAAAAACTTGAAGAAGTAAGCGAAGAAAATTATTTCTTCAGGCTTTCCAAATATCAAAAACAACTTGAAGATATTATTGAAAATAACAAGATAAAAATTTATTCGCAGAGACGGAAAAATGAAGTTTTGGCATTTTTAAAACGGGGGCTTTCCGATATAAGTATTTCCCGCTCAAATGAAAGAGCAAGGAATTGGGGTGTAAGCGTTGCGAATGATGATACACAAAAAATGTATGTTTGGTTCGATGCGCTTAATATTTACAGAAGCGGAGCTCCACAAAGTTGGCCTGCTGATATTCATGTTTTGGGAAAAGGAATCTTAAGGTTTCATGCAATTTACTGGCCAGCATTTCTTCTTTCTGCTGGGCTTCCTCTTCCGAAAAGTATCTTTGTCCATGAATATATAACTGTGAACGGACAAAAAATGTCAAAAAGTCTTGGGAATGTAATTGACCCGGTAGATATTATAGAAAAATATGGCGCTGATGCCTTAAGATTCTATTTTCTCAAACATATTTCTCCCTTTTCAGACGGAGATTTTTCAGAAGATAAGTTTAAAGAAGCGTACAATGCTGATCTTGCAAATGGGCTTGGGAATTTAATTGCCCGGGTTGCGAAGCTTTGCGAAAATTCAAATTATACACAGATGGGCTCAGAGAGTAGGATTTCAGAACACTTGATAGATGTCGAGGAATATACAGGCCCAATTTCCGAGTTCAAATTTAACGATGCTTTATCTTTCGTCTGGACTAAAATTTCGGATTTGGATAAATTTATTAATGAAGAAAAGCCCTGGGCGCTTCTAGATAAACAGGACCCGAAAATCAAAAGTGTTCTTGCTCATTCAATTGACCAAATTCAGGAAATTGCAGCGCTTCTTGAACCATTTCTTCCAGAGACTGCAAGAAAAATCGAAGAACAATTCAAAGGTCCAAAAATAACATCCCAAAAGCCACTATTTCCTAGATTATAATCTTAAGTAATATGGAAAATCTTCGAAGATTATTGATAAATGATAAGTTTAATTTTAGATTTCTTATACTTTGGGTCATTATATTATCAATTCTTTACTCCACTCTCTCTATCTTAAGACATATGCATTTTCAGTCGGGCGGATTTGATCTAGGAATTTATGATCAGGCGGTGTGGCAATATTCAAATTTTCTTTTTCCTTACAACACGATCAAGGAGAGGCTAATTCTAGGAGACCATCTGACACTCACTCTTCCTCTTCTTGCTCCATTGTATTGGATCTGGGATAACGTCAAGATTTTGTTAATTTTCCAATCCATATGGATAAGTTTTTCAACAGTAGCAGTATATTTAGTTACAAAAATAAGAAAATTTTCTCCTTTTGTTTGTTTTTCAATTGCCTTCCTGTATAGCTTGTTTTATGGTATTCAGTTTGCTATTTTTTTTGACTTTCACCCCATCGTTATAGGAATAGGATTATTTGCTTGGTCTATCTACTTCCTAGAAGCTAAAAGAAAGAAATTATTTTTACTATCTTTAACCCTAGCTCTCTTCACTCAAGAGGATATGGGATTAGTGCTTGCTGGACTAGGCTTTATATATTTTTTTAGAAAGGGCTATCGTAAATCTGCAATTTTGTTTATTGTATTGGGTATATTTTCAAGTTTAATTGAAACAAGAATCGTAAGTCTTTTATCACCCGTAGGATATGAGTATCTCCCTCAGATTTCACATAATCCTTTTCAAGTTGTAAAAGACCTATTCAATGATCCACAAAAAATACAAACTTGGATATATTCTCTCGGTTGGTTTTCTTTCTTGCCCGTTTTCTCTCTGGGATCGCTTGCTGCAATTACAACAAATCTTGCTCAATTTTTTATTACTGGTCCTGGGTTTAACAGAATGTGGAGTCCTTTTACCCACCACCATGCAATACTTGCGATATTCCTCTTCTTAGGAACTCTAGACACATTAGGATTTATTAGAAGGTTGAACAAAAAGTATCTAAATCTAGCTTTAATTGTACTTTTATTACTCATAATCGCCTTGTCACAGCAATTTATTTTTCATTTTCCACTCAACAAGCTATCAAAGCCCATCTATTGGAGGAGTGAAGAATGGATGAAAGATAATAATAATCTTTTCAGTCAAATTCCTAAAAATGCAGGCCTAGCGACTACACAAAATCTTATTCCGCATTTATCACACAGAAAAGAGATCTATTTAATTTATCCCCGGATTAAAACTTTTAATGGAATTTGTGAAGATTGCTGGTGGCTTGAATTTGCAGGCAAACCGGAATATATGATCTTAGATCTTCGTCCAAACCAAACTATCACTCAGCTTTTGGAATCCAATGAACACTTCCAAAGTGCTGTTAGAAATATGGAAAGCGCTGGAAGAATTAAAAAAGTACGAAATATCAGCTATGCTACTCTTTACAAGATAAATTACTAATATGATTGACGTACATTGTCATTTGAATTTTCACTCTTTCGAAAAAGATGCGGATGAAGTGATAAAGCGGGCGTTTGAAAAAGGTGTTACAAAAATTATAAATGTCGGGACCAAGCTTGATTCAAGTCAAAAAGCTGTAGAGTTGGCGGAAAAATATGATTCGCCAGCTGGCGAACTTTATGCGATAGTAGGTGTCCATCCTCATCATGCTGACAAACTTGAAGAAGATTGGTTGGCAAAACTTGAAAAGTTAGCAAAAAATTCAAAAGTTGTGGGGATTGGTGAATGCGGGATGGATTTTTATAAGTATCAATCAAACGGAATTGTAGATCCCCAACTTCAAAAAGATATTTTCGTAAAACAAATAGAATTATCTTTGAAACTTAAACTACCCCTCCAAATCCACAATAGACATGCGGGAAAAGAAATTATTGAAATATTAAATCACTATAAAAATGATCTACTTGATCCTCCGGGAATGTTTCATTGTATGTCAGGAAATATTGAATTTCTCAAGAGTGCTCTTAGTCTTGGATTTTATGTAGGTTTTGACGGAAATATTACTTACGAAGGCTTTGCCCCGGGTGAAGACACTTTACTTACGAATCTGATTAAACAAACGCCAATAGACAGAATCGTAACTGAGACCGACAGTCCATATCTTACTCCAAAGCCGTACCGCGGTAGTAGGAATGAGCCTTCTTATGTTATAATTGTCGGGCAGTTTATAGCCAAAATCAAGGGTGTCCCCTTTGAGGAAGTAAAACACGAGACTACCGAAAACGCAGAGAAATTATTCAATCTTAATACTTGATACGTAATACTTAATACATAATACTAATTTTATGACAAAATATTTCGCTAAATTTTTTAAACTCTATCCAATAAAAACCCGAAGACTTCTCGAAATTTTTCCGGGATTTTTTTCGTGGACAATAATTCTTTTTCCGATTTGGGGAT
>ERZ1292623.1360-Hain-H51-01um-R1-1360-length-23773-cov-10_pt1 | contig 23773 bp, 49 predicted proteins | sample MGYA00564398_ERZ1292623 | MGnify/ENA primary metagenome ERZ1292623 (study PRJEB36523, sample SAMEA6512633) | groundwater metagenome | collected 2019-01-07 | study: AquaDiva: Metagenomics assemblies of 32 groundwater samples | reverse complement strand
ATGACTAACTTTTAGTATAAGAACAAATCTTTTATTGTCAATATTTTTGCTGTACAACATTAACCTAATAGATTTTTTATTATTATATATTATATTTATTTGTGTTTTATTTATTTTATTATATTTATTTGTTTTTGTATATTCATAATACTTATTACTCTTTTTATATTAAGCAATTTTACAAATCGATCCAACTTTACAAATTGAGTGTCGCATATCCAAAATTTTACGCAACTGTTACCAATTTTTTTATCTTGCGTTTTGTGACCAATTAATAAATATAGTATATAATAATAAAGCAATTTTACTTCTGTATATCTACTAACACGCTTTTCGTCGCTAATCTCTCCTAAACTACAGTAGCGATTAGGTGGTAATTTTAAGCTAAGTTTAAAAACAAAAAAAACTGGTAATTCCCAGTTTTTGAGTTTATTTAATTTTATAAGCAACCAAACAAATTAAACCGTTTACAACCTACAGTTTCCATCACATGTTAAAAAATGCTCTATTGATTTTTTTAGGTTTTCTTCATCATAAAATTTTCTGGTTCCGCAATTATGCCCAAAGCTAGAATATTTTGCTATGTATGGTGTATCGCCATAGCATAAATGTTTTTCGTGTAAACGATCTGGTGCAAGATCTGCTTTCTCAATATTTATAACTCTATGGTTTAACGAATAATTAAAACACTCCTTGCCCCGTTCAAACCAATTTTTTACAATTATTTCTTGATTTTCAAATTTTAACATAATTTTTCACCTTAAACATTTACTTTGATTTTTGCAAAAAGGTTAAGTAGTCTAGCATTGGGTTTATTACTAATTTTCCAATGCTGTGTTTCTAGGATTTTATACCTAATATTATGGCTAGAGTAATAATAACTATGCTGGAATAAATCTATCTCAGTTTCCGAAAAAGCGGTTTGTATAAGTTTAGTAGCAAAGTTTTCTAATTCTGCCAATTCTAGGTTTATCTTACCATCTAAAGAATGTAAGCAGCTTATTTTATAGCTATAAATTAAATTATACTCTCTAGATAGATCATAAAATTGTTGTTCTTTTAACACTTTGAAATAATCTACAATAAAAATTTTTATAGTTTCGTCCAAGTTTTCCCCCTTTGTAAATTATGTAAGTTAAAAATTAAGATAAATAGAGAAAAGTTTTTTACTACATTTTTGCTCATTTGTTTTTCCTTTGTTTAATAGTTTAATCATATAGGTATACGGTAACTAATAAAGAAAGTTTCATTTAATAAAAGTTTATTTTTGAAACTTTTACTTTTATCATACGTTTGTTATATTGTAAGTAAATATTGATTAGGAGTTAACAAAATGCCAAAAATTGATGGTTTTGAGAATATTGATACTAATAATTTAGCTACTCATATTTTAGGATCTGATGTATCTTGTAAATTGTGGGTTGGAAAATTAAAAGATTTATTAAAAAATCATTCCAAAAGTGAAAGTATTGCATTTTTAACAATCGAGTTAAAAGAAGTAAACCAAAGCAATTTTCATAGAATGCAAACAGAAATTAAATGGCGTAAAAAGAAAAGTGGTGATATCTCTGTTTTTTGGGATTTTATAAGTGATAGCTTGGTTGATATTGAAGAAAATATTGAATATAAAGAAATAGCTGAAAGCATTTTTAGCTTATATGAAAGGGAAAATAAAAAGCAATGAATACCGAAAAAATCCTAAATGATTTAAAAAAATATGGGGAAGTCTATTTTTATTGTAAAGGTTTTGATTGTGCTTTTATAGAAACTGTTGATCAAGGTGTTTATACTGGTAAGTATAGATTGCTTATAGATAATGATTTACATAATATAGAAAGTGTTACTATAGATGTCATAGAAAAATGGTTGCTAAATATAATAACTGGTTTGCCGATAGAACATAAGCGGGAATAAACCCGCTTGTTTTTTATTTACTTATTACAAATAGCACTACATTTGTAATAAGTAAATAAAAAGGTAAAAGCGGGAGTTACCCCGCTTTTTTTATTTTACCTTTGATTTTTCTATATACTTTTGTGCTACTAAATCATAATTTATATGATTAGCTAATCCTAAAATTTCAGCAAAGAAATATTGTAAACCTTTGAAATTGTTGGATGTAATTAAATTGTGACTATCTTCTATATATCTTTCTATTTCATCTTTTAACCTGTCTGCTAATTCTATAAAATCTGGTCTTATGATTGCCATTTGTAAAAATCTTTGAGATAGCTTAGTATCATTTTCTACCACTCTTAAAAAGATAGTTGTTATTCTATCTACAACATGCTTATTATTTTCTTGCATTTCATTATAACTTTCCATTTTTTTCTCCTATTCTATACTAGATGATATACGTAAGGTATTTTCCCATTGTTCATTATCCCAAATTACCAACGTCTTATAATCTGAGTTACCATCCCAGACTAAACCAGCAACTTTTATTTTCATAGGATCGGGTTTAGTCCATCTAATTTCGTTTAGTAGTTCTGTAAAATGTATTTTTTCTTGATCGGTTAAAAATATTACTTCATTTGTTTTACCTGCAACTATTCTGGTGTCATCATGTAAATTATTGGCAACTATATCATTTATATATTTTTTTAATTCATAACAGCTATAATTGTCTAAATTTTCTTCTCTAGGTAAACTCATTTGTTTTTCTCCTGATGTTTTATTCTCTCGTATATAGTAACGTGTATAAAATTAAAATGTTTCATAAAATAGATATTTATAATTGAAACTTTTTTATAAAAAACAGCAAATATAGATTGACTAATGAAACAAATAATATTAAAATCAATTAATAAAAATAAGTAAAGTAAGATTAAAATAATAAGTACAAAGTTGAAAATACTGGTATGATTATTAAAATAGTTGTGAAATACTTATTAAGATTTTTTTATAAAAAAACAGATATAACGAGTAAATATATCTATTCACGCACAAATTGCTTGATAGCTCTAACTGAAGCGCAAGTTCTTACTCTCAGATTGGGATTAAAATCTGTTCATCTAGAATGATAGAAGCTATACCTGAAAGGGTACTGAGTAATCACAAAACTATCGTTAGTTGTTATGATAGTATACTATATATTTGCCTGTTTTGCAGGATAATATTATAATGTTAGAACACGCTAATAATTAATATATTATAGCTTTAGTACAAACCCGCTAATCAAGGGTTTTCTCATTTAATTCAAACAGCACTACGTTTGAATTAAATGAGAAAACCCTTGATTAATATAAAAATTTATTTTATAATAGTTAAATAATAAATCTCAGATTGTGAAATTTGAGTTATCACCTATAGGAACATGGGGAAGTGCGCGTGGAAAGATTGTAAATCAAATTGATAATATAAATTGTTGATTTGTTGCTTGAAAATCTCAATAAAATGAGAAGGAAGCGCGAAACTTGTTGTTTTCCGGCGAGTAGTTCACTTAAGCGTTTAAAATAGTAACAGGGGAATTGCTTCCCCTATTTTTTATCTTATACTTACTCTTACCATCTTATTAACTTTTAGATCTTTAAGGTGTCTATTTATATCATACTCGAACACCCTTAAACTATCATACTGAACATTACAATATACAACATCTGCTATAATTAGAATTTTTCCGAAAGCTAGATTTGTAATAGTTCTTGTATAATCTACTAATTCGGCTATTCCGTTTTCCATTTCGATTATGAAAAATCTAGCTTTGATAATTCGGTTGCCATTTATATCTTTTTTGTTTGGTGTGTTATATAAAAACATATATACATGGTTTGCATCATAAGGCAAATTGTTTGCGTGAAAAAGTGGTGTTTGATGTAAAAATCCCATTAGTTTTCTCCTATTGTTTTTCTGTAAAGATAAAATTTTTCAAGTTATCTGTATAACGATGTTCTTTGTTACAAAGTTCCAAATTTAAATATATATATCGGGCAATATCAAATCTTTCTTGATCTGTTTTGATTACTAACTTTTCTGGTAGTTGTGTATAAAATTCATGTGTTAATGGAAAATGTATTAATGCATAACATAATCTTTCCATTCCAAAAGCAATATTATCTCTGTCATTATATGGAATACTACCTCTAATTGATATTGCATAATATTCAGTAAGCTCTTTAGCGTGATATAGTGGATCACTAAAAGCTTGTCTTATATTTACCCAAAGTACGCTATGCATTGCTTTCGATAATTCATCATGATTTTTTTCTAAGTTTTTAAGATATATTGCACTCATTTTATTGTTCCTTTTCTAATGTGTTATTGAATAGATTAACGTAACTAAAACAATAAAGTTTCAATTAATAAATATATTTAATAGTTTATTTTTGAAACTTTTATATTTACTTATCGTTAGCTTATATGAAGATAACTTATAGGAGAAAACAAAATGACAGATCAATTATTAGAACATTGTTTAGAAACAAGATTAGGTGCATTAAAAGAAGTTAGCAATAATATACATAACAGATTAGAAAGATTGATTAATCTTGAAGGCGAGAGAAGATATTTTCATACATTCGATATACTCAAAATACATCAAGAGTTAATAGCGGATGTTTTAAGCATGAGTTTATACCTAAGTAAAGATAAGAGTAAGCTTGTTATTTTTATAATTCACTCTATTACTTCTAGTTTACAGATGCCAAGTGATGCACAAATAGATTTAAGAGAGTGCTATTTTAATATTCAATCCTTAGAAATTGCTAGGCAGTCTGTAAACTATCACGTTATCAATAAGTTAGAAAAAGTAGTTATTAAAGATACTTACTTAAATATACCATATTTCAAATAGAAATTAGGGATAAGCAATTATCCCTTTTTTTCTCTTTTATCACAAAGTAGTGCTTTGTGATAACCAACCAAAGAACCCGGTGCAAGCCGGGTTCTTGTATTTTTACCTACATTCTAAAGCTCCAATCCTTATAGGTTTTATTCCAAGTTGAGTTATCAAAAATGTAAAGTAATCTTGTACATTCATATTCAAAAACCATACTAACTATAAATTGTAGGAAATCGGTTTGATTAGGGAAATATATCCCATTACCATTTGTTAGTTGTATTTCTTGAATTGTGCTATGTATTGAATCATGGTAGTTATTTAAAAATTCTGCTATTTCTTCAGTATGATGCAAAATCGCATTACTAGCGCATCCTATTGATTCTATATCAACTAAGAAAGATCTTCGCCTATCTTCTGATCTATCTTTCAAATAATTTTCTAATATATGAACCTGTATAGGATTTCTTTTCTTATCCATTTGAAAAAGAAAATCATTTAGTTTTTTGTCAGTAATTCTTTTTTCTCTGATTATTTGTTTAATACTTTTCTTGCCCATGTTATTGATCCTCACTTTCTAGATCTTCTAAAAATAATTGAATATGATAAACTGATTGACGTATAGCCCATATTGTCAAATATTGATAATATGGTGTTTCATTTATGGTTATAAAACTTCCAGTATTTTCCATAAAATCAAAAATTAGCTGATCAATTGCTTGAAAGTTTTCTGTATAAAAATTTCTCAATCCTGCACATTCTATAAGGAATTTTAAGTTTAATGGATCTCTTTCAATATCGCCTAATAGCTCATTAATATCTGATCTTCTGTTATCAGATTCTTCTAAATAGGTTTCTTCAAAAAGATATTCAATTAATTTTAGCGCTATTGTGGGTTGTTCGCCCATTGGATTTTTTCGTGATTTAAATTCTGTTCTTAGTTTTTCAATCAAATCTAGTGTTAGTAACATTTGTTTTCTCCTATTGTGTTTTTCTTATTTAGTTTTACGTTATAGATCTGAAAAAGTTTCAATTATAAATATTTATTTAATGAAACTTATTTAAATATCTATCGTTATCTAAGTAACTAAAAATTATTTGGAGAAAACAAAATGAAATTAAAAAATTTGACTGATGATCAATATATAAATTTTGCTCGTTTGTGTGTAGCAAATTGGAAAAACTTTGAATCTTTTAGCTGGTATGGTGGTGTTGATAATCCTGATAATTACTATATGCATTATACATCACATAGAGATAGCGGGTTATTAGATCAAGCTAACGAGCAAGTAATAGTTCAACATTTTAAGGATACATTCAGAAGAACACAAAATTTAAATTGGCAACTTGAAACACATAAACATTTTGCTTATGGTTATGCTGATTGTATCACTATAAGAGTTTATAAAAGAAATGGTCAAATAACTAGAGAGTTTAAAGAATTAGCTAAGATAGTTCAACACTTGCATGATGATCATCATATTTTAGATGAAAGTGTTTATGATGAATTAGTAAATGAGCAAACAATAAAGAATATAGATTTTGAAGGTTACAGATTCAAAAATGATTATGATTTGCCTGAAAATTGGGCTAATCTTGTTGCTGCTTATTGGTATGATAATAATAGTGATAAGCTAAGTAATACTGACGATCAAGGCGGCTGGTTATCTACTCAAGATATAGAAATAGCTTTAAGAGAATTAAAATTAATTTAGTTGTTTTCTCTCAACATATTATTTAGAGTTTACCAAAGGGTAAGCTCTTTTTTTTGTTCCCTAATCTCAACAAGCACTACGTTGAGATTAATGATTAAAAGTAAAATGGGTTGCCGATTGAAGCAACCCTTATAAATTAATTATTCTAATTTCTTACCACATTTTAAACATTCTTTTTGTGGATAAAATGGTAATATAGGATGTTGTTGACAACCCAAAATATTACACATATACCAAGATGCACTAATTTCAAAAGCAGCACTATAACAACCCTCTATATCTTCATAAAATTCTATCATATTATCCGAACTTGGTTGTTTTTGTGCATATTCAACAGCATCACGTAAAAGGAAATAAAGACAGTTTTCTTCTTTTTTCTTAGTTTCTAAAATTTCTTCTATTGTTTCTTTTTTTTCTGGATAAATTCTTTCTATATGTTCAACTATATCATTAACATAGTTATCTAGCATATCATCAGTAAAATATTCTATTCTATCCATTTCCTCTATTTCATAAAGGTTTTCTTCATCTAAGAGAGGATCTTCATAATTTTCCATTCTATCCATTAGATAAGCAAAGTGTATAAATTCATCAGTAAACTTTGTTTGCTCTTTGTTATCATAAACTCTTATATTTATGATAATCCTTAAGTAGCTGTTATAAGTATCATAAACTGATATATTGGCTTTATTCTGGTTTTTATTAAGCTGTTTAACTTCTTGCTCTAATGAAAGATTGTTTGCTCTATTTAGGGTATCTTGATATTCTACAGCATAACTATCATAGGTTTTTACATTTTCGGGTTCTAAAAAACAAAAATCTATATCCTCGGCATAATTATGGTAAAAACTTTCTAATCTGTTTTCTCCTAATTCAAATATATAGTTGACTATCTTTTTGTGTGATCTATCCAGATGATCATCTTTCCAAGATGTTTTAGATAAATCAGTATTTTTAATTAATGTTTGCAACCTAGTTATTTCTTCTTTCTCTAGATATTGAAAGAATTTTTTATATTCTAAACTTTGTTGTGTGGTATACATGATTTTCTCCTATATATTAGTAACTATTGATCTGCTATTATCTAGTAAATTTTCTAATTGTTTTTCCATCAAAATATAGATATCGTTATTAACTTCTAACTTTTGAGTGTACTTTCTTACAAGTGTTAAGCTAAGGTTTAAGCAGTTTCTTATAAGAAATTGCTTATTAGGTTTAACTAGATTCATTGCTTGGATAATATATTGCACAGCATTATCTTTATGGTTCAATAGATCATAATCAGTAGTTCCTAAAATTTCCCCGCTTGCTAAACAATCATAAAGTTGTTTTAAGATAAAAAGTTGTCGTTTTGCTTCTACAATGTTTTCTTGTAGCAAATAAAGATTTTTAGCTTTTTGCTCATTTTTCATTTTGCTTTCTCCTAATTTGTTCTTTCCTAGTATAACGAGAGTTATTTAAGAAAGTTTCATAAAATAAATATTTATAATTTGAAACTTTTTATTTTTTACTACGTTAGTCTATATGTAAGATTAAGAGATTAGGAGAAAATCATGGAAAGATTAAGCAATGGAATAGAAAAAGAAAAGGATTGTTTGCAAACATTTGACGGTTATTTTGTTACAATGAATAAGGGCAACGGCGCATGTTATTTTTGCGGTATGGGTGTAGCTGTTTTGAGTACTGGTAAAATGTCACTAACAGACATGATCAATGATAACGGTTTTGGTATAAAAAAAATATTAGAAGAAAGCTATTTTGATTTTACCTTAAAGATTGAAGATCTTGATCATATTGAAGCTAAATTTAACTTAAGTAGGTTTGCTGATGAAGATTCAATTCCTAGAATTAGAAAACCTTTAAGTATGAATATGCAATATTATAACGATCTTACTCTATTTAACTTGGCTGCTAACCTTAATGATCGTTATAGATTATCATTTATTGAAATTATAGAAATTATAAAATATGTAGAAGATAATTTTGGAAGTGATATAGTAGGAGTAAAAACAGTATGAGAGATCAAAAAACAAAAGATATGATTGAAAGTGAAAATCATTGCTTAAGATGTTTATATTGGGATCTAGTTGCTGCTTTTTCATCTTTAGACTCTTTAAGAAATAACATCAACAAAGGAAAGTTTGCATTAAAAAGAACAGAGTTAATATATAAAGCTTGTTATAGATTGCGAAAATTTATAGAAAATAGAATGGGCGAAAAAGGTTTGAGAGATGATACTGATCAATATTAGATTTTACAAATATAACGGGTTGATGCCCGTTATATTTTTCTCATTTAACACAATAAGCACTACATTGTGTTAAATAACTAAAATAGCAGGGTTAACCCTGCTATTCTTGATCTTCATTGTTTTCTTCACTAGGATAAGCGCATTCTATTTGTACATTGCATTTTTCACAAATACAAAATTCATCCTCATAATTGATATCACCAGCTTGCGGGTTAAATCTTTGATCTTCATCTGGTTCTTTTATATATTCATTTGCACAATCTGGACATAGCACAGAATTAAAACCATCAATATAATAAATTGGATAGCCGGGCGGCCATGCAAAACTTTCTAGCTTATTAGTATCTTTATCTAACCATCTTTCTAAAGCAAATTCTGGTCTAACTGACATTTTGTTTTCTCCTATTGTTATTAGTTATAATAGATAACGATAGCTTTTAAGGAAAGTTTCATAAAATAAATATAAATAAAACAGAACTTTTTTAAATACTTATCGTTACTTATAATGAGAACAAATTAATTAGGAGAAAACAAAATGTCATTTAACCTATTACAAGAAATCAATAAATCTAGAATGAGTGGTAGTATTAGCGAAATTGAATTTAATTATTTAAAATTGCGATTAGGCGCAATAGGGCAAAAGTTCGATGAAATTGTTGAAGAAAAAAGAGATGAATTTGAGAATAAAGATCTTGATGAACAAATAGAAGAGTTACAAAGTTTTGATGATTTAACATCAGATCAGTTAAGGTCTTTAGATTATGAGGATGTAGAAGAAAACGATCTAAAATGCATTTTACAAATGAAAGTTACCTGTGATATTTGTAATGAAGATTTTGAAGAAGAGAGCAATGATTTTTCGTTGCAATACAGCAATGAGCTAAGAAATGAGTTAAGAAATTTTAATGATCAAGGGCGCATGATAGGTTCTAGGCATAATAAAGTTTTTAAATGTTTTGATTGTATTAGTGATAAAATTACCCCTTTTATTGATCTGTTCTTAGAAGCTGGCAAACCTGTAATTTTAGAGCAAATAGTTAAATTATATTTAGATGAATGTTTTAGTATTCAGCAAAAAAATGAAGAAAATGAAAGGTTAGAAGCTCAGAAGTTAGAAGCTGAAAGGTTACAAAAAGAATTAGAAGAGAAAGAAAAACAATCTATAGTTACAATTGATAGAAAAAATTTCATTCAACAAGTTAGAAGTAACTTAACATTAAATTTTAGTTAGTGTTTTCTCCAAAGTAGTATTGTAAATTACAACCGGGCTAATAACCCGGTTTTTTGTTCTGTAAATACTAATGTACTGCTATTAGTATTTAGCGCTTAAACTGAAAAAGAGCAGCCAATTAGCTACTCTTTATTTTTCTTTTTCTAGTTAAGCTCTATTTATTATTTATGGGCGCTCATGGTTGCACTTCTGGTTTTCTCTTTTGGTGCAACTCTAAAAACTTTTGGTTGTTCTTTTGTTTTGTAGTGTGTAGGTTGAACAACAGTTTTTTGCTCGACAGCTTTAGCTGCTATAGGTTCGGGAATATTATTTTCCTCTACTTCTATTTCTTTAGGTTTGTTTTTACTACCGGGTTTTCTACCCCTTGTAGATTTTGGTTTAACTAATTCAAAATTACCTATTGAACTAACACCACTGTTAACTACTATTTCTTTCTCAGTTTGTTCTAAAAAAGCAACCGGGAACTTGATATGTATGGATTTTTCTGAAGGGTTAACAGATATGTTATTTTCGGTTTCCCAACCATCAATTTTATATTCCGCTACGATCTGCATGATGATTTGATCGGGTATATTAAGCGGTAAAGAAATTTTGATAAAACTATCAACATTTATTTGATTATCAATAGCATTTTCAAATGCTTGCTTAACTTCAGTTAATAAATTTTGATAGTGTGTTTTAATCTTTGCATAAGCTTCATTTAATTTCATGGTAACTCCTATTAGTTTTATGTTTCTTGGTTAGATGTTTAAAGTTTTTTTCATGTTCCGTGATCCTTTCGTTATTCGTTATTTTCGTTATTTATTTCTTGTTGCTATATTAGCTTTAAAGATTCTAATATAGCAACAACTATTTGCTGTTTTTACTGCTAATTTATTCTAATTGATAATTTTCTAAAAAATCTTTACATTTTGGGATAAATTCGGGATCTCTTCTATCTGTATAATAAATATATTGTTCCCATTGTTCTTTCTCTAAGTGTGATGGTTTTTGCACATAGAATTTTAGAAAACTTCTTATATGTTCTGATAAGTTATTATAACCAAACCTTAAAGGTAAAGTACCACCGTATGTTTTCCCATTTTCCCAAGTTAAAATAAAATCTGTTTTATCGGTACTATCTGGACGAACTGAAATAGACCAAGCGTTTAAAGCTTCATTTATAATATTAAAAATATTTTGTTTTTCTTCAGATTGATTAGCTGTTAGTTTTTGCCATGCAACTTCAGAACTTAAACCTTCTGCCCTATCAACAAAAATGCTTTTGATTTTTATCTTTTCTGTCATTTGCTTTTCTCCTAATGTGTTCTTATCTGTATAGACTAACGATAGCTTTTTAAGAAAGTTTCATTAAATAGATATTTTATATTTGCAACTTTTCTTTTTTGTAATCGTTTATTATATTGAAAGCAAAACACTTAGGAGAAAATTAAATGAGCTATATAATTGTATAGATTTACATTAAAGGTAGCTAACTCAGCTACCTTTTTTCGCTTTAATCACAATGTACTGCTTATTGTGATTAGTAAACAAAAAGAAACCCGCTTTGATCGGCGGGTTTCTGTTCATTTATATTTTCAACAATTGTCATGTAGTCTATCTTGATAATCTTTAAAGGTTTCTATTGTGATTTGCTCAGTTCTAATTATTCTACCGTTTTCACCTAAAAAATGCTCATTTTCTGCCCGTTCATCTTTTATTAGATCTTGAGCTTCATATTGAAATAAAAAATCTTCATTATTTTTAAGATCGTCAAGAAAGTATAAATTTTCTTTATTTTTGGCACTAAAAAAAATAGCGCTTAAACTATTTACAGCAGTAAATATAGCTTCATGCATATCTTCAGCATTGTAAATTTGATATTCTATTGGATTGCAACCATACCAATCATATATTGTTACAACCCAACATTTTTCTTGATACATTTTTTCTGAGTATTTTAAGTTAATTAATTCTACCATTTTTTTTCTCCTATTTTAACCGGGCTAAATGCCCGGTGTTTTTTCTAAATATACGATTGTGTCGGCTAATATTGTTATTGGGTGTTCCCCGAAAAAATCTAAATACATTGCATAACTTGGAAATGGTGCAACCCTTCTAAGTTGATAAATCAATTTATATTTTCCATCTTTGTCTAGATAGTATACATTTGCAGTACGTGTTTCTTTAAAGTGTAATCTTCTAGCATTATCTGCTGTTATTGGTGTTAGTGTAGATTGTTCCATTATGCTTCTTTCTCCCCTTTTAATTGAATAACTTCTTTAATGTCTTGAGTAAGATCTTCTATATAAATTTCTTTAGTAAAACCAAAACGTCTTACTTGAACCAGCAGACCGCGATCACCTAAAGCAAAACCAATTTCTAAACCTAATTTAAAATCTGTTTTATCTTTTAACCAAATTCTATCACTACCATTCGGAAAAAAACTAACCTGTAAATTTGGGCTATGCTCAAATACTTCATTAATTGTTGTTTCACCAGTTATTAGTTGAATTTTTTCTTTTTTAGTTAAAAGCTTTGGACTACCTTTTTTATCTTTTTTGAATGCCATTTGATTTTCTCCTATTATTTATTATCACTATAGATAACGAGATAAAAAATAAAAAGTTTCAATTATATAATATATTATTGTGAAACTTTTCTAAATTTTTATCGTTTACTTTATTAAGAATATATTGAAAGGAATTATTATGATTACTAATTCTAATATAGTAAGTTTAGTTAAATGTAAACATCTAGATACTTATACCAATACAGAACAGGACGCGCAACAATCTTTTTTAAGACAGTTAATGGATCAAGCGGAAAGATTACAAGAAAGAAAAAAAGAAACTGAAAAAGTAGGCGAACAAATCCGTGATGCTTATAATATATTAAACGATCTAGTAAGTAGTAGTATGCTTATTTTAGATCAAGAAAATAGACAGCAGATCAAAGAAGCACTAAATATTATAAGCAAAATAAAAATTAGTGCATCTAGAAAGTTAGCACAAATTAATATGTGTAATGCTGAATGGTTTCAGCAAAGAGTATTAGAATTATTAGAAATAGGAGAAAATAGTAATGAGTAAAAGAGATAAACAATTAGGCGCATTTAGTTATTTAAGAAAACAACAAGATTATATTACAGATAATCTTAAATCTTTAAGTACTATAAAACAAGCTACTAAAACTTTATCTAATAACAATTACCTAAGCGAAGATCTAAAAAACAGATTTTCAAATTTGGCAATTATTTTTAATAGCATTCATAAACAAGCGGTTAAAGAGCTAATGAATAAAGAAAAGCAATTTCTAGATAAGTATATTGATGAAATAAATCAAAATTGAAACTTTTTAATTTAGTATTCGTTAATCTAAACAAGAAAACAAAACACTTAGGAGAAAATCAAATGGATAACAAAATTAATGTTAGAACAGAAAATTTACCAGAATGGGTAAGAAATGAATTAAAAAATAATGGTTCAAAACCTAGTGATATAGCTGTTTATATAGGGGATAACAATCCTATGAGATTACAAAACGAAATTGATAGATTACAAAATGAAGTTAATAGCGCTAAAATGATGCAATGGGCTATCGATAGAAACAAACAATTGATTACTTACTTAAAAACTTCTCAACAGAATATTAGAGATTTTGCTACTATATATGTTAATGGGCATGATGGTCAAAGTGTTAAATTTTATAATGCAGGTCAGATCCAGTCTGCCAAAGCTTCCTATAATGAAAGTTGGCCTAATAGTACAGGCATAGAGCAGTTGCTAAGTAGTGGTTTACTTTACGTATTAAAACCGGGCGAAATGATATTAACTCATTATTATTATGGTAATCGGAAACATGCTTATACTTTATATGTGCATCCTAATGATTTTAATACTTTACAATTACCACCAACAATAGAACTAACTAGAGAAGAAAAGATTGTTTTATGTGCTACCAGATCTTGTAAAGGATCTTATGCTGGTGATAAAAATGCTCGATTTACTGAAGCTAATAGAGTTACAGAAATAAGTTTTACTTCTTACAAAGAAACTGAAAAAAAATTAGTTGAAAAAGGTTTTTTAAAAAAGGTTGGTCAAGGTTTAGGGTTGACTACTGAAGGCAGAAATGTAGCAGATAAACTTAATTTATACAATCTAAGAAGTGAATAGTTAATTTTTATAATGTTACTAACTTACGGTAAATCTTTACAAATACCGTAAGTTAGTAACATAACTGTTTTGTTCATTAAATCCAAATAGCACTACGTTTGGATTTAGAGCGCAATAATTAAGGGTAGCCGTTAAGCTACCCTTTTTAGTTTACATAACTTTCTTTTTCCTTTTTGGAAACTGCATTGTTTCTTTTCTGCAACAATCACAGGTTAGTTTATTTTTCTTAGCCAATCTTTTAACTTTATCAAATCCCCTTGAATGTTTATTGTAACCTAGCTGATGATTGCAATCGGTACATTTAGCCCAAAGAAAATGTCTACTTGTTGCATAAGCTTGATCTACCCATGTTTCGTCCAGTGGTTCAAAATATTTTTGACACTGATCACAGGTTGCCCCGTATAATTCATGAATGTATTCTGCAAAAATCGGGCTTTCTTCATCAGAATTTTCATCCCCGCAATTATCACATAAAACAAATCCATCGCAATGCACAAATCCGACAATATCACAACTATGCATGATTTTTCTCCTCATTATTATAATTATAAGAGCTTGTATGATAAGTTAAAAACTGTATGTAATGCATATCTTTATAATATGCAACTATTTTATCATGGCTGAAAGTACCATCTTTTTTTCTAGAAAAATTATTGCCGATAACACAGTGATCATTGTTAACCTCTACTATTTCGCCAAAAACATAATCACCATTATGACATTTTATTTTTACTGCGCAATCTACATAAATATTATTAGTTATTTCTTTGAAATCAAAATTTTCTGGATAACATGAACACATTGTTTTTTCTCCTAATTAAAAAATAATATTGTTATTTTCGTCGAAAACTTCTATTTTACTTACATGCTCTAAATTTCTTACTCTCTCAACTTCTATCTTTATAATTTCAATTTTTGATTTTGTTTCAAATATTGCAATATTTCCCATAAAATTAAAATTATAACCTAGTTTCCAGTTTTTAGCTTTTAATACACTCATTAACTGTCTACCTGTCATATTTAGTTTTTGTGGTGTATTGGTTAAGGTAAATTTAACTTTCATTTTGTTTTTCCTTTATTCAGTACTATTTGATTAGACTAACGACAACTATTTGATAAAGTTTCAAATATAAATATTTATTTAGTGAAACTTTTCTATTTTTTTAACGTTACTTATATTGTAAGTAAATCAAATTGGAGTTCACTATATGAAATTTTTATTAAGAAACTTTTTAGAACATCCGCAAGCTTATATTGTTGTTGATATTGATAGCGATATATCTAATTTTTATAAATTACAAAGAGAAAATTTATCAATGTATAAATTTGAATTAGAAAGAATTAAAAATATAATTTTAGAAGTTGCCAATAAATATATGGATCAAATTATTATTTTTAATGGTATGAGTTGCAATAGTTCAATACATGTAACAGAAGTTAAGCATTATCATATAACAGATATACATGGAAATATAGAACATAAATTATCTATTTGGTATAACAACCCAAAAACAGGTAATCAGCAAAATACAAGTTGTAGTGTTATTAAAGTTCCTAAATGGAAAGAAGATTTATATAGTAAACCTTTTGATTATTATTGCAGATAATAGCAGATAAAGCGGCTTAAAGGCCGCTTTTCTCGTTTAACCCAAATGTAGTGCTGTTTGGGTTAAGAGCAAAAAAAATAAGCGGTTTTTAGGCCGCTTAAAAATTAACAATATTATTAGGAGGAAAACCTTTTATTCTGGAACTAAAAAAGTTGTGATTTTCAAAAGCAAATCATAATTTTCTACTGGTGTATTGTATAAGCTGTAAATCAAATGACCATTCAAATATAATAAATATAATTCACGATCATCTATATCACCAGCTAAACAAGGATAGCTTAATATAACATCAAATCTATGTGGTGTATTTTCAGATTCTTTGACTGCAAAAAATTTATTTGCTCTTTGTGTTGAGGTTTTTTGAGCTAAATTAGACGCATCTCTATAAACTAATTCTAAACTGACATTTGGATTTTCTAATATGTTTTCCATTTTTTCTCCTATATTTTCCCTAAACTTTTCAGTACTTGATCCGGCAAATTATCGTGATAAACTGCATTAGTTTGTAAATTAAAAGCTTCAGCAATTTCTATCGCCTGTGTTACGCTTTTTAGATTGTTGACAACAACAGCAATAGTGCTATCTTCTTTAGTTTCTTTATTAGTTTGATCATCTAGGAACTTATACTCTACACACCAACCGAACCCAGGATATTTAATAGGATAATATTTGCGTATTTTCATAATTTTACCTCTTAGCTAATTTGTTGTTTCTCATAATAGTAAACGTAAGATAAATAATAAAGTTTCATTTTATAAATAGTTTATTTTTGAAACTTTTCTAAATAGCTAGCGTAAGCTATTATGAGAATAACATTAGGAGAAAAAAATGAAATTAAAAATAAGTAAAAAATCATTAAGTAAATTTGTATCTAAAGATCTGGATGTTAGGAAAGATACTTATAGAGTATTTTTTAAGAATGAGTATACACTTTCTGCTAATTCCTTGGGTTGGTTTTCTTTTTATGATATTGGTGTTAATCCAACAGAAAGCCAACATGAAAGACAGTTTAGCGGCAACACTAAAAACCAAAGTTATATCCATCAATATCCTAACTTATATTTTGTTATTAACTGTTTTAAGAATGCTTATACTACTTGTTTTGATATTATGATTTTTCATAATGAAGAAATAAATTTTGATCAACAAAAAGTAATGCATTTTCAAGCTAGATCAGATCAGATGTATGTTAAACGTCACTATCCCTATAAGGATCAGACTGTTTTAATTATTGATATTGGTAAAGGTTATAAATTAACTCCAATATATGAAGTATGGATCAAAAATGCTTTTATTGATATATCTGCTAACTTAGGTTTAGGAATAACATCATTAGAATTTAGACAAAATTCTTTATTAGGTTTTGAATAGGAGAAAACAAAATGTCAAATCAAACAAAATTAACTAAATCAATTACAAGCTCTTTTATTGGTGATCGTAAACTTACAGAACAGAATTTACAATTTGCAGATCGATTAGGTTATTGTGTTGAAAGATTTGCACATTATTTGCCATATTTGCCAGAACAAAGATCCAATTCTGAAAGATTTAATCTAGATCCAAGGTTGAAAGAGACTTTCAATAAAATGCAATCTTTAATTAATGAAGCTCAAAATGTTGAGTCTGAAATATCTAAAATTGAACAGCTTTTAAGAAATGAAGGCGGTCAAAATAAGTTAGAATACTTAGAGGAAGTTACTGATCTTTTCCCATTACAAGATTGGCGTATATCAACAGTAGTAGAAAATGATTATAACTCACTATCTTTTAATGTTATTTTCCCGGCTAATAATTTTCCTAATTGTGCAAAACTTCCCAATATCTTTAAGGAAAGGAAAATTTACAATAAAGATATAGAAAGATGTTTTAAAGGGTTAAGAGATGATAGAATAGGTTATAGAGAATTAGATGATCTTAGAGATAATTATAACGAGTATAAATTAGCAATCAAGGAAATTGAAGCATTAAATAATTTATTGAAACCTTTACACAAGCGCGGTTTTGATGCTTATTTTAGTGTGAAAAGTGTTTCAAGTAGAGGGTTAGTTTGTTATTTTAGCTTAACACCTAAAAGCAGATAGTTTATAAAGCAGGGCTTTACCGCCCTGTTTTTACTATTTTACAAAAGAGGAAAGTTATATATTTTCTCGGCAATCACAAGGTATTACGTTTTGTGATTGATAAACAAAAATAGCAGGGTTGCCCCTGCTACTTAAGAATAATATTTTCCATAACTTGATCTTCTAATTGATTAAGAAATTTAGTTTCATCAGTAAACCCGGTTGGTATCTGTGATAAACCGCGCCGGGCTAAACCAATTATAGAAAGAAATAATTTTATTTCGTTATTACTTTCTAGTATTATTCGAGCTTTTTTAGTTGTTCTAGTTTCTTCTATTATTTCAATTTCCATGCTTTTCTCCTATTAAAATTCATGCAATTCTAATTCTATTATTCCATCATTAAATAAATCTTCTACTTGTGATCTTATTTGGTAGTTTGGATCGTGCCAAATATAATCACCTGTAACCATTTTTCTTGTGTTACAACTATTTTCATCCATTCCAAGTAGCTCATGCCAGTAACGATCTTTATAATCAAAATCTCTTTTATGGGAAAATTCTAAACCCCAATTGCTATGTGTTAAAATTAAATTACAATCTGTCATTCCACAATATTCAGCAGGTATCATGTCAAAACCATTACATCTATGATCTTCTAATAATTTATATAATAGCTGATCATTTCTAATATTTTTATTTTGATCTATTTTTTCTTGTAAAAATTCTTTCCCTTCATTGGTTAGAACTAAAAACATTTTCAGTTCTGTTGTGATAAATATATTTATATAATCCCCTAAATGCATTTCAATAAAAGATGGCAATAAAACAGTATTTACTAATCTATTCATAAAAAAAGCTGTTTTGATTTTAGCGTTATCTTTTTGTTTTGCTGTATAACGAAAATCTTTTCCATGGTTTGTTTCATCTCTAAAAGCAGCAGAAAATACTTGATATAAATTTTCATATTGTGTATCCATTGTTTTCTCCTAATTGTTATTTATTCCTAAAGAAGATTTTGCTTTTTCTAAAGTTTCAAATATAAAAACCGATCCTATTTCTGTTTTTTTTCCGTTATGATTTCTATGATCAAAACCTACAAATCTATTATTTGTTTTACTGTAAAATGTATGATCTATAGGTAATAGGGATCTATCAACTACTACAGCATAACCATACTCTAAGCTTTTTCTTTCTGCAACAAAAGCAGATTTTTCTTTAATTAAGTTTCTTATATTCATGATATTATCCTTTTTAGTGTTTTGCTTTCAATATAACTAACGGTAACTATTTAGAAAAGTTTCATTTATATTATATTTATTTTATGAAACTTTCTTATTTTCAATACGTTATACTAGACAAATACATTAGGAGTGATAAGAATGAGAAACAAAATTCCCTTTATAACAGATAGTGAAGATCTAGAAAAACTATTTCCAGAAAATACCGAATTTAGAGTATATAGAAATTTACATAAAGATTGCTACTCTATTCAAACTAGAGTAGATGGCAAATGGAAATTATCAGCACATGTTGAAACTTGTTTTTTATTGAAAAATGTTAGATTTGCAGTTTCCGCTAAAACTAGAGATAAGGTGAGAAAGTTAAAAAAGAAATTTGTTCATGCTTATGTTATAGGTGCATTTATGCATTATAGCAAAATCATATTAGGATATAATCTTAATGCTACGCTCAATATTCCAGTAACTTACAATCCTTATAGGGATGATACTTTTGTAAATGCTAAAGATTTTAATCAACCAATATCAGCTTCTAAATATTGTTTTTTAGATATTCAGAAACATGAAAGATCTTTAGAATACCCAAACAAGCCTATTATATGGATCTAGGAGAAAACATGTTCAATTAAGATAAAAAAACAATTTCAGATTTATTGAAGATTTATTCTGTTAATGATATTCTAGAAGAAATCTCTTCTCAGATTGCAAATGAGTCTGATAAACAAATAGCCATAAGAGATGTTATTGATATGGCTATTTTAGATATTGATGATATCATAGCTAATAAAACAATATAATTTAGGAGTATATAACATGCAAAACCAATACACTATATCTAAAATAGAAACTACAAACCCATTGCATCAACATGACTCTAGTTGCTGTACTTATGTAGGAAGTTGGCAAGTAGATCAAAATGTAAACTTAGAAGGGAAGTATGATGTTTACTATTGTTTCAAAGAAAGCGCTAAAATAGAAATGGTCAGTTTACTTGCTAGATGGTCAGATGTTGGATCTGACTATTATAGTTATCCTTTTTTTAGTAGTACATTTTACAACGCTTTGGAATGGTTAAACAATCAGTATGATAGGCATGATTACTTTCCTACCAAAATATGCTCTTATGCTTGGTTAAAATTCATAGAAGATTATCCAAAATATAAAGATTATCCTAAACCTAAAGATATTTTTGATTTTGATGATTTAGAAGATTAGGAAATTACAAAAGGGAATAACTCTAAAAAAGTTGTTCCCTAAACACAATTTTTAGTACGATTGTGTTTAATGCAAAAAAATAGGGAGTTTTTCGCAACTCCCCAAATTAGAAGGTTATTTAATTGAGCGTGACCTTTACTTAAGTATTAATATCAAATTTCATATAAGTTGCTGTTACTTGATTTAACCATTTTTGTATATTGGTATTTTTATGATTAAATCTAAAGTGTTGAGATATATTAACTGTTTTATATTCAATAGCTAAGGTGAATATATGGGAATTACTTTCCGTTGTTCTTGCCATAACTATAGCATTATTAGTTCCAAAAATTAATTCTTTTAATTGTACTAAAGCTTCACTTTGCAATTCTGGATCTGAGAAATTTCTAATTATTGTATTGAGTATTTTTACTTCTACTGTCATCCCTTCGCCAAATATGTAAAATTGCCAACCGTCTTGGTTTTCTCCTACAAAGTTAAAAACAGCTTTTGGGGTTAGGTTATAGTATGGGGTTAGAATATCAGAAACTTTATCAAACATTATGTAATTCATTTTTTTCTCCTAATTTGTTCTTTCCTAGATTAACGTATAAGATTTAAGAAAGTTTCAAAATATAATATTTATTTTATGAAACTTTTTAATTTTGTGCGCGTAAACTATATTGTAAGTAAATATAAAACAGGAGAATAACAAAATGAGATTTACATCAAGTAATTTAAGCAGAATTTTATCAAGCCCAGAAAAAGTAGAAAATCAATTAGCTAATATAGAAGAAAGATTATCGGGATTTGTTGGAGTTAGAAGAAAATTAATTTTAACAAAAAGTAAAAATATGAAACAAAAGTTTGTAGCTGAACGTAGTAATAAACAAGAACAATTAAATTTAGGTTAATAGGAGTTAACATGCCAGATATGGAAACAAGAAAACAAAGAGCAGAAAAAGCGAAAGAAATAGCTGAATTAGGTAATGATCTTTTTGATTTGTTGGATGCTGTAGCCAAAGAAAAGAATGTTGATCAAATTATGCAACTAACCATTTCATCTGAGATGGTTAGAAGAAAATTAAGAACACTACTAAAAAGTATGGATAACATTGATAAATTTTAGGAGAATTTTATGGAAATTGGTTGGTATGAAATTAACTTTCCGAAAAAACAAAGAAAGAAAATAATCCCGTTTATAGAAAAATGTTTTGATATCGCTATGGAGCTAAATGATATCGGTAAGAATAAAAATATCTTAGTTGAATCTAAAATAAACTATCATCCCAGAATAACTCGAACTAGTATAGAATATTTTAGAACAGAGTTAACAGCTAATAATCTTGATGGTTTATGTATCATTAAAGAAAGCGAACATAATCCAAATATATAAAGGGGAAACCATGAAAGAATTAAACGTTAAAGAAGCTTTTGAACTATGGAAACAAAATGAGAAGAGTAAAGATCCTAATATTAAGTTTTATCAATTTCATTTTAATTCTAATAGTACTACTTGGCAGGAAGATTTTAACAGACCAATTTGGTATTTTAAGAAAGATACATCAAAATTTAGTGATAACGGGTTTTACATAAAAAATAGAGATTCTTACAGAGAAGATAGAAGTTACTTAACCAGTTCAAAAAGTATTTTTATTTCTGATGATCCTAACGAGAGAATTTTTTCTCTTAACAAGAAAAATATTTTAGAAAATATAAATAGTTTTGTTGAGATAAAAAACAATCCTTATTATTATATGCTTAGGGATCACAATCCAGATGCTAACGGTTATAACAAATTGCAAGATCCAATGCAGCATGTAAGGCAAGTTGTTAAAAGTTTAACTGTTCTTATAAGTACTTTAGGATTAAATTTTGATCATTTGATTTTTGAAAATGTATTAGACGATCTAACCAGTTTTTCAAATTTCTATCCACATAGTAAAAGCGAAAACTATAACGAACTTTATCAACATTACTTTGATCTATTAGTTGCGTTATACAAAGATTTAGAAGCAAATAAATTGTATTGATAATATAGAGCGCTGTAAAAGGCGCTCTTATTAGTTTTAGATTTAGAATTTATGTTTTACGATTTACAAAAACCAGCAAAACAGCTTTACAAATCTATCACAACGTATTTTGCTCTTGTGATAGCAGAACAAAAAAGGGCAATCATGCCCTTTGTACATCTTCTAAATCAAAACTACATTGTTCTACATCAGCTTTTTGATCATCTATTAATTCCCAGGTTTTTTCATCATAACTAATTATTTTATTTCGTAGTTCATCTTCTGTTCCATCAAATTCTATTGTATAACCCACTGAATTTACTTGTGAAAATCTTAGATTAAATTTAGCCATTTTGGTTGATCTCCTAATATTTTATTTACTTATAAACTGAATAACGTTTGTAATTTACAAATGTTCCTTTTTATATATCTAACCAACTTTACAAATCCATCACACTGTTTTGATTGGTGTGATGGCAGAACAAAAAAAGGAGCATTTCTGCTCCCGTTTTTAGAAACCTACATCTTGCATATCATCCCAAATTTTCTCAACAAGTTTTTTAGATTGAACCTTTCCTTTTTCAATCCAATTTAGTTTTTTTGTTTTCTTAAAATCTTTTTCATCTAATACCTCAAGAGTTTTGCCTACAACATGCCAACTATTCCAATCTTTTAATTCTGCTAATATATTTCTAATTTCTTGTTCACTAAGTTTGTTTTCCATGTTATACCTCTACATTTAGGTTTTTGTAAATTATATCTTTAGCCAAATAGCTATAAATTTCTTCTATTTCTACCAATTCTTTTTCTTTCATTATTTACCACCTATCCATTTAGAAATCATTCTTATATTTCTTGCATATATTTTATTTTGGATCTTTTTAGCAAACCTATTTGATTTACAAGAAAAATTACCAGTATAAACTTTAACTGGTTTTCTATTCAAATCATACCAAGTAACACAGTTAACGTTTATAGGTACTATACCATGTTTGTTAATTTGTTGTTCTGTTATTGTAGCGACGAAATTGTTTTTATCTGTTGTCATTATCTTTCCCCAAATTTTATTTACTTTCTAATATATAGAACGTACTATAGCAAACCAATGTTTCATTTTAGAAATATTAATCCGCGCTAATTTTTAGGAAGTTTTCAAAACTTTCTCTTATCATAATCGTTAATCTTTTCAAATAAAAATGGAGAAAACTTATGATGAATAATTTAGTTTTTCAATGCAATTCCTTAGTATCTGATATCAATGGTTTACTTATTGAAGCTAAACAAGATAGAAGATCTGAAAAACAAAAAAAGAAAGAAGCTGCACAAAAGTTTTTAGAGTATGCAAAATTAAGATATACCTATCAACAGATTGCAGAAACACAAACACAAAATGAAAACAATTAAATATAATTTAGAATTTAAATTCTAATACTGCACAATAACTCAAAAGATTGTGCAGTTATTAGTTTTAAACGAACTTTACAAAACAAACTTTACCAATCTTATATCTTATCTATTAATATCCTAACACA
>ERZ1292623.1359-Hain-H51-01um-R1-1359-length-23774-cov-6_pt1 | contig 23774 bp, 20 predicted proteins | sample MGYA00564398_ERZ1292623 | MGnify/ENA primary metagenome ERZ1292623 (study PRJEB36523, sample SAMEA6512633) | groundwater metagenome | collected 2019-01-07 | study: AquaDiva: Metagenomics assemblies of 32 groundwater samples | reverse complement strand
CCGGGCTCTCGGCATACGGTTTATTTGCGTCAGAGTTTCCGGATTATTTTCGGCAAAAATCAGGGCTTCTTTAGATAAATCAATTCCCGTGGATAATATCTCATCCGATCCCACCACAAACCAGGGTTTGGCCGGCAGCCAAAATAAATCCTGATTATTTTTTGTTTCTATAGCTTTTAACTGACCAAATTGATAGGTCTTTTTGACCCAAGCAGCATTTTCCAATTGGCTTTGAAACAGTTGGTGATAAGCAATCTGGTCCGGCTTCATCTCTTCTCGTAAGGGATCCAACGGTGGATAAATCACATATTTCACTCCGGCTACCGACAACAATTGTCCGGAATAAGTAGCATCTCTTAGCCAATTCATGGTCTCATAACTGCCGACGACAGCCGAAGAAAATGGTCTTTGCGAAGTAAGCCTAAATCCCTCTAATCCCGGATGTTGATACCAGCTTTCACCCAAGGGGGATTTGCTTGACACCCATAAGATTCTCCCAAAAGCATTATCACCGCTTAAAAATGAATTAAGCTGCCGATATTCATTTTTAAACCGAGGCTCGGAGAACGTCCCGGTCATTTTTCCGGAATAAACCGGGTATGTCAGATACAATAAAAAAGCGACTAACAAAAGAGCAATTATCCTATATTTCTTTACAACTTCGCCAATAAGAAGGGAGTAGCCGAGAGCGATTAAGAAATAAAATTTGGTGGGGTCCCGAAACATATTAAACCCTGGTAAATTTTCGAATAGCCAAACATAAATTTGCCCTCCCGGTTCAGAGTTTCCTTTGGCTAAAAATATTCCTACTATGGCAATAGCTAACCAGTATCCCATTCTTTTTTTGTCTGTGGATAAAACAAACCCCAATATAGCCAAGACTGGAAAAACTAAGAATAGTTTGTTTGGAGGAATAATTTGTCCAAATACATTTCGATACCAGTGGGGCTGCTGCAAAAGTAGAGCATGCTTCCAGTTTGCAAAAGTTAAAAAACTTACTTGACTCGCCTGATCGTACCCCACTGGCAATTGAGGTTTTCTGACAAGTAGGGCGGGCAATAGCCAATAAGCATGAAGTGCAAGCAAAACAATCCCAGTCACTAAACCAATCTTGATATGATTTAAGAATAATGATTTATGATTTATGAGTAACTCGTAGCCGAAATTAATAAAAATCAAAATCAATAAGAAATAAACGATACGGATGTCAAAAACTGACAACAGCCACGCACCGGCAGAAAACTGCAAAATACTTTTAACTTTTGCCTCATATAGAGCTTGCTTATATAAATAGAAACACAACGGCAATAAACCATAAGCCAGAGCCAGGGAAATTTGGCCACCATCAATCAGTAGCAAGATATAAGTATTAATTAAAAAAACTGCCGCGGCAGTCCAACCCGACAATCTAACCATGGCTAAAGTACCAAGCCCTAAGACCGGAATCAAACCAAATAAAACTAAAGACCATTTTTGTGAAATTCCCAACCAACTTACTATTCCAAAGAAAACGTTCAACGGCCAACTCCATAAAGTGGTAACAGCGTATTCTCCCAAGCCCACTACCCCACCCATATTCCACAAAGACGGTAGATTAATTTGAGACCGGAAATATTCCCGGTTGGCCAAATGCAAGTCAGTGGCCACTATATTACCTTGTTTCAACCAGCCAAAAAGAAATATCAAAATAAAAAATAAAACTACAAATTTCATCTGCTTTTTATTTTAGCCGATTGGTAACTGACAAATCACATTTTTATTTCGGGTACAGATTATATCTACATATCCAGATTGGACATATTTATCAAACATCTCTGAAAATTTATATTTGTTATTTATCTTGAAACATAAACCTTTTTGTTCATCGACAACAAAAATATTAAATCCGAACTTAAATAAAAAGGCCAAAATATCCGAATAATCAGACCCTGCTTCATTTAATCCTTGGGGCCAAATTTCGATTATCAAAGTTATGTCTTTGTTTTTTTTAAGAATATTCTTTGAACCTAATAATACTTTTTCCTCCCACCCTTGAACATCAATCTTTATTAAATCTATCTGACATTTTTGAGTTGCTAATAACATATTTAAAGACCACGACCAAACTTCACAGTACTCTCTCTCCTAATGGCTGAAATAATCTACTATCTGGTGCATCCTTGTCTTTTGCCATGTAAATTCTTTGCATACTGACGTTGTTTGAAACAGCAACATTGGTGGCTATCACATTTCTTCTGTCGTATTTTAGTAAATTTTTTCTTAACAATTGATAACTGTGCGGATTTGGTTCAAAACTAAATACCTTTCCATTCGGCTCCACTAAATCAGAGAATAGATTTGTATAATAGCCAATATATGCTCCCACATCACAAACTACGTCGTCCTTCTTAACAATCGTTTTTATAATGTTGGTCATCACTCTTTCGTATTTTCCAATTATCATAGCTGGTACCAGTTCAATGTTTTTATCACTCATATATAGCCACTGGCCATTGATGCAAATTGGAAAAGATTTAATATATACTTTTGCTACCTGTTTGATTAGTTGTTTCATTGTGTCAAATATCCCTGTTTAACAAATTGGGGTATTTTGATCAAGACATAAAGAAAAATTAGTCCCATTCCCACACTGCCCAAGTAACCACTCCATTCACTTATTCCCAGCACATAAAGAATAATCATCCCAGCAAACATTAATAAACTGAATCTCAAAACATGCTTTTCTCCTTTTGACCACCAAATCAAAATCCACCATCCACAAATCAAAATCAGAGATTGAACCAGATTTATATAACTGTTTTCAATTCCGCCATTGGACCAATAAATAGCCATTAATCCTCCTAAACTCAAAATAAATTTAAGAGATAATTTTTTCATACCAGGACTTTGGTAAAATAAAAATACTTGACAATAATAAAACTCCTATAAACAAACCTTTCTTCACATCCTGTTGAGGAGAATAATAGATTTCAAATTCATAATTACCGGGTTGGTCTAGCCACCAGCCGTTGGCGTAGTAATCAATTAAATATTTTTCCTTCGGATTGATATTGATTCCGTCACGTTTCAATTTAATTACCCACCCAGGTGCATATGTCTGCCGTAGAAATAGCATACCAGGACTATTTGTATTTACGTTTCCCAAATAATGAACAGGGGGGAGTTTCTGATAATCAACTATAGATTTATTCTCAGAAACTGTCGGGGGCAAAAGTTTAGCTGTCGATTCTAAAAAAAGAGGCAACTCCGTCTTTTGCGAAATTATGAGCGAACGAATCACTACCTGAGTTGGACGTTGAAAACGCTGTTTAAACAATACATTTTCACATAAATCTTTTTTTAGAATTATTCTCCTGCAATCATCCCAGGGATCAACCTGGATTTTTATATACGCCTTTCTGGTAGTATCTCTGATTTTAAAGGAAACTGAAGCGGGTTTCCAATACCGGTTATAAGCATCAATACCCAAAAAATTCTCATCCCGGCGCAATTTTCCTTTCTTATCCACTACATCAGAGTCTTGATTTAATTGCACTAAAAAACCGTCTCCTTTTTGAATCCAATACTCAAAATTTAGAGTGTAATAAGCGCCATTTACTAAAGAAGTAAGAGGAATGTCGATATAAGCCGGTTTATTTACATTGGTCGTTAATGTCATTTCCTTCTCCCTTGGCAATTGCCATCCTGGAAATGAATAGCTTATTTCGTGATAACCGGATGTTAAATTTACTTCCCCAACATCCCAAAAGTTTCCCTTCTTAATCTTTTTAGTTGTGTACAAAGACTCATCAATCTGAAGGCTGATATTTTCCGGTATCGGAACAGTATCATTTACGGGAACCAAAACCCGGTATCGATCTTGCCGGGTATTAAATCCATATGCAAGACGGTTAGAGACCGGAAAACCAGCACTTTCTATAAAATCGAACTGAGGAATAATCTCATATTTAGCTAAATAATCTCTCAAATTTTTCTTAGCGTTAGTTATATCAGCTAAATATTGTGGATTCGAAACGTTTTTTTCCAATAGTTCCAAAATTTTCAAATGGCGAGCAAAAATGACTTCAATGGTAGGTCGATTGTAGGGCAATGAAGTTTTGAGCACACTAAATAAATATCCAATTAAATCTTGATAACGGTTCATAACCTGAGGAATATATGTTAAGTGACCGGTTTCCACCAGTTTGACTGCTTCTACCAGCCGCTTGCCGGCAAATTTTAGCTTAACTATGGTCTGTTTTCCGTTGGGTATCCACGGAGTTTCCATTTTTTCCTTAATGGCAATCAAGGGATACAACTTAGAGAAAGGGAGAATTCTTATGGGTGGCAATTCGGCCAGTAAACTATTTATATCAGCAGGAAGTATGGGGGAAGCAGTAAAAACCCGATCGGCAACAATTAAATCCAATGGAAAAATCAGAGATGAATTTAAAACAGGATCTATCTGTGATATAAAGTGGTTATCCTTAGGAGCCTTGGCTAACCATGGCCAATATTTATTATCTTTACCAAAATTAATTGTTGTGATATCAGAAGAAAAGACAATTTCTTGATTGGGTTTACTTGTGGTAGTTATTTCATAAACAACCAAATCCCCGTTTAAATGTACCAATTTTAGAAAAGGCAAATTTTCTATAACAGAGCGGATAAAAATTGGGTTGTCTACATCTGCATCATTAGGTAACACGTCCATATGCAAAACAATGTATTTGATATTCATTTTTTGTAATAAGTCTTCAAAACCGGAGATTTTATCACTCGAAAGATTACGCAAATAAAGTTGGACCGTTTTTGTCAGATCGTCCACGTATTGAAGATTAAAACCCTGGGACCATGACGGCAGACTAGTAAACAATAGTTGGCTAGGCTCTACTCCCTTATAACCTTGGATCCATTTATAAGCGATGGCTTCGCTTGAGGTTAAAGGCAAATGCAATATTCTCCCCCCGTTTCCTTTTCCCGCTAACCACCGATCTACTTCTCCATATGACTCCGGAACTTTTACATAGGCAGGTTGTACTGCAGTTCCAAACATCTTGCCTGTCCAAAACGGCCATCCCCAAACAAATATCTGGGCAATTACAACTAATAAATACAAAGAGATAATAATTATTCGAGGTTTAAATCTGGCCAATCCTAAAGGTATCAATATGGCATAAGCCAGAGGAATTATTATGCCTACTTTCTCGAATGGATTGCGTAAAACTCCTAACACAAAAAACTTACTAAAGATGATGGTAAAGGCGTTTCCAAATGGAGCGGCCGCGCCTTTTGCTATTCCTAGGGCAATGATTAGTAATAGTCCCCAAAACACCGTCCGTTTATCTTTTAGGGCTTGCCAAGCGCCCCACACCCCCCCCGCCGTTATTAACCAGGGAATTAATAAAAAAACGGGGTGACTGTAAATTTCTCCCCAATCTTTCTCATAAAAGAGATAGTATGGATTTATCCCTTGAAGAGTATATGGCGCAATCGTTTGGCTACTTAATGCCAAAAGGTTGGCTACGCTTTCTCCAACCGTGTGTTGAGCAGACAAAACTGCTGGGGCAGCTGCAAATATTGGCCACAACCACCATAGAGACACAGCAAACCAACTCAACAATCCCACTCCGAATCTTTTGCTAGACGAAAACAGTACTTGTTTATCTTGCCAAGGAATAAATACCTTTACCACCCAATGTAATCCTAATATTATCCAAAAGGTGATCAAAAAACCAAAAGTGCTGAAGATTGAAGCCGTAAAAATGCTAATAATGAGAAATATAACCAAATCCCGTTTTTTTGCTTCTTGTATCCACCGATTCCAAAAAATCAACAAAAATGGTAAAGCCGCGGCGAAATAAAATGCGGTTTGGACAAATCTATGCCATACTTGAATCATCAAGTTGGGATGAAAAACGTAAATAAAGCTTGAAAGCAGACTTAAAAATCGATTCCTACCCAAAACCTCCCAGCTCAACCAATAAACCCCTTGGAACATTAGCACTAGCAGTAAACCATACAATCCTGCCTGTAAACCTAACTCTGACAACCCCAGTTTTTGGCCTAACGCTAAAAAAGTATATAAAGGAATAGCGGTAACGCCTTGAGGACGGGGGAAACCGGGAGCCGAGGATTCCCACCAAACGTTTTTAACTACATCCAAAATTCTGGATGGATTGTAAGTTGGAAGTCCTACATCTCCCCCGCCATAAATATACCCAGCTTTAAACCAAATTACCACGAGAGCCACTGCCGCTACCAAATGAATAAGAAAAATTGCCAGGTGTTTACTTTTCATTCGACATGTTTTTATACGCTACAAATACATAATCGGAAATTGACGGAAACAGATAATAAATTGGGGTTATTAAAATATTGAAAGTGTAAAGCAATTTTCTAATCATATCGCTTCTTACTTTATGAACTAGACCATCTTCGCCCAAAAGCCAACTCCACCCATAATTGACAGTTTTATATCCCATCTTGTGAAAATCTGCTGGAGTGAAAGAAGAAAGATGAATTTGGTAAACATTACCGCCAACAGCGGGATGATACATTTCTCCTATAGGAGACGCGATGATCACCTGCTTTTTGGCCATATCTTCCATTTTGGCAATGAGTTTCATGGCATCGCGTTTAGGTAAGTGCTCCACCACATGGGAGGCCAAAACTAAATCAAACGATTGTTTCGGAAAATTAACTTTCCTGATATCTTGTAAAAGATACTCTTCGTGAGTTTTTCTCTTTTTCGCTAAATCTATGTCTGGCTTAAAAACATCAACTCCAACTGCTTTGTCAATTTTTATCCTGTCTCTGATCATCAACATCAGTTTTCCATCTCCACAGCCAAGGTCTAATATAGTTTTAATATTTTTGTCTATAACCAATGGGATTGGATCTGTCCATGCCATGAGAAACATTTTTAATGGGGAAAGTTTTATATCTAGGACTTTATATACTTTTCTTAGCCCAAGAAATGGAAAAATTAAAGCGTATCCAATTCCAGAAACAAGTCCGAGCCAATACTGAATCAGTATATCAAATCTGGCAGCCATGATGATAATCAAAGAATGACTTAGGGCATAGCACGGAACCATCACTAAAAAGAAAAAAATATTGTTGGGGAAGGGTGAGTGCTTACGCATAAAAATTATTTTATTCCTAGCTACACGATGCGCGCGTTCAGCGGATGTGATTCCCAGCCATTCAATCCAAGGGTGAACAAAAGTCGTTTTGAGACCTTGGTGCCATGTTTTGGCATAAGAAGAACAAAAAAGTTTATATCCTGCCTTTCTTGCTCTTATGGAAAAATCAGAATCTTCATAAGGAATAAAATAATCTTCGTCGTAGTTGCCAATTTTTTCAAAAACCTCGCGCTTAACCATCCAAACACAGCCGCACATTGGCACTTCTCTAACTCCATCATACTGACCTTTATCCTCTTCTTGAACTCCCCAAGCTTTTATTCTACCGGTCAATAGATTGATATCATGACCGGCTCCTTGAAGTATTTTTTTATTATTTTTATCGTATACTAAAGGTTGAATTATCCCTGCGTTTTTGTTTTTTCTAAATGCCGAAACAAGATGTTTTATCATATCCACATCCGCATAAGCATCATCGTCGGTAAAAACTATATAGTCACCAGAAGTTTTGGCGAGTCCCTTATTTCTTCCTTCTGCTGCCCCCAAATTCACATCACTGGTAACTAATTTGACATTTTTATATTTCTTGAAAAACCAAATAAGGAGTGGGGGGCGGGATGCATTGTCGACAACTATTATTTCTAAATTTCTATAAGAAGATTTAAGATATGAATCAACACATTCTACCAGATCTTTTTTTCTGTCTTTAGTAACTATAACTACTGATACTTTTTTCTGTTTCATTTGGGTAAAAATAACAAGTTTTCGTAAAGATTTATGTAATTATTCCGTTTTTGATGATACCGGAATCTTCCTTCTTTATACTCCATAGTTTGGTAACCAAGATTCTCAAGAAAACTGATAAGTCTTTCAGTCCGTCCTCTTTGTTCGGGCTTATCACCTATCTCAATTGCTAAAATAGGTTTTTGTTCCTTCAAGGTATTTTTCATCCCCACAAGTATATCGTATTCTGCGGATTCTGCATCTATTTTTACGAAATCCGGCCTAACATTAAAAATTGCCAAGTAGTCATCTAATTTTAATGCGCTTATCTTAAAAATTTTCGGCTTAACTTTCTGCAAAATTTCATCGGACATTCTGGGACTAGTAAAACTGTTACATCCGGAATTAAATGCTCCATAATCAAATAAATCCACTATCTTAGTTTTAGACCATAAAGCATTGTTATTAGTTATCACGTTGTTCAGTTTGCTAACATTTGTAAGTAATAATTTATAAGTCTCGGGGGTCGGTTCAAAAGAAAAAACCTTGCCTTCTTTACCGACAATCTTTGAAGCAAGAAGTGAAAAATATCCAATATGTGCTCCAATGTCTACAAAAACCATTCCAAGTTTGAGATGCTTAATTAACATTTTAGTAACAGCTTCTTCCAAAAATCCATAAAGATAAATAAAAGAAAAAACGGGTTCGGGGAAAAAACCTTTGATTTCCCCACCCCAAAAAGTCTTAGCTTTCCAGACAATCGGCTTACGCACAATATTTGCCATTCTCGTCAAGAGAAAGAACTTAAAAGACGAAACAGGAGACAGCAAAACCTGGTAGGACAATGATTTCTTTGCAAACTTTGACCATTTATCTAAAATATTCGTGTTTTGCATTTTATTTCAGGGTAATTTTATTCAAAACTTCCTGGGCTCTTTTATCCCAAGACCAATTTTTATAAATCATGCTGACTGCCTCACGACCGATTTTATCCCTTAAATTGGGATTGTCCAATAGAGAGATGACGTTTTTGGCAAACGATTCGAGATTACTAATCGGAGCCTTAACCATCCCTTGCGGATAATAAGAATCGTAAGCCGGTAGATCAAAACCCACACAAGGCAAACCGAAGGCCATAGCCTCCGCAGAGGCCATTCCGCCACTGTCATAAAAGGCGGAGTGGACTACAATTTTACTTTGGGCAAATAATTTGTATTTCTCATCCCCATCAAAAACATAACCCAGTAGTCGGATGTTGTCCTCTAATTTTAAATTTCTAATTTCTAATTTTGCACTCTCCATTAAGGGTCCATCTCCTATCATCACCAATTTAGCTTTGGGTATCTTATCCACCACCAATCTCCAAATTTTGACCAGTTCCACGACGCCTTTTTGGGGGTGAAACCGGCCCTGAAAGACCGCGTCGTATTTTTTTGGTAAGTTTTTATTCGAAGATATAGGCATTTTTAATTTATATTTATTAATTTTTTGTGTGTCCACGGCACCTAAAACGACAATGGCTTTGCCTGGAAACACTTTCTTTTCAAGTTCGTTATTGACCAAAGCAAAATCGGCTTTCCAGGATATGAGTGGTCTGATAGGCAATTGAACCAGCCAATAGAGGAGTGCAGAAAAGCGGTATCTACCGCCAGAAAACCCCAAAATCGGATTTGGCGCGGTCTGATACCATGAGGCTACCCATTTGATTTTTGGAAAACGCAGTTTGAGAATAAATGCCGGAAGCGAATCCATCCAAAATTCTGATGCCGAATAAACAATTGTACTTTCGTCTATTTTCATTGTTAATCCCAAAAATATTCCAAATAATATTTTGTGTAAGTATTCCAAGATACCGAATTTATATGGATGGGTTCTTACTCCTTTTGGTAAATCTAAGACTTCAGACATTCTTTTACCAGACTGGCTTGTAAATATTTCCACAGGATGTTTTTCAGACCAATGCCTGGCAAATTCAATAAATATCCGGTCGCCCCCAGATATCCCTTCGCCAGTAGCTCCTAGTGCAAAAATGTGAATTTTATTTGTATTTTTCATAAAGTCTCTTGGATATAGTCAATATTACAATGGCTCCCAGTCCTATTGTGGTAATCAAACTAACCTTTGCCCCATCTTTTGCAAAATCTTGAGGCATGTATTTAATATATCCACTATATGTTCCTTCTTTGTCTATTTTCCAAGTATTTGCATAAGAAAAGACTCTAGAATGGGTTTCTGTTTTTTTTCCGTCTACAACTAATTCCCATCCGGGGGCATATATTTCCAAGAAGTATAATTTAACCGGTTTCGTAGCACTTTCGATTCTAAATTTATAAAGGGTTGGATTAATTTTCTCGTAACTAATTTTTGTGTCTGGAGAATAAATATGAGCGATTTCTTCCGGTAGTTTAACTTTATATATGTCCAACAAACCAAAAGTTTTTACTTTCTCGATGTTCTTCTCTTTCCCCAGATATTGAGCTGTTTCTTCGGCTGTTTTCATTCCGCTTAGTTTTTCGTCTAAATCATGATGTAATACTATATATTTGACATTAAGCTTACCCAGTTCCTGATATAAATTTTCAGAACGGAATTCGGATTTAGTTATGTCCGGATCGGGGCCAAAAGCATTTTTCTGCAATACTCCAAATCTTTCCAACAAAACATTATAGTAATTTTTGTTTAGAGCTATGTTTCTACCAATGGATGGATTAGAAAATAAAAACTCTCCTGATTCCAAACCTTGGAAAGAATGTCCCCATTTATAAAAGACGCCGTCTCCCGGGTTTAATGGTAACTGAATAACACGTGAGTCTATGTTCTGATTTTTTATCCAGTCATTTGCCTCTTTATAGTATGATGGCACCTCAAACCAAGGATTTATCTTTACACCTCCTGCAAACTGGCCGGTCCACATCGGCCAAACATATAAACCACAGATCAAAAATAAAATAATCCATTTAAAGGCACCGGAAATTTTATTTATTCCAATGGCCAAAAATGGAATAATTGCAATCAAAAGTAATATTCCTGCTTTTTCGTATGGATTTCTAAAGCCTTGAAATGGAGAAATATTTCTGAACAACCACTCAAAAACGAATCCTAAAGGAGGATTCGTACCCATAACTATAAATAAAGACATAAAAAGTAAGCCTAGGTAAAATCTAAAATACTTTAGCTTTTTAAACGTGTTTATTGAAAACAAAATCATTAGAGGGATTAACCAGCTTATCAACCTGAAAGGGAAACTCAAATAGGTATTTCCATACATTCCTGCGAGCTGGAATTTGTGGATCAGTCTAATCACTACATCAAAAGATGAATCACGGCTTATTCCCCTCAAGCTACCCAAGTTATATTCTATGTCACCCAACTTAGAGACACTTGCCCCAAGAGTTCTGATATATGGCCAAAACCACCATGCCTGTGCCAGCAACCAAAATACTCCCAAGAAAACTAAAAAACCCATTGTAAATATAATCTCTCTTTTACTTCTCCTATTTATCCAAGCATGGAAAACCGAATAGAGAATAACCGGAATCCACAAAACCAAAATTTGAGTTGGAAAAACAAAAGCCGGAGAAAATACAATACTTACAATAATGCAAAGAATAATGTAAATTAAATTTTTTCTTTTGATACCTAATATATAAAGAAGTAAAAATAAAGGTATTAGAGTAAAAGCAAAAAATTGAGCATAAATACCCCTTCCCCAAATTTGTACCATCGAAAAAGGATTAAACAAATAGAAGATACTAGACAAAAATGGCGTTAAACCATCGGTCACCGTTTCTTTAATCAAAAAATAGACGGATAAGCAGCCTGTGGAAATAAGTGTAAAAAATGTTAATGCCTGGAGAAAAACTGAACTAATTCCCAAAGTAAACAGCTTCTCTAACACCCAAAAATAAGGAATTCTAGGTAAAAAAATGACCATATCGAATCCGGCTTGAGATTCATTCCAAACATAGGACATTGATCTAAGATGATTTGATAAATTATAAAAAGGAAGGCCTTCTTCTCCACCTCCAAACATTAGCCCTTTGTGAAACCAAATAACTGTTAGTAAAGCTGATAGAAAAATTAATAATAAGGGTGCAATTATTTTTTTCATTTTATTTTAATGATACATAAGGTAATCAACTATTATTTTTGACGGCACTTTCTTCAATACTATTCTTATTTTTCGGTAATTCTCATAATTTTTTAGGAAAAACTTAATTATTTCCTTTTTATCGTGACTTATAACCACATTATCATTAAGTCCTTCTATTCTCTCAGTCAGATTTCTCAATGCTAAATATGGTGTACCCATAGAATAAGCCTCTTCTTGATTACTACATCCATCGCCAGCATAATATTCAGACCCTTTCATTAATTTCATAAAGTCTAAATATGGTAATCTCTCTACTACCACCAGTTTACTCCGTTGCGTTTTACTGATATTTAAACTGTGTAAGAATTTATTTGTCCAATGATGCATGACTAACACACAAGTTAGATTTTTAGGTGCATTCTTGATTATATATTCAAGCGTCTCTCTGGTCCACTTGCTTCTAAATAATACGTGTTCTTGCCTATGCATGGTCAAAATATAATATTTTTTTCGATTCACTAGTTTTTTGGCCGGCACTTTTGATGACAGCGCCCAAAGAACACTTTCAACTATCGTGTTTTCACCCGTATTCACCACACCCCCCCGCAAATTTTTTAGATTTGATTTCGCCCATGAGTTAGGGGCAAACAATATGTCCGCAAGGTGAATAATAATAAACCTGCAAATTTCTTCGGGAAAAGGCTCGAAAAAATTAAAAGATCTCAATCCCGATTCAACATGAACTATTTTTAAACCATAAACACGAGCAGTTATTGCTCCAATAAGAGAAGATACGGTGTCACCATGAATAATAAAGTATGAATTCGTCTTGTTTAATCCTTTAAACTCTACTCGTAAGGTAAATATCGCCGAAATAAATGTTTTTATAAACCAAAGGATAAAATTAAGGATAGAGGACTTATTTTCTTTTTCAGGAAAAGATTTAAATATATCTATTTTTCCAATGTATCCCACCAGGTCTTCAAAACGAATCCTAGTTTGGCCAGAAGTTATAAATTTAAAGCCGATATTCCGTTTATTAAACTCTCTAATAACCGGTGCCAGTTTAATTACTTCAGCTGTCGTCCCAGAAAAAAAATATATTTTCTTTTTCATTTTGAATAACTTTCTATTATCGTAAGTGCGTTATTTTCACCATACCGTATTTTGGCAAAATTCCGACAATTTTTAGCGAAAAAAGACAGAGTTTTCTTATCCGTATACAAATTTTCAACTGCCTTCTTAATATTATCCGGGCTAATTTTTATAATTTTACCCACACTATTATCCATGGCTTCAGGAATAGCTCCGCGATTGCTACCAATAACTGGAGTCCCACAAGCTAAAGATTCCAGAATTATTCTACCGAAACCCTCTTCATGAACCGACGGAATAATAAGCAAATCAGCGGCGGAATAATAGAGTGGCATTTGAGCAGAATCAATATTACCAAGATATTGAATGTTGTTGTGTTTATTGGCATGTTCAAAAATTGTTTTTTCTAGAGGACCAGTACCGGCAATTGCTAATGTAATTTTTTCATTCCACCTACTAGCCGCGTCTAATAGTTCCAATATCCCTTTCTCGAGAACCAATCTTCCCGCCGACAGCACAACAAACTTATTATTCCATCTCAATTTCTCTTTCGCTTCGAATATTTTACTAAAATGTTTTAAGTCAATCCAATAAGTAAATTGTTTTACTTTATTTTTATCAATTCCCAATTTTTCGATCTCAATCTTTGATTGATGGGACAAAGTAAGAACTTTGTCTGACATTCCAAAAATCCAAGCCGCAAATTTCCGGTATATTCCATCTCGTGGAAAATTATAAATAGAATGGGTTGTGGTTATCACTCTTTTTCCAAACAATTTTCCCCAAAATACAGAAGGAAACCCCGCAATTAAACCATGCGAGTGAATCACATCAACATCCCGACCTTTTATTAACAATAAAAAGGGAAGAGCAAAAAATAATCCTGGTACAAGATAGATAAACTCCCAGAATGGCGTCTGAACCAGCTTATAAAAAAGTCCTCCAAACCATGGAATGCGAAAAATTTCTAATTCTTCTGTCTTCTCGTGGAATTTTGCGCTGATTGACACTGTAATTGGTTTGTAAGTCAACACAATGGGATACCCCCCACTTTTAATTAAAGCTTTGGTTAAGTCCTGTAAATGTGTCTCCAATCCACCCATGTTTGGTTTATATCCAATCGAAACTATTAATACCTGTTTTTTCATAATTATCTACTGAATATTGCGCCAAATAATACCGCCGACCCTTCGATAAATCTAAATAATATGCTCCCAAAAAATAACAACGGGTGTGTAAATATATATCTTACATTTTTAAAAACTTGAAATCTAAAAACTGATTGTATAAATGCGACTGGATATCGTTTCGTATATTCGCGATAAACATGTCCGTAATAATACTTTTTCTTTAATGTTTTAATAAAATCATATTTACCATCGTTGTGATTAACGCGCGATTTTATTCTCCCAATATTATATCCTAATTTCAGTAATCTTTGAGTCAATTCCCAATCCTCCGCACCAACAAGACCAGAATCATAACCTCCCACTAATTGCAAAAGCTTCTTGGGAAAGAATCTCGCTCCTTCGACTGGTAAAAAGCCATCTAAATATGCCAACTTTTCAAATTGATGACACTTCGCCCGAAAGTCAATTCCAAAAGGCAGTTCGGGTATAGCTAGAAAATCAAATTTATCGATAGTTCTGATGCAATCACTAATTACGTCTTTCTCCAATTCTAAATCGTCGTCTATTATAAATACAAAATCTCCCTTGGCTCTTTGTATTCCAATGTTTCTTTTGATACTTCTTTCAAAACCTTCAAAATATATATTGGCGTTGTATTTTCTGGCCGTGTTGATGGTCTCATTTAACTTATTTTCAGCAATTATAATAGTTTCAATATTTTTGTATTTTTGGTCCCTAATTGACCTTAAACAATTATCGAGGGTAGGGGCTTTTCCCCGAGTCGAAATCACACAAGACACTAGTGGTTTTGATTTGTTCATATCAAATTTCCTTATGTTTGTGCGCTTTAATTACCAATGACACCCCGTTTGATTCGGTCCATATGTTATTTAAGGAATCGTATGTGTTAATCAACCAATAAATTAGTTTTATTAATAATGGCTGTCTCGCCGATTCAAATTTACTCACTGTCCGTGCCAACTTGGGTGGCAGATTTCCACCATAAAACAGACGGGCTATAAAATTGACCAGATAATGATTAAAAGGCAAACACCATTGAGTCAAACTGTCCAACTGATCAATAATAAAACCATTTTCTATTATTAATTCAGAAATTTGATCTTTAGTATACAGACGCAAGTGTTGATTCCAAATACCTGCCCAGAAACCGCTTTTAATGTGAGTATGAAATACTCTTTGTAAAAACCAGTTCACCGGATCCCAAAAAAAGGGATAATTTATGTTTGGGGTGGTCAATAATAAAGTACCATCCGGTTTGAGTACTCTTCTAATTTCAGCTAAAACTTTATCTGGATTTTCAACATGCTCAATTACTTCAGACATAATGGCCTTATCAAAATTATTATCCGGATAAGGAATCCGTTCTAAATCAGTTTTAATTAAATTAATATTACGATTGTGCACATACCCATTAACAGCTTGTAATGCATTTGCGTCAGAATCTATACCCACAACCGATAAGTTTTTAATGGGTACGTTGTCCAAAAGATATAGGTAATAACCGTTTCCGCAACCCAAATCTACAATTTTTTCGCCGGATTTGGCTTGTAATTGAGTGATTATCCAACGGGCCCGTCTTTTTAAGGCCATATCACCTACTGAAGTAAGCAAAGATTCCAATTTGATCATGACTTTATTTGAAAGCATGATTAATTACGGCTAACCCGTAGGTGAAAGTGTAAATAAAACAATAGACCGGATGTAAAAACCAGACTAAGTCTCTGTTTTTATAATAGCCTTTTATAGCATCTAGAATCGGTATCACCAATGTTAAAGTGATAAAAATAAACTTCAATAATTTAAACCAATCACCTGTTTTTTGAGAATCAAATATCTTGTATCTTCTCTGGGCGAGCATTTTCAGGTGGTGCAAGTTCATATATTTGTACCGCCTGATTATTTGCTCTACAAAAGCGCTTCCAGTATCGTGAAGCAACTTAGTATTAACTCTGGCATAGGTATTGCTTCCAGCATCAAGTAAATCGTACAAAATATCCGTATGAAAGAAGCTCTCGGGAGTGAGGGATTTGAGATTGATCATATTTTTTCTGATAATTGACCCATTACTACCCAAGGTCGGAAAGTTGCTTTTATCAAATTTTAATATTTCAACTTGATTGTGAGGTGTATCCACCCACGGCTGACGGTCAGCTTTGCCCATATAATAAACCACCGGATCAGTGCCACCGATAAGTGATAGATACCGGTTAAATGGGGTTTGCTGCGAATCATATTGATAATATTTTGTGTAAGAAGCTATCAATTCTGAATTCTTGTCTAGTGGTTTAGTCATCTGCGATATCCAATCCTCCTGGCCTAAAAAATTATCAGAGTCTAATATACAGATATAGTCAAATTTGGATTTTTTAAATCCCAAAAGTCTCCTACCCTCTTGATTGTCTTTCATTTCCGCGTTGATAATTTTTAGAGTTATTTTTTTAGTGAATTTTCTGGCAATTTCCATAGTGTTATCTGTACTTCCACCGTCCAAAATTAAAACTTCGTATTTGTTTTTGGGATAATCTTGATTAACTAAACATTCCAGACACTTTTTCAGCGTCCGTTGCGCATTTAAGGTAGTTATAATAAATGTTACTCCGCTCATGATGTATAATTTAGAAATGCGAAAACATCATATTCTAGACTTGCTAATGGTTCTGATTATATCAGTATTTGCGTTTCGAGATAGTTTTTCGTTAAGCTTATTTGGGGATGACTGGTTAGTTTTATATATCTTTAAAAACCAAGCTTTACATTGGAGCAGTTATCTTTCTCCATACGGTCCGACGTATTTACTAATGGGAGTTATTGATAAATTTTTTGGGCTGAATCCCTTTCCGTACTTTGTGGCATCACTGTTTTTCCGTAGTTTAGCGGCAGTTTTTTTGTATGCCTTAATCTTTTTTTTAACCCGAAACCGGCTATCTGCTTTCGCAACAAGTTCCCTTTGGGCTGTCAGTGAAATTGGAATAGAATCCACTAATTGGGTATTTAATATGAATTCCTATTTGGGTTTGTCACTGTTCCTGATCGTGGTAATCTTTCTTTTAAAATATCACGAGACATCCAAAAAACTTTATTTAGCAATCAGCGTGCCCTTTTTCTTTCTATCTGTAATCTCCGTTCCCGTCAGAATGCACGGAGCATTTATCGTGTTATTTTTAATGGAACTAGTTTATTTATTCTCAGGGTGGCGGGGATTAGTATCATTAAAAAAATTCTTTTTAATAAATCTTATTTGGTTTTGCTCATTCTTAATTCTTTCCAGTTGGAAGGTTTTTGGATCAGGATCGGGGAACTTTGATACTTATATAGGCAAAGGTCTGAAAGAAAATGCAACCGCTATTCAAAATGGAGATTATAGTCATTTTCTTCTTCCTCTGACCACAATCGGAAATATGCTATTTACGGATCGATATATGAACAGTGTTCAAATTCCCCGGGTTATTTATAAAACCCAAAACCTATCGTGGATGAAATCATTTCTTACGCCTTTATGGATGGGGTTTTCCATAATCTTAATTATTTTGGCAACACTTCTGGTGGAACACCGAAAAAGGATATTTTTTGTCATAGCATCCTCGGGCTTAGTTTTTGCTTTGGCTTTCACAATAAACTCTTTTGTGCGCAACAATATTTACTCAATGTCGCCCAATTCCATTTTTCTTACTCTGGCAGGAGGAGCCTTCATTATACTTTCCACTTTACTTATAGTTTTCACCAAACAAAAAAATATTAAAACCGGGTTATTCTTGGGTCTTATTTGGCTCGTGGGATTCGCAGCTGTTCCCATAATTTTTACACCCCTTTCTTATATACCTTCAAGCATGCGTTATTTAATTCTTCCGGGAGTGGCGATTCCTATTATTGTGGGGCTACTATTTGCTCTGACTAAATCCGCTACTCAAAAAATATTGCTACTAATCATAATGTCACCAATTTATATTATTCAATACTCTTCCACTCAAGCTTATTTTAAAAATCTGCTTATTTCCCGTTCAGAACCTATCTCTCAAATAATTTGGGAAAATATTCTGGCAAAACTCCCAGCCATGGATCCCAAAAAGGACTACTTGTTTTATTTCGAACCCAAAAACGGAAATGACAGTCTTGTACGTGATGTAATTACCTTTGGATTTATTCCACGGATGATTGTCTATAGAAAATCTCCAGACAGACCAGGAAGTTTATATGTAATAGAAAAAAGAGAAGAATTTATTTCAGCTATCACAGATGGAGAAAAACTCAAAGCTTATAATTGGGGTCTGGCGAAAAAGATCGATAAAAACAATGCTTTCGCTTTTAGTTTAGAATCAGATAATTCTTTAACAGATATAAAATCGCAGATACTTTATGGCAATCGCTGATATCACCACTAAAATAAGGGGTAATCTTATTATTGATTCCTACAGACAATGGTTAAAACCTAAAAGCAAAGTTTTAGATGTGGGTTGTGGAAACGGGATAATTTCAGAAGTCCTGTATAAACATTTTAATTTAGATCTTACTGGTTGCGATATTTTGGGTTATTTAACCCGACCAATTAAATTTGTGCAGATGAAAAGTGAAAATGAATTACCGTTTAGAAACAAACAATTTGATATAGTTATGTTTAATGATGTTTTACACCATATATATAGGGACGATCAAGAAAAATTAATAAAGGAAGCTGTGCGGGTCAGTAAACACGTGTTAATATTCGAACTTAAACCTACAATTATAGGAACAGTTTCTGATTGGGCTATTAATAAAATACATAATTGGAATATGAGGATTCCTTTTACTTACCGTTCTATAGATCAGTGGTGTCAATTATTTAAAAAACTAAAATTAACCTACGAAATCAAACGTGTTGATGCTCCCAGGTGGTATCCTTTTTCTCACGTTGGGTTTCGTATATCAAATATATGAAAATAGGATATTTTGATTGTGTTGGCGGAGCCAGTGGCGACATGATATTGTCCGCCGTTGTTGACGCTGGTGCGTCTGAAGAAATTGTTAAAAATGCTGTAAAGTCTCTGAAATTAGACAATACTCTAACATTTAACAAAATAGTCAAGAATGCTTTTGTCGCTACTCAAGCTGAAGTCGGTGTGTCAAAAAATCAGACACCCCGCCATCCAAACGACTTGATCACCATTATAAATAATTCTGATTTATCAAAGCCTATTAAAAATAAAGCAAATAGTATCATTAATAAATTAGCGGCGGTTGAAGCAAAAATTCATGGGGTATCTATTTCCGAAATACACTTACATGAACTTGGGGGAGATGACACGCTAATTGATATAATTGGGACATTGGTCGGTTTAGACGATTTGGGGATAAATGAGATATACGTTTCTCCATTGCCGCTAGCAAGAGGCCAGGTTAAATCGTTTCATGGCATATTGCCATTACCAGCACCTGCTACATTAGCTTTACTGAAAAATGTGCCAGTATATTACGTGGATTCAGTTCAAGCAGAGTTGGTTACTCCCACTGGGGCAGTATTGCTTACCACTTTGGCGAATAACTGGGGAGGGTTTCCAAATATGAAATTGACAGGTAAAGTGGGGATCGGAGCCGGAAAGAAAGATTTTCCCTTTCCTAACATTGTCAGACTATGGTTGGGAGAAATGGAAACACCATTAAATTCAAATTTAATACATGAAAAATTGATGGTTCTAGAAACTAATATAGACGATATGAATCCTCAAATATATGGCTATTTAATAGACAAACTCTTGGCTAAAGATGCATTAGATGTCACTTTGACTTCTATTCAAATGAAGAAAAACCGACCAGCCACTACAGTGACAGTGTTATGTAAACCTGAAAATATGAACAGAATGCAAGCAGTTATTTTTTCAGAAACAACTACCTTGGGAATTAGAAGTTACACGGTTGACCGCACTTCTCTATTCCGTAATATTAAAACCATTAAAACGAAATATGGTGATATCCACATAAAAGAAACTGCGATGGGAGCCAATCCTGAGTATGAAGATTGTCAGAAAGCCGCCAAACAACACAGCGTACCACTTATTCTGGTGATGAACACTGTAAGGAACATGATAAAATAGCCACTTATGTTAAATTTGGAAAACAAAATTTCAATAGTCAGACAGACTCTTTTGGACTTGGGCCCCACTTGCACTCTTTTGTCTGGAGGAGTGGATTCATCTCTGATGGCATATTTAGCCCATGAGATTCACCCAAAAAGTACTGCCGCCATTGCTGTTTCTGAAAGTCTATATGGTGATAGTTTAGATGTTACCAGATTAGTTGCCGGATATATTGGAATATCTTTGTTTGAGGTGTCTACTACAGAAACACAAGATCCAAAGTACATACTTAATACATCAAGAAGATGCGCTGTTTGTAGGGAAGTTACGGTTGATCAAATAACACAGAAGTTGCCACCTGGATTTGTCTTGTTAAGTGGGGTAAACGCTAGTGATGTGGGTGAACTTCCCGGAATAGAAGCCATGAATAACTCTGGTGTCCGCCATTTGCTAAAAGAAAGTGGGGTTACCAAGACTGAAGTGATACAAGTAGCCAAATCCTATGGATTACCCAATTGGAATAGGCCACCCATGGCTTGTCTTTCTTCAAATATTCCCCGGGGAATAATGATAAGCACAGAACAATTAACTAGATTGGGAAAAGGATTAAAAATAATACACACTAGAGTTCCACATAGCAAAAACTTTATCACCCGTGTCCGAGAACCAAAACCAGGAGTAGCCTTGGTGGTTTCTGAACAAAAAATGTTAGACATTTTTACTACACAACAAAGAGAAGATGTGAGGAATCAATTATTAGAAACTGGTGATTATGAAGTGGTTGAATTTGGATTATATGTTCATGGCCAGATGAATTAAATTAATATGGAATACAATTTAGACATAGGTAGAAAAAAACGTACTGGTATTCCGGAAGTAATTTTTTGTGAAGGAAAAACTCCGGAACAGGTGGCAGAAATATTTGCGAGAATTATTGAAAATGATGGTTGCGCATTGGCAACACGGGCTAATAAAGAACATTTGTTAGCTATCAAAGAAAAGAATTCGCAGGTTGAAGTTTTTGATTTGGCCAAAATTGCCAAATTTGGAAAAGCATACGAAAAACAAAAAGGGAAAGTTATAGTTGCCACTGGTGGCACAAGTGATATTCCTGTGGCCGAAGAAGCGGCTTTAACTTTGGAATTTCTAGGATTTACGGTAAAACGAATTTATGATGTGGGCGTAGCAGGATTAGATCGCATATTGGCCCATCGAAAAGCAATTCATGAGGCTCAAGCCATCATAGCTGTTGCTGGCATGGATGGTATATTACCAACAGTGATTAGTGGTTTGACTAAGGGAATTGTGATCGGCGTGCCGACTCCTGTGGGTTATGGCACTGGGAAAGATGGAGTAGCCGCACTGAATACCATGCTTAATTCGTGCTCGCCAGGTTTAGTAGTCGTTAATATTGGCAATGGTTTTGGTGCTGCTTGTGCTGTAGCTAAAATTTTAATAAAATGACTGCTATGCAAAAAAGTAGTGTGGTGGCTTCAGTTGCGGTTAAGCCTGGAAATCAAAAAGAGTTGGTATTTGAAGCAGTCGAGAAAGCCATGGAACTGGCAAATTGGAGAAAGTATGTTTATGGAGATAATATTGTTTTGAAAATTAATGCGGTCTGGGACAAAGTGTACCCTTGTGTCACCACATCCCCCATGGTAATCGAGGCAGTGATCAGAATGGTGCAGAAACATATTAAGCCTAAAAAAATAACTTTGGTGGATACTGATACCGCGGCCATGATGCATACCGATGACTCTTTCAAAATATTGGGTATCGAAAAACTAGCACATAAATACAAAGTTGACCTGGTGGGATTGACCAAATCCAAGTTTAAAATAGTTCACTATAATGGCATCGTTTTGAATCACCTAAAGATCAGTGAAACATTACTTGCCGCAGATTGCATAATCACGCTTCCTATTATGAAAACTCATGGCCTTTCACACTTAACATTTGCTATTAAAAATCAGTGGGGCTGTATTCACGATATGCGTCACAATTTTCATCTAGTATTGGCCAAAGCTTTGGCAGACGTTAATATGTATTTCAAACCACAAATTAGATTTGCAGTTGGAGACGCTTTAGTGGCCATGGAAGGCACTGGACCAAAGACGGGTACTCCTATAGAAGTTGGTCATATATTTGCTTCGCTGGATTTAGTAGCTATGGATGCCTTGGCTTGCGATGTAATGGGTATAGATAAAAATATTGTGGATACAATTAAATATCCCGAACAGGTTGGCGTGGGTACCCGAAACTATAAACTAGTTGGCGATATACCACCAAAGTTAAAATTTATTACTCCAAATCCAAAACAGCTCGTGTTTTACACAGAAATGACACTGCGACATCTGGGTCCACAGATAGAATGGTTCTTATTCAAAACCCCCGTATTACATCTCTTTCGTCTGGCCGCCAAAATTTACAACGACATTTGGTACTATCTGTTTGCCAAACAAAGAGCGGATACGATAATGCGTACTCGTTGGGGTCAAATGTGGCAAAGCTATCTATGATCAGTATTATTATTCCAGCTAAAGATGAGGCTGAAAATTTAAAATTACTTCTCCCCCGGCTTAAAAAATCTCTAAGTTCACTAAAAAATAAGTATCGTTTTGAAGTAATAGTTGTATGTGACAACTGTTCTGATGATACTGAAAAAATAGCCAAGCGTATGGGTGTTGCAACATTACGAAGAACAAAAAACCCTGGTAAATCTAAAGCTTTATGTGATGGTTTCCGCAAAGCCAAAGGAGATATTTTGATAATGATGGACGCTGATTTGTCCCATCTGCCAGAAGAGCTATATTTGGTGTTAAAACCTCTTAAGTATAAATCTGTGGGTTTGGTCATTGGCTCCCGTGAAATGGGCAAAAGCGATGATGCCACTGTAGTTCGGCGCTTCGGAGGATTGATGTTTAGTTTCTGGTTTAATTTATTATTCAAAACAAAACTAACGGACGCGATTAATGGCTATAAGGCCTTCAGACGGGAAATATTTGATAAATATGAATATACTGCCACTGGGTACGCCATAGAAATTGAGTTGGTAGCCAATACTTTGCGTTCTGGTCTTAAAGTAATAGAGATACCCAGTTGTGAAGCCAAACGTGAGAAAGGTGTTGCTAAATCTAAAATTCTCAAGGACGGATGGCTTTTTTTGAAAGAAATTTTTACTGAAGGAATCGCTTACAATTTGGAGAAATTAACGATTTTTGTTAAGAAGCTCTAGTTTTTTTACTTTTCTCAACTTCACTCTTTATCCATTTATAAGTTTTTTTCAATCCTTTTTTTAGTGGATAATTTGGAGCCCAATTGAGTTCTTCCTTTATCAATTCATTATCAGATTTTCTTCATCAGACATTTCTTCCAATTTATATGTCGTCTTGCCTCTTCCTCTGGTTTTTGTCTCTTCCAGCACCGTGGCAAGTCTTAATATTATTCAGGGTGTCTAACAGGGTATCTAAAGTCCCTTTAAATTGTGCATGTACTTTTGCCTGATGCCACACAATTGAGGCCAAGAGATATCCAAGAA
>ERZ1292623.1357-Hain-H51-01um-R1-1357-length-23802-cov-11_pt1 | contig 23802 bp, 25 predicted proteins | sample MGYA00564398_ERZ1292623 | MGnify/ENA primary metagenome ERZ1292623 (study PRJEB36523, sample SAMEA6512633) | groundwater metagenome | collected 2019-01-07 | study: AquaDiva: Metagenomics assemblies of 32 groundwater samples | reverse complement strand
ATTGGTTAGGAATTTTTGATAAAGTAGGTTCGAGCGAAGTCGTAAAGACACTCCAGTTTTGTAGAAAAAGATACAGAAGCACCCAAGGCGTGGGACGCGCGAAGCGCGTCCCATCAAAAAGTCGGTCTTTTGTCTGAAAGTCTGATTCTTGAGCCACTTGTCAGATTCGAACTGACGACATCCACTTTACAAAAGTGGCGCTCTACCAACTGAGCTAAAGTGGCATAATTTTATTTTATCCATATTTTTAAAAAACCATCTTTTACTATCTTATTTATGTAATAAGATAGTATATATTAAACTATCGTATTATCAATATCTGGCCTATTTTCATTACTTTCTTTCTTAAAATCCGCAATATCATTGAGAAATGATGACACTTCCCCATCTCTTCTTAAAACTTTTTTACCCATAATGATATTTACTATTTTTGAATCGCTGTTTTTTATTTTTCTTATTACAATGTAAAAAATTTTAACAACAAAAACTTTTATTTCATTATAAATAAATAAAGCAAATCTTATCGCATTTCGTCTATTAAAATGTGATGCGTAAAAATTTAATACTGATAAGTGTTTTCTTGTCTTTCTTTCAATATTATTTTTAATATTTTCTGATATAACAACTCTGTCTTTTTGAAATTCAAATATTTTAACAGAAAAAAGCAAAGCCAGTCCTAATAAAGATATTATAAATATAATATAACTAAACATAGCATTATTTTCCCATTACAGAAAAACGAGTAAACCTTGTTATTTCTATTTTCTCGCCAAATTTTTGTGTTGCTGATTCCACTAAATTTCTTATTGTATTGTCAGGATTTTTTATGAAACTTTGTTCTAAAAGAACTTTGTCCTTAAAATATGAGTGTAATTTCCCTTCCAAAATTTTCTCTCGTAATTCAGTTGGTTTATTTTTAACTTCCTCTTCAAAAACCTCCGCCGCTGTTTTTTTATCTCCCTCTGTTATTTCTTCTAGATTTAAAAAAGTCGGATTCATCGCAACAACTTGCATGGCTATGTTATATGCCAAATCTTTGAATTCTTGATTTCTTGCAACAAAATCTGTTTCGCATACCATTTCAATCATTGCCCCAACTGTACCATTTGTGTGAACATATGTTGAAATTAAACCTGCGCCGATTTTTCTATCAGATTTTTTTGAGGCGACCTCATTTCCCCTTTTTTGTAATACAACTAATGCTTTCGCCATATCGCCACCGACACTTTCAAGCGCTTTTTTACACTGCATTATTGAAACTCCTGTTTTATCACGAAGTTCTTTTATGAGTTCTGTTGTAATCATAAATTGAAATAAATAGTTTTAATAAAAAATTATATTTTGGATTTCCCGGCGTTTTGTGCAATCTTACAAACTTCTACTATTTGGTTCACAAAAAAACTTACACTAGCCAAAGAAGAATCGTTTGCTGGGATTGGATAATCTATATTAGTAAAATCACAATCAGAACTAGAAAGAGCTATTATTGGTATCTTTTTTATTATTGCTTCGGCAATAGCATTTTTTTCTTTTCTAGAATCAATTACAAACAAAGCCGTTGGTAAATTTGGCATTGACACAATTCCACCAAAACTTTCTTCAAGTTTTTTAATTTCTCTATCCATAAGTAATCTTTCTTTTTTTGTATGTTTTGAGAATTCTCCTTTTTCCTTTTTTTCTTTCATATCAACTAATCTTTTAACTCTTTTTTTTATTTCAGGAAAATTTGTCAATGTTCCACCAATCCATCTGCCGGCAACATATGGCTGAAGAGCGGATTCCGCGCCATATTGAATAACATTTTTAAATTCATTTTTACCAGAAACAAAAATAATCTGTTTGCCGTTTTCAATAATAGATTTTACAAACTCTTTTGCCGATTCAAGCGCTTTTTCTGTTTTTTCTAAATCAAAAATTTCTACTCTGTTTTTTACACCAAATATATACTTTTTTGCAGACGGGTGTCTCCTTGATTTTGAATAACCGTAATGAGCACCAGATTTAAACATTTGTTCAATAATAGCGTTATTTTCTGTTTTTTCCATTTTCTTTTCCATTTATAAATTAATATATATTGTGAGAGTTTAACAGAAGAAGCGTTATTTTGCAAGACGAACTCATAAAATCACGAAATCATAAAATCATAAAATCAACTAAATCAAAAATAAAAAGAGAATTTCTAAATTTCACAAATATTCCAATGGATTTTCAAGTTTATCAATAATATCTTCCATGTGACCTGCCATTATATTTTCAATGTTATGCCAAGATTCTTTAATGCGGTGGTCTGTAATTCTATCTTGAAGGTAATTATATGTTCTTATTTTTTCAGACCTATCTCCAGAACCAATCTGTGATTTTCTTTCTAGCGACAATTTTTTTACTTCTTCTTCATCATGAATGACTTCAAGTTTTGCCTGTAAAATACTCATGGCTTTTTCACGATTTTTTAATTGACTTCTTTCTTCAGTGCATCTAACGGCAATTCCGGTTGGTTTGTGTATCAGACGAACGGCTGTTTCAACTTTATTTACATTTTGTCCTCCAGCTCCGCCAGAACGAGAAAATTCCATTTCAATATCCGATGGATTTATTTCTATATTTTTTTTCTTTCTAATGGGCAAAACAGCAACAGATGCTGTTGAGGTGTGTATTCTTCCAGATTTTTCAGTGGCAGGAATTCTTTGAACACGATGCACTCCTGTTTCAAAACGCATTTTTTTATAAACATCTTTTCCTCTAATTTCAAAAATTACTTCTTTATAACCACCGAGTGAGTTTCTTGATTCGTCTATTTTTTTAAAACTCCATCCGTTAAATTCAGCAAATTTTTGATACATTAAAGATAAGTCCTCTGCAAAAATAGATGCTTCATCCCCACCTGCACCTGCGCGAACTTCTATAATTATTTCATTTGGAAATTCTTCCTCTTCTTTTTCGGACAAAATTATTTCTTGAATCTGTTTTTCTATTGCTTCTTTTTGAATCATAACGGAAGACAACTCGTTTTCGGCAAGCTCTTTCATTTCAATATCTTTCATCATTTTTCTAATTTCTTCTTCTTCTTTGGAAAGTCGTTCATATTCCTTTGTTAGAAAAGATGTTTTTGGATTCTTTTTTAATTCTTCTATATTATTCATGTTATATGCGGACTAAATGCGGACAGATTAAATTATAACAGAAAAAGCGTTCCGTTTTCAAAACAGATACGCTTTTTGTTTGTTACTTATTTTTTAGTTTTTGATGTTTTGCCTTCCCCGCCTGTAACTCCATGCGTAGCATTGTGGGCAGGTTGTTTTGTTGCCCTAGTACCACCAACTTTCGGCTGGGCTACGGGGTAAACTTTTTTGTCTCCCTTCGGGAGATCCCTCGTAGGGGAACTTTCTTGTTTTTTTGTCTCCGCCTTTGCCATTCTTGTTTTGAATTTTTCAACTCTTCCTGCAGTATCAACTATTTTTTCATTACCCGTAAAAAAAGGATGGCAAGCACCGCAAATTTCCACATTTATTTTTTCTAATGTGGAACCTGTCTCAAATTTATTTCCGCAAGCGCAAGTAACCTTGGCTTTTGGGTAATATTTCGGGTGAATATCCTTTTTCATAACTAAAACAGAATAGCACAAAAAAAATAAAAAAACAAAAGAGGCGTTGAATAAATTCAACGCCTCTTTTGTTTTTATTATTAAAAACTATTTAAAAGAACTTGAATTTTTCAAATTCTCTATCCAGTATGATATAACAAACTGCCCAAAAAGTCAAATATTTTATTTTTGAGTTAAAGAACCACTTTCTAATTCGCGCGAATTAGAAAGTGGTTCTTTGCTTTCTTGCTTTCTTGCTTTCTTGCTTTCTTGCTTCATTGATTCAAGATATCTATCTGTTTTTGATACATATCAGCTAAATCCATAACCTCATCTCCGTAAAATGAATATGCCGGTTTTGATGCATTTGTCCACCCGGCAAAATATCTTAACGCTGCAAGTTTTTCAGAACTTCTGGTACCTTTTTTTGCGCCATTATCTGCCAGTAAAATCGCAGAAGCGGTAAAAGCGTCAAATGGGTCCCATGGGTTTGGAATACTGTGTCCAGTTAAACTTGCAATTCTTTTTTCATACATAACCCATGTTGAAGGAATAAATTGTGCCGGCCCCATAGCTCCTCCCCATCCATACCAAGGTTTTTTTGAAACAGGCATCATGTCAGGATCAAAACCCAATTGGTCGGTAATTTCTTGAAATACCGGTCTGTCTCTTGTTGGATGCATATCTGTTTTCCAATTACCTGTCCCGACATTTTGTCCAAGATTTGATTCTTCTGCTATAACTCCCAAAATCAATGCTGGTCTGACTCCTGTTTTTTTGCCAGCAGATGTTGCATACTCAAGCGCCTTTTCAAAAGATATAGCAGTAGAACCTCTAAGTGTAAACAATTCTGAACGAATTTCCGCAGCAGATTTTTGTTTTTCTTTTAGAATTTTTTGATATATGACTTCTTCTCCCTTGCTTATACTTAAAATTTGTTTCTTTTCCGCTTTTTGTGATTCAATTTTCTTTTTCTCTCTATTTTGGATATCTTTTAATTCTATCTCTGCCGTTCTTTTATCTACCAAAGATTCTTTTTGTATATTTGTTACATTTTTTGTTTCTTCTATCTGTGAAAACGAATCTGAAAGAGCGGTCTCAATCGATGTAAACATATCAACGTCTTCAAAAAAATCCGAAAGGTTTTTATTACTCAAAACAACTTCAACAAGCGAGAAAGAATCTATTTCATTTCTTTTTTTAATTAATTGGGCTAAAGATTTTTTCTCTTTGATTATTTTTTCGTTCAAAGAGAATATTTTTGTTTCTTTTCCTCTTATGTCATCCGACAGTTTTGATATTGTTATCTCTCTTGCGCGAATATTTAATTCTGATTTTTTTATTTCAGCGTCTATAATTGCTATATCTCTTTCTAACGATTGCGATTGAGCTTTTTTACTGTCAAGAATTGCCTGTTGATGACCTATTTCCTGTTCAAGTTTTGATAATTCACTCTCAAGTTGATTTCTGCGAGAACTTACTTGTTCTTGAGCTGTTTCTGCAAAAGCCACACCACCAAAAGATAATGTCATCAAAAATATAACCGCCAAAAGAAACGGCAGGTAATTGTGTTTCCACATATTGCTTAATATTATACTAAATTTAAGACATAAAAAGAAAACTTTAAATATTTTTTATATGTGCTATATTGTGTTTGAATTTAAATTTAAACGAATGTTCTTTAAATAACTTGGAGAAAAAATGGAAGTTATGGCAAAAATATTGTTTGCTTTGAATCTTTTAATTGCCGGTTTTCTTCTTTTGGCATTAATCGAACCATCCACAGCATTATCAAATGGCAATTTTGTAAACAATCCAACATTGTTTACTTTTACATTTATAGTAAATGTTGTGTGTTTGTATATATTCATCGAAGAATGTATACCATATATCACTGTTTCTATGTTGCCGGGAATCATTTTTGATTCCAGAATTTTGTATCTTTTTGTTATTGTTTCCACAATAACACTCAATGTTGTAACAATATTAAATGAATTTCCATTAAATATCGGCACAGATAAATTTCCACATTCAATGATTTTGTCTGTAACGTACATTTATTTCATTTGTGTCGTCGTGATGTTGGCAAAAGATTTTTTCCCAAAGAAAAAACAAGTAGTATAAAATCAAAAGAGAGGAAAATGCCTCTCTTTTTTAATTATAAAAAAATTACTTGTCCCGTTAAATACAAAGTATATTTAACTTGGATGGATTAAAAATCTTATTTAGAAGTTTTTGACTTATCTGTGTCTGCCTGTAGTTTTTTGTCTGTACTTGCAGGTTCTTCTCCCTCTTTTTCTTCCTTGCCTTTCTTTTCAACTTCAATTGATGATAGGTCTGCTTCAACAGCAGGAAGTTCTTCCTTTTCTTCTTTTGGTTGTTCAACCAAAACTACAATTTCTTCTTGTTCTTCTGTTGTTTTAACTCCTTTAGGAAACTTCAAGTCCTTAATTGCAATATGACCATCAATTTCAGTAATACTTGATACATCAACAATAATTTCATGAGGCAAATTGTTTGGTTCTGCTTCAACTTCAATTTCATGCAAAATTTTAACAAGAGCGCCTCCAAAATTTTTAACTGCCGGTGACTCACCAATAAATTCAATCGGTACTGAAACTGTAACAGTTTGACCTTTTTCTACAATATAAAAATCAGCGTGCACTGGCTCGTCTGTAACAGGATGTAATTGAACATCATGTATAAGCGCCTGCATTTCTGTATTTCCATTTTTTATATTAAAAACACCAGATTCACCAACATCTTTCCACATTTTCTTAAATTGAATCATTGAAACTAAAACAGGCGTGGATTCCGTTTTTTTACCATAATAAACAGCAGGCATATTGTCCTCATTTCTTATTTCTTCGGGGGTTTTTATTGCGTCTCTTTTTTTAACTTCTAATGTTTTCATGTCTGCAAAATTATACAGAAACAAAGGCAAAATGCAAATTCATGAATATTCTTTGTTTTTCATTTTGCGCCCATGTGATTAATGAGTGCAATATGTATGTGAACTTAGTCATAGTTTACATTTCATTAGAAATTATCTCCATTCGGGAGATCTGCCGTAGGAAGAGAAATTTAATATTAGAAATTACTATTTAACAAAGTTAAATAGTTTGAGTTTTTCCTCCACAACTTTTTCCATCGCCAGTACAGCACCTTTCATTATTTTATATGGGGCAATTTCATCTGGATTTTCCTGCAACGAAATCTGAACAGCGCTTCTATAAGCAAATCTTAATTCTGTATTTATATGTATAACAGAAACTCCTGCTTTTATTGCTTTTTTAAAATCTTTGTCACTTGTTCCAGAACCGCCATGAAGAACCAAGGGCACTCCTGCTTCTTTTCTTATCTCTTTTATAAGTTCTATATTTAAAGATGGATCTTTTCCGATTCCCAACATCCCGTGAATATTTCCAACCGCTGGCGCGAATAAATTAATCCTTGTTTGCTTAACAAATTTTTTCGCTTCCTCCGGCTTCGTAAGCGAATCTTTATCCAAATTCACTTCTTCTGGTATTTTGTCTAAAATTTTTGATGATGAACCTATAAAACCTAGTTCCGCCTCAACTAAAATTTCTGGATTAATTTTTTGTGCATATTCAACACATTGTTTTGTTATTCTTATATTTTCTTCCATGCTCAATTTTGCGCCATCAAAAATTACAGAATCAAAACCAGCATCAACGGCTTCCTTAACCTTTTCAAAAGAATATGTGTGGTCTGCATTTAAAAAAATTGGATAATCATTTTCCTCTCTTAAACTTTTTACAAGCACTACAACTTGCTTAACACCAATGAAATCTCTTTCTCCTTCTGATACTCCAATTATTACAGGCAAATTAAGTTTTTTTGCTACATTAAAAACCGCGTGCAGTCCTTCAATATTAGAAATATTAAAATGCCCAACGGCAATACCATTTTTTTCTGCTTCTTTTATTGTCTCTTTTAAAGTTTTCATCCTGTAGTGAAAAATGGCATTGCTCTAAAGAGCGCGGCTATTTTTGTTATTAATGTTGATAAAATTTTTGTTTTTAACATACTTCGTTTTTTAGTTTTTTCCCGTAATGCCATTTTCTACTACGGGATTCATTATTAATATTGTATCACATGATTTCCACCAACTTTGTAATTAATGTGCAAAATTCATGTTAATATTTAAGTATGAGATTTTTTAAACCAAAACAATTTGATTTTGTTGGAATTGGAGATATAACAAATGATGCATTTATACGTGTCAAAGAAGCGGATGTTTTATGCGATGTGAATAATAAAAAATGTAAAATTTGTTTAAATTTCGCGGATAAAATTGCATATGAACATGTAACTATTGTAAAAGGTGTCGGTAATGCATCTAATGCTTCCGTGTGCGCGCATAGATTAGGATTAAGTGCTTCTCTTGTTGCAAATGTTGGTGATGACGAAAACGGAATAGCTTGCGTAGAGACATTAAAAAAAGAGGGGGTTGATACTGAGTTTATAGAAATACAAAAAGGCAAAGAAACAAATTATAATTATTTAATTTTATATGAGGAAGAAAGAACGATACTTTCTAAACACAGAGAGTACGATTATAAATTACCTGACATCGGCTCACCAAAATTTGTTTATTTTAGTTCGTTAGGAGAAAACACAATTGATTATCATAATGAAGTTGCAAATTATATTGAGAAACATTCAGAAATAAATTTTGTATTTCAACCTGGAACATTCCAAATAAAACTCGGTTATGAACCACTAAAAAAAATATATCAATTGAGTAAATTATTTTTCTGCAACAAAATGGAAGCGAAAAGAATTTTAGAAACTGATGTAGATGACACAATTGAATTACTTAAAAAAATGCACGACCTTGGACCAAAAATTGTTGTTATAACAGACGCAACAAACGGCGCATACATATACGACGGAAATGATGTATGGAAAATTCCAATGTATCCAGACCCAAAACCACCAGTTGATAGAACCGGCGCAGGTGATGCGTTTTCAGCAACATTTACTTCAGCTATTGCGCTTGGAAAAACAATCCAAGAGGCATTAATGTGGGGGCCAATAAATTCAATGTCCGTTGTTCAATATGTCGGGGCGCGAAGAGGACTTCTAACTCGCGAAGCATTAGAAAAATATCTTGCCGAAGCACCGTTGTTCTATAAACCGGAAAGATTTCTGTAACCACAAAAACACGGCTTAACAAAGCCGTGTTTTTTAATATAAAAAAGAAAGTTTAAAAACCCTTGACTTTTATTTTAATATATGATATTATTATACCAGACACTTAGATTACAGCACCAGCCAACTTGCGGAGTGAGAAATACTCACACCCACCAAAAAAACGGCTGTAATCTAAAAAAATAAATTCCCACATAAAAGCCTCGTTGCAAACTTCCAATCATCTGCAACGGGGCTATCTTTTTTATAAACAAAAAATATTGCTTGCCCCGTAAAATCTTTACCCCATAAAATTTGAAAACTATTTCACTGTGGTGTGGGATATTTTACTGGGGTGTATCAAAAACCTTTTAATAAGGTTTTTGATTTCTTTTAATTATTTTTAAAACTGCTTTTTTTATTGATTCTACATCTAATCCATAATGTTTAATTAATTCAGCTGGTGTTCCTGATTGTCCAAATTTATTATCTACTCCAACAAATTCAATCGGCACAGGATATGTTTTTGCCAAAAATTCTGCGACCGCAGAACCCATGCCGCCAGCAATCTGATGGTCTTCAACTGTAACAATCGCGCCTGTTCTTTTTGCAACACCTAAAATTAATTCTTCATCCATTGGTTTAATCGTATGATTATTCACAACCAAAATTTGTATTCCTTCTTTTTCTAATTCTTTTGCGCAAAGCAATGCATTATGAACAAGATATCCAATTGCAATTATCGTTACAACGGGATTACTTGAGTCCCACAAAATTTCCGCCTTTCCAATTTTAAACGGCGAGTCATTAGTAGTAATAACCGGTACCTTACTTCTATCAAAACGCATATAAACAGGTTTGTTGTGTTCAACAATTTCATGAACAGTTTTTTTTGCTTCTTCATAATCACACGGAACAATCACAGTAACATTCGGTAAAACTCTCATAAGCGCAATATCTTCAAGCGATTGATGTGTCGCTCCGTCTTCGCCAACAGCAATACCGGCGTGTGAACCAATCATTTTCACAGGAACATTATTTAATGCAATCGTAGTTCTTATTTGTTCCCAATTTCTTCCAGGACTAAATACGGCAAACGATGTCATAAAAGGAATCTTGCCATAATAAGCAAAACCGGAAGCAACCGTTGCTAAATTTTGTTCAGCAACACCAACTTCAAAATATCTTTCAGGAAATCTTTCTTTAAATTGAGTTAATCTTATTGAATCAGACAAATCACCGGACAAAGCTACAACTTTTCTATTTTTCTCTCCCGCAAAAAGAAGTCCCTGCCCAAAACCATCACGAATATATTTTTTTTCTACATCCGCGTCAAAAAGTTTGGGATTTAAATGTTTGGTTCTGTTTAACATATTCAAAATGATTTCACTTGTTTTTGTCTATTAATTTTTTATCAAAATCGCAAAAATGAAAAATGTAAATCTCAAAGTGAAAAATAACAATGTAAAATGTTAAAATCTTTGAGCAAATTTTCTTTCAGAAAATTTGTAGTCGATTGTTTGTTCGCCTACGGCGAACTCCATAACTTTACACTTTGATTTTTACATTTTTAATTCTCATTACCACAATATTTTAATATTTATAAAAAACAATAAAATCTAATTTCAATCCAAATTCAATTCTAACAGAAACCTCTCACCCTGCTCTTTATTCGGGGCAATTCCATGCCATTTGTAATCATTTTCAATTTCTTTTATTCCCTTTCCGGGAATTGTGTGCGCAATAATTACCGTTGGCTTGCCATGAGAAATTTTTGCCATTTCAATTGCTTCAATAAATTTTACAAAATCATGTCCGTCAACTTCAACAACATTCCAATTAAATGCTTCGTATTTATTTCTTAATGATTCCAACGGCATTACATTTTCTGTCCTACCAGTAATTTGAATATTATTTCTATCTATAATTCCCGTCAAATTATCTATCTTATATTTTCCAGCAAACATTACTGATTCCCAAAGATTTCCTTCTTGATGTTCTCCGTCCGACATTATGCAGTATGTATAAAAATTTTTCCCGTCCATTTTCGCTCCAAGCGCAATACCGGAGGCCTGTCCTAAACCACAACCAAGGGGGCCAGATGTCGTTTCCATTGACGGTAAAAATTTTCTATCCGGATGACCCTGAAAAACTGTTCCAAATTTTCGCAATCCATTTTCTAATTCTTCAACAGAAAAATATCCGGCATGCGCCATTGCAGAATATCTTGCAGGAACAATGTGCCCATTTGATAAAATTAACCTGTCTCTTTCAGGCCAAAGTGGTTCTTCTGGATTATGTTTTAATATATGAAAATAAAATGCAGTAAATATATCGGCCATTCCTAGGGAACCTCCGGTATGGCCAGATTCGGCAGAAACAAGAGATTTTATAATTGTTCTGCGAACTTCTTTCGCTGTTTTTTTTAATTCAATTATTTTTTCTTTACTTAATTCCATAATTTTTTAGTAACTCAATTACTAAACATTAAACAAAGCAACTAAACAAGAGAGAGATTTTTTAACTCGTCTATTTTTTCTTTAATATTGTCCGAATTTAAAATTGTTGACCCAGAAACAAGCTTCGTTGCACCGGCTTTAACAAGAAGTTGGATGGTTTCTTCATTAACTCCTATGTCTATCGCTATTGGTATTTGGGAATTTTTATTTTTTAAATCTTCTATTTTTTTGTATACTCTTTCGTCCAATTCAACTCCATGATGCCCAATTTTATCATTACCCATAAACTGAACAAAATTTATTTTTTCTATTAGTGAATATATTTTTTCATTTGGAGTACTCGGGTTTAAAGAAATCCCAACTGCAATATTAGAACTTTTTATTTTTTGTATTATTTTTTCTATTTCATTTGTACTTTCAATATGAATAATTAATGCGCTCGCCCCTATATTTATCCATTTATCAATTGTTTTTTCTGGATTTTGTATCATTAAATCCATTTCAAAATTTAAATCTTTCCAAAACGGTATTCCTTCTTCTTGATTAACTATTTTTTCAAAATAAATGTCACCCTCATTAAATGGCCATGTCTTTGTTGGCGCAAAAAGTCCATCTGTAATATCAATCTGAACTAATGGGACAAAATCCTTCACACGATTTAATTCTGCCTTGAGATGTTCAAAGTTCTCTGAAATTATTGCTGGAATTATTTGAGGTTCCATCCTGTAGTGAAAAATGGCATTGCTCTAAAAGAGCACGGCTATTTTTGTTGTTAATTTTGATAAAGTTTTACTTGTCCCGTAGCGAGCTTTGCTCTGCTACTGGGATTTCTTATTTTTCTCATTTTTTAATATTTTATATTTATGCCATTTTCTACTACGGGATCCATTTTTTATAAAATTAGAATTTAGATTTTTAATCTCCCCACTTGGAAGCTCAGCTTCCAAGTGAATCTATTTCTTTTATTCTGCGAATATGTCTTTCTTCTTTAGAAAATGGTGTGTTCAACCAGAGTTTTACAACTACTTTTGCTTCTTCTTCTGTAATAAACCCCGCTCCGAGAGATAAAATATTCGCATCATTATGTTCGCGTGATAATTTTATCACTTCAGTATTTCCGCCATAATAGACAGCAGTTCTGACATTTTTAAATCTATCCGATATCATTGCTTCTCCTTGTCCAGAACCGCCTAAAACTATTCCTTTTGAATTGTCTGGGTCATTAGAAATTTCTTTTGCAACAAGAGAAATAAAATCAGTATAATCATCGGCCTCATCATAAACATACGCACCTTTATCAATTATTTCATACCCAAGATTTTTGAGAAATTTTACTAATTTCTCTTTAAGTTCAAACCCGGCGTGGTCTGTCCCTATATATATTTTCATTTTGTTTAATTTTTGTTTTTTATTAAGACCGCTATTTCCATTGCCGATAAAATTTTTATACCATGACATCGTCTTTATGTGTTTATGCACATATCTGCGATACAACAAAAATAGCACGATGGTAAGAACAATAACAAAAGCGAGCATATCAAAAAAATATTTTGAATTTTTTATTGCATCGCCAAAATAATATCCAAGCGCAATAACTATACCTACCCATATTGCCTGTCCCAAAAATATTCCAAAAATAGATTTTTTATAACTTGCTCCGAGAGCTCCTCCAGCTATCAAAACAGCTTCTGGAACACCTGGAATAGGAATTAATTTTGTAATAAGAAGTGTTCTTATTATGCGTTCTTTAAATAAAGACGCCCATTCTCCTTTGCCAAATTCATCTCTCTCATTTATTTTTTTAATAACTTTTCTGTAAAAAGGAAATTTTTCAAGAAAAGAAAAACCTGATTTTGCAAAGAAAAAAATAATCGAATCAGTTATCACTCTTACAAAAACACTTATGCCAAAAACAATGAAGGGATTAAACACGCCGAGAGCCGAAAGCATCCCGGCAAAAAAACCAATGTATGTGCTATCAACTAAGGAGATTATTATAAGAATTGGATAACCATAACTAATAAGCCATTCAAAAACATCCTTTCCTAAAATTACTTCTTGACCTAACATATTTTTTATTTCTTTTCTCCTGCCTGCACAGGAATAACTTCGGTTTTACCAAATTTTTCAAATGCTCTAAGTATTTCTAATGGAACGGCAAACACGACTGTATTTGACTGGTCAGAACTTATATCATTTATTGATTGTAAAGTTCTCAAGTGTAATGCTCCCGTCGCTCCAGAAAGTATGTTTGCTGCTTTTGCCATATTTTTTGCTGACATAACCTCTCCTTCAGCTTTTATAATAACAGCACGTCTTTCTCTCTCTGCTTCGGCTTGTTTTCCTATTATTCTCTCCATGTCCGGTGGTAAAACAACATCTTTCAATTCAACATCATTCACTCTTATGCCCCATGCATCGCTTGCCTTACTAACAATACTTTTTATTTTTTCAGAAACTTTTTCTCGTTGGCCGAGAAGTTCATCCAGCTCCACTTCACCAACAACATTTCGCATTGTCGTCTGTGCTAGTTGAGATACCGCATGAAAAAAATTTTCAACTTCTAAAATAGCTTTTGATACATCTGAAACTTTGTAATAAATAACCGCAGTAACCCCAACTGGAATGTTATCTTTTGTTATTGCTTTTTGTTCCGGCACATCAACGGCTTTAACTCGCACATCAACTATTTTTATTTTTTGAAATATAGGAACAACCAATCTCCAACCCGGCTGTTTAATACCTGTATATTTACCAAGTTTAAACATAACCCCCCTTTCATATTGGTTAACCTGTTTTATAAACAAAAACAGAAGCACTATGATTATTAAAATAAAGAAATAAAACATAAATTAAAATTATATTATTTAATAACATAATTATAACATGAAAAAGCATTTGTAAACCAAGAGTTCCAAAGACAAGAAAGCGCCTGATTATTTTAAAAAAATAAGGTTTGCATTGGTATATTCTCTTATTTTCTTAAGAGTATATTAAATAAAGTTATGAGAACACTAAAGAATCCTGATAAAAACGCGATTCTTGTAGGTCTGTCAGTTATAAATTTCTTCATATAATTTTGATACCCATATAGTTTACACCAAAACAAAAAAAACGAGAAACTTAAATATCCACTTATTTTGTCCACATTTATCTAATTAAATCTGTGTTTGTTATCTGCGTATATCTGCGGTTTTTTATCCCGCCTTGGCGGGATAAATCTGCGTTTACACTGTGGAATATTTTGGTTTATCAAAATAAAATTCTAAAGAATTTTTATTCCATGGGGTGAATCTGCGTTTACTTTGCTCTTGGCCAAATATTATTTGCTTGGGTATATATTTTTGTTAAAGGATGATTCTTACAGCCATGTTTTCTCGCTCCACAAATTTCTTGACCATATTTAACGAGTTTGAAAGAAAAACTATTCCAATATTTTTTTGGTAAAATTTTCATTAAATCTTTTTCAATTTTTTCCGGGGTTTTATTATCGGTCAAATCAAATTTAATTGATAATCTCCTGACATGTGTATCCACGACGATTCCTTCTGCAACACCGAGTGCATTATTTAATATTACATTCGCAGTTTTTCTTCCAACCCCTGGAATTTTTAACAAATCATCCATATTATTTGGAACATCTCCACCAAATTCCCTTTTTATCATTTTTGCAGCAGATAAAATATTTTTGGTTTTGTTTTTGTAATATCCAGTTGACCTTATGTCCTTCTCAAATTCTGATTTTTTAACATTAATATAATCGTCTAATTTTTTATATTTTTTAAACAATTTTTCTGTGACTATATTTACTCTTTCATCAGTGCATTGTGCGGATAAAATAACGGAAACCAACAATTCCCAATTATTTTTATGACCGAGTGAAGTTCCCTGTTCGTCAGTAAATAATTTATTCAAAACTTTGGCTATTTTTACAGCTCTTTTTCTTCTCTCTTTATTTTTTTTAGATACCATTATTTCTCTTTTTAAAATTGACAAAAAATATAGCGCCGAAAATAAATAAGAAGATGGATATAAAGGCGGAAACCATACAATATGTGCAAAATGCCTTAATTACAAAAATTTGTAAGTAGACAAACCATATTGACATTAAAAATCCGACAACTGTAAAGATTGATAAATATTTTAGAATTATTTCTTTTCTTTTTATAAAAGAAAATATGGAAAAAAGAAATATAAAAAAATAATAAAGAAAACCTAAAATTACAACTGGGATACCTAAAATTACAGAATATTGACTATTTAAAACGAGGTCACATCCTTCAACAATAAGACATACAACAGGACCTCCTTTAAAATGTTCTGCAATAAGAAAGACGGAGTCAATAACCCCTATAAAACTTAAAACCATAAACAAAATTAATATGGTTGAAAAAAATTTGTTCCATGCGGTGTTATCTGTTCTCATTGTATATATTACTTAATTGAACTAAACACTTGTTCCGCATCTTTAAAAATTTCTTCTACTTCATCCGTAGTAACTACACTAATCTTTACAGGCAAAGTTCCGTCATCAATAAAACCATCAATGTCTAATATATTTTTATTCTTTTCATTATCAATTTTTATTCCAAGATAATCCATTTCTGAACATATTTTTGAACGAATTATATCAGACCCTTCACCTATCGCTCCTGAAAAAATTAACATATCCAAACCATTTAATAGAGCGGAGTATGAACCTATAAATTCTTTGACATCATTCGAATAAATATCAAGGGCAAGAATAGCATTTTTATTTCCGCCACCTGCTAAACTCACAATTTTTCTAGTATCTCCTTCTCCACTAAGACCAAGTAAACCACACTTTGTATTTAAATAATCTTCTAAACCTTCAAAATTTAAATTTTCTTTTTTAGCAAAATAAATTAAAGCACCAGAATCTATATTTCCAACTCTTGTTCTCATAGTGAGTCCCTCCAACGGCGTGAATCCCATTGATGTATTAAAACTTTTTTCGCTCTTTACGGCAGTAACACTTGAACCACTTCCTAAATGACAAATTATTATATTTTCTGGAATATTCTCGTTTTTTTTCTTCATTTTTCTAATTATTGAACTCGCAGATATTCCATGATACCCATACCTGCGAATATCATATTTCTCCGTGTCTGTCTTTTTAATGCTGTAATATCTAAAACATTCCGGTATATCAATATGAAATTTACTATCAGAAATTCCAATTAAAATACTTTCGCCAAATTCTTTCCTTAAATATTCTATTTCTTTTATTATCGGTTCTATGTGAAGAGGAGCACTTTCTTTTACTTTGACTAATTCTTTTAAATATTTTTCATCTATAATTTTATCTTCCAAAAAATATTTACCCGGAGCGACAATTCTAAGTCCAATAACATTTATTTCTTTTTTATCTTTTAAAACCTTCTTATCTTTTAAAAAATTAAAAAAATACTCCGTTGAATTGAGAAAATTTTTTTTATTTATTTTAGATTTTTCTTTAATGCCTTTGTATGTAATTGATAATGAAAAATTCTCATCACAACATTTTTCAAAATGTGTCCAAGCTATTTTTTCGTTATCAATATAAAAACCATGTCTTTTTGACACACTTCCTGTATTTATAATTAATGTTTTTTTATCCATAATTTATTTTTTATTAGATTACTGTAATGATAACATTTTTTATTTTTATTTTTTATCCATTACCCAATATCCTCCGCACACAACATATACAACATACATAACATGCACAAACATTCTACTTTCTAATTCGCGCGAATTAGAAAGTAGAATACAATAGAAAATCTCTTTAGATTATTCCACTGAAAGAGCTTGTTTTATAAAAGAGTTGTTTTTATTAACCAAAAAATAATGTTGTTCCAAATTCACCTGTTCACTCTCCGCCAAACCAGCACTTTTTAATATCTGCAAATGTTTTGAAGTTGAAGTTAGAGAAAGTTTTATTTTTTCAGAAATATCGCTCACAGTTATTTTATCTTCTTTTGATAAACATTGAATTATTGCCAATCTTCTTCTATTAGCTAAAGCTTTGTAAATTTTTTCCGCTTTTTGATAATTCATATTTTATAGTATATATCTAACTAAATTTTAATTAAATATTTTTTTTAATTATTTTACTTTATACTTTCCCTACTTTCTAATTCGCGCGAATTAGAAAAAAGTGGAATCTCTATTTTAAAAAAATTTATAATATTGAGAAAGCATTAATAATCTATTTCTTACCGTGCCATTTCTCTCCCTGTAGGAGATCTCCCGTAGGGATGACAATTTTCAATTTCTTCCATGTCTACTCCATGTTTTTTTATGTATTCCGTGTGTTCTGATAATTTATTTTCATATTTTTTGATGAGTTCTTCAGCTTTATTTTTTTCTACATTACCTTTTTGACTCAGCTTTCTAAACGCGTCCATCGCTAAATTGTATCTATCTGTTTTATTTCTAACATGCATATCAAACGGCGTTGTTGTTGAACCATTCTCCACATAACCACGAATCGTAAATCTTTCAGAATCAACGCCATAATCAAATAAAACCTGTTTTATTGATTGAGGATATCCGTGAAAATTTATTATCACGGGTTTATCACTTGTAAAATATTTATTAAATTCTTCCGCAGAAACAATTTTTCCTGTTGGACCCAAACCAGTTGGCGACATTGCCATTATATTTACAAATCTAATTCTAATTTGCGGTAATTCTTTTTTTATAACATCAACGGACGCCAGAGCTTCAGTGGTCAAATAATCTCCAACTGAAGCAATAACAATGTCCGGATTTTCATCGCTCGCGAAATTCCAAATCATTATTCCATCTTCCAATTCTTTTCTCGCTAATTTTGTTGTGAGCCATCTTGGTTCAACTTTTTTGCCCGCCACAAGAACATTAATTTCTTTTTTTGAAGACAACATTTTTTCAAGAACGACTAATGTGCTGTTTCCATCTGGCGGAAAATAAACATTTACGAAATCACCCTGTCTTTGAAGCATATCATCTATAAATCCTGGATTTTGATGCGAAAAACCATTGTGTTCCTGTCGCCATCCTGATGAAGTTAAAATGTAATTAAATGAAGAAATGTCTCCGCGCCATTTTATTTCTCTCGCAATTTTTAAAAATTTCGCGTATTGGTCGGCCATACTTGAAATAATTTGTATAAATGCCTCGTATGAAGCAAAAATTCCATGTCGTCCCGTCAAAATATAACCCTGCATCATTCCCTGCAAAGAATGTTCACTTAACACTTCCATAACTCTTCCGTCTTGTTTTAAATCCTTGTCCCAATTTTCTGTCGGCCACACAAATGCTCTTGCTGTTGTTTTAAATACTTCGTCAAGTTTATTTGAGTATGTTTCATCCGGAGAAAATAACCGAAAATTTTTATTTTTCTCGTTTAATTCAAAAACTTCACTAATATAAAGACCCGCTCTTCTCATGCTACTTGAACCAATTGTTCCCGGAATTTCTGCGTCCTCACTAAACTTATCCACGTTTGGTAATTCTAGTAGTTTATAAACCGATTTGCCTCCCATACTATGCTTATTGTCGCCTATTCTTAAATCTTTATCGGGAACAATTTCTTTTATTTTTTCACAAAAACCTTTCTTTTTATCAAATAACTCGCCAAAATTATATGACTTCAACCATTTTTCAATTGCTTTTAAGGTTGCTGAATTTTCTTTTGCGTCAGGACCTACAACTTGATGTGAAAGACAATTTCCCTCTATTTTTTGCCCGTCTAATTTTTTTATCCCTGTCCATCCTTTGAGCGTTTTCAAAATTATCATGGGAAATTTTGGAGAAATTGTTTCGTTTCCTTTTCTTGCTTCATTTTGAATTTCCTTTATTTTTTTATAACAATTTTCCAGTGTTTCATACATTTTTTCATAAACATTTTCTATATCGTTCCATCCATCAACTATAAATGGTTCATAACCATAACCATTGAAAAGGTTTAGAAGTTTTTCGTCTGACATTCTTCCAAAAACAGTCGGTCCTGAAATTTTATATCCGTTTAAATGAAGAATCGGCAAAACAGCACCATTTATTTGGGGGTCAATAAACTTATTTAAATGCCATGCGGTTGCCGTTGGTCCTGTTTCTGCTTCGCCGTCTCCTATAAGAGCGCATGTTATTAAATCTGGATTATCTAAAATGGAACCATAAGCTGTTGATAGAGCATATCCCAACTCTCCTCCTTCTAAAATTACACCGGGTGTTGACGGACTACTGTGACTTGGAAATCCGTATGGCCATGAAAAATTTTTTGAAATATAAGCAAGTCCGTCTTCATTTTGAGTTGCTTGTGAATAATATTTTTCAAAAGTTCCTTCAATAAATAAATTTGATTGAAGTGCTGGAAAACCGTGTCCGGGACCAAGAATAAACAAAACATTTGCTGAATATTTTTTAACAAGTGCGTTTAGGTTTGCATAAACAAAATTTATTCCGGGACAAGAACCCCAGTGACCGAGTAAGCGAGGTTTTATATCTTCCGATTTTAATTCTCTGTCTAAAAGAAAGTTGTCTTGTAAATAGATTTGTGCAACAGATATATAATTTGCTGTTCTCGTGTATTTTTTTATTGATTCAATTGTGTTATTCATTCGTTTAATTCTAACATTTTTATTTAAAGTGTTTAAATCAAATTTGTATATAAAAAAACACAATACAACCATTCAATTGAATTAGAGAATGGAAGGTTAACTCCAATAAAAGTTAGGGCCTCGGAGTGAAAATTATGGATGAAAAAGCAATTTTGATTGCTTTTTCATTTAATTATCACATCAAATACTTTTTGATCTATGGGGACAATATCAATTTCCCATTCGCGTAAGTAATAGAAATTTATTTTTGTTTCACCTGTTTTTAGAGCTTTAAATTGAAATACTTCTGTACTACCAGCTCCTACAATTTGTTTATCACTGTTTTGTTGGACAAAATTTTTGTTTATAAGTTCTATATAATTTTCATCAAATTTCGCAACCCATGAATAACCAGTGGTTGGATTTGATTTAAGTGGTATTTCAAAATTTCTCCTATTTTTAATTTCTACATAATTTTTTCTCTGAATATTTTGAAGATTTTTAGCATTAGATATATCGTTTTGCTGATTTAATTCATTTGATTTTGTATCAACATTTTTATTTGGAAAAAACATCAGACCTAAAATAACAATCACAGCTATTACAAAAAGTATGTATATTTTTTTATTCATGTTAGAACGCAGATTAACGCAGACAAAAAAGCACAGATCCACGCAGATTAAATAAAATTAATTCACCCTGTTAAATAAGAATTGAAACGATTTTTAATAAACATTAGTGCTTAGACATCGGATGTCCAAGTAAGTAGAACTTTTTTAAATTACTTATTTATTATGTCTAACAAATTAGGAAAGGCATTTATAACTGTACCAACAAATGTTTTTGAATTGAAACTAGAAGGTCCTGTGTTCGTTGGGATTGGGTAAGATCCTGTTGGAGGCATTTGATAAGAACCTTCCAGTGGCGCCTGATATGTTCCACCAGAAGGGGGTGAGTAAAATCCGCCTCCAGAAGGAGCCAAATACGAGTTTTGTGGAGGTGGATAAGATCCATTTGGAGGTGTTGTTGGATAGTTTTGGGTCCCGCTCGATGGTGTTTGGTATTGTTGCATAAATTTTTCAAAACCTTCTGGAGGAGAAAACCCTTCCGGTGGCATCATTCTTTGTCCATCATCTGGCATATATTTTTGAAAATCTTGAGGAGGAAAAACCGTATTACCTTCCTTTTGTATTATTCTTTCTCGTGGAACAAATTCGCCCGGTTTCATCATCTTGGTCGCTTCAAGTGGCATCATTTCCTTGTTCTCAAAACCACTTGTAGGTGGACCAAATTTCATAAATTTTCCAGGAACTCCGTTTTTAAATTCACCTCCCTGTTCCATCTCCTTAAATTTTTTAAATTCTTCAACTTCCATTAATTTTTGTCTGGCTTCTTGTGTCTTGCCCATCATTTGTTGAACAGTATCTTTGTTTAGCATCCCGTGTTGGCCCCCAAAATTGATACATTTTTCTATGTTTGTTTGGTCACTACAAAATTTGTTGCATTCAACGGGATTTTTACAACCTCCTGGACCAACCATTTCACCTCCTTGGAGTTTTTTGACTATTTCTATTTCTTTTTCCATTTTTTGGATTTCTTCTTCAGACATTAATTGATTTTCTTTTGTAAACCTAAAACACTCGTCTCTGTTTTCTTCCTTGCTACAAAATCTATCACACTCATCTGGCCCCATACATCCTCCTGGACCTGATTTTATTTGTGACATTTTTTTCATTCTTTCTAAATCACCCGGCGTTTTTGTTATTCGGTGTTTAACCGCAAATTCCATACACTCCTGAACATGATTAAAATCCATACAATATTTTTGACACTCCTGTATATTTGTACACCCACCCGGTCCTGTTTGTTCTTTTAAAATTGTCTGGACTTTTTCGGTATCAATTCCCTCTTCTGGTGTTGGTTGTTTTGGTCTCCTCGGTCCTTCTCTCATTCTTCCTTTCATAAATTCAGCCTCTTCTTTCGTTATTTTCCCCTCATCTACAACAAAAGAAAAACATTCGTCTGCATTTTCTGGATTTTTACAAAAATTATCACATTCGTTTTTTGATTTACATCTGCCTGGTCCACCTTTTTCCGTCTTGGCAATTATCCCATCTGCTTCTTCTTTGGATATGTATCCATTATTTACACTATAATTCATACACTCGCGAATATTTTCTTCTACTCTGCAGTATGCATCACATTCTCGTGGAGATATACAACCGCCTGGGCCTGGTTTAAATTCTTCTTCCTTTTTATTCATATCTCTGACTTTTTTGGCTTCTCCTTCTGAAACTATTTTTTTACTTGCCGCCCAATTAATACAAGTGACCTGATTTTCTGAAATATCACAAAATGTCATACACTCTGAAACAGAACCACAATTACCCAATTCAGGAATTGGGTAAGATACACCATCAAGAGGACCTGCATTCGCCTTATTAAAACCAAAAAATATTACAACAAAAAAAATAAATAAAGTTGTTATAAAAAATATTTTCGTCTTATTCATATATAGCGTTTTGAAGCGACACAAATATGCTGTTTTTTGTTAATTTTAATAATTAAAAAACTTTTTATTGGGCGAAAGGATTTGTATATGTGTCCTTAAATGGATTTGCTTTTTCTTCAAGATTCACAAATGGATTTGCTTCTTTTTGGACTTCCCCCAAGGCTTTTTCTTGTTCAAGTTTCTGTTCCTCAAGAATTTTTGCCTCTCCATTAGCAACTCCGTTTGAATAACCAATAAAATAACCGGCGACTAAGCCAATTATCAAAGAAATAACGACCATAATTAGGACATTTCCGCTGATTTTTTTAGTATCTTCCATATGTTTATATTTTAGCAAAAACTGACCTAATTTGTTAATGTTGTTATCCACTTTGTAGGTAGAAAGATTCTTGTGTTTAAAATACTACTTTTTAAGTTCATCTACATTATCAACACATATCCATGCCGACATCATACCAAATCCTTTTTTGTTTATATTAAAGGGTTTTATTTCGCGCGGATTTTTTATAAAAATTAAAATACAATATTTTTTGTCTTTAAAACTTTCAAAAAATTCAGAAATTTTTCCGCTTTCTATCCCCATTGCTTTACCATATTTATTTAATATTTTTTTTACTTTATTTGGAGTCAGGTCGGTAAATTGTATGACCTTGCTAACTTCAGCTTTCATATTTATTGACTCACCAGAATTCTTAAAATATATTATCTCTCCCCCTTTTATATTATCCCATGGTTTGCTTTTTAAAGAATACCAGCGTGATTCTATTGTTTTCTGACCACCAAGAATTTTTTCAATAAACCCCCAAGATTTTTTCATTATTGCAACATGTTCCATATTTTTAATATCTAAACACAAAAACATTATAGAGAAATTATATATTATTCTTTGTGCTTGTAGCGGTCTCATTTTTTTCCATTTTTTCTTTCAAAAGAATACCGTCCAAAACAAAATATTTAGAAACATCAACAGAAGGGTTGTTCGTCATTGGTTCTCCATTTTTTCTATCTGCATAATTAACAATAATTACTCCATTTTTAATACTCATATTTTGCGGAGATATTCTATCACCCAAAAGGATTCCATTTGTTCCAATCGTTTTTTTGTCCGTTGAATCGTTAATTGTCGCCACCACATAATAAAATATCTCACTCCCGCCAGAATTTTGTGTAAGAATAAATGTTGCATCGTCGATGCCATCAGCATTTAAATCTCCGTTGATTGGCTCATTCCATTTCATTATTTTAATTTTACTTGATGAACCAGGAACAACTTCTTTGTCCGAGAAACCATTAGCAAGAGTTATTGATTGATTTTCTATTATATATGTCGCATTTAGCGGGTTAAAATTTTCTCCAACATTAACAACATCTTTTTTTGGAAGTTGTTTAGCAATGATAAAACCTATACCAACTCCTATAATTAGGACAAAAATAGTAAAAATAACAAAGTTTTTGTAATTCATCCTGTAGTGAAAAATGGCATCGCTCTAAAAGAGCACGGTCATTTTTGTT
>ERZ1292623.1003-Hain-H51-01um-R1-1003-length-28217-cov-12_pt2 | contig 23805 bp, 37 predicted proteins | sample MGYA00564398_ERZ1292623 | MGnify/ENA primary metagenome ERZ1292623 (study PRJEB36523, sample SAMEA6512633) | groundwater metagenome | collected 2019-01-07 | study: AquaDiva: Metagenomics assemblies of 32 groundwater samples | reverse complement strand
TATTTTATAATAAGCCGCTGATTCTAAAGGCGAAATGGTCATATGTCTATAGACCAAAGATTTAGAATAAAGAATAATGGGAAGAGCAAGTAAACCAAAAGCAGGAAGTATGCAATTTTGGCACAGAAAAAGGGCCAAAAGAATTTATCCCGGAGTTAGAGCCTGGGCTAATCTAGATACAACTAGTTTGCTTGGTTTTTTAGGATATAAAGCTGGAATGACTCATGTTCAAGTTCAGGAAAATAATCCTGCAATGAAACAATCTAAATTAAAAGCATATGCAGCAACAATATTGGAATGTCCGCCATTAAAGGTTTTTGGGATTAAATTTTATAAAAATACATTATACGGGATAAAGAATCAAGGCCAGATTACTTCTGAAAATTTAGATAAGGAACTCAATAGAAAAATAATTTTGCCAAAAAAAATTAATAATAAAGAAATTAATGATTTTGATGATGTGAAATTAATTGTTTATACACAGCCTAAATTAGTTGGAATAAAGAAAAAACCAGAAATTTTTGAAATTGGATTATCTGGAAACAAAGATGAAAAATTAAATTATGCTAAAAATTTATTAGGAAAAGAAATTAAGATAAGTGAAGTTTTTAAGGTAAATCAGAATGTTGATATTCATGCCGTTACAAAAGGCAAGGGATTTCAAGGACCTTTAAAGAGATTTGGTTTGCAACTTAAGTCACATAAATCTGAAAAAAAGCGTAGAGCTCCAGGTAATATGGGGTCTTGGACACCAAAGAAAATATTATTTACAGTCCCGCAAGCAGGCCAAATGGGTTTTCATACAAGAACAGAATATAATAAATTAATCTTAAAAATTTCTAATAATGTTAATGAAATAAATCCAAAATCAGGTTTAGAGCATTATGGATTTGTAAAAAATGAATACGTATTAATTAAGGGTTCTGTTGCAGGATCAAGAAAACGTCCTATAATATTAACACAACCAATTAGAAAAAATAGAACATTGCCAATGGAGTTAAAATTTATTAAAAAATGAATCTAGTTAATTTAGAAGGAAAGAAATTAAAGGAAATTAATCCCCCTAGCCAATTTAATGAAGTTTATCATCCTAATTTAATTTGGAGAGCTTTTGTAACAATCCAAGCAAATAAAAGACAGCCTTACGGTACTAAAATAGGAGCTGGAATGCGTGCTTCTGCAAAATTATCAAGAAGAAGAAGAGATTATAAAACAGCTTATGGACATGGAATTTCAAGAGTTCCAAGAAAGGTTTTATGGCATCGTGGTGGTCAATTTGGTTGGGTTGGTGCTGTAGCTCCCGGAACAGTTGGTGGAAGAAGAGCACATCCTCCAAAAGCAGAAAAAATCTGGGATAAGAGAATTAATATTAAAGAGAGAAAAAAAGCTATAAGATCTGCATTAGCCGCAACATTAGATAAAAATTTAGTTGCATTAAGAAATCATCAACTTCCAAGTATTTATCCTTTGATAATTGAAAATAAGTTCGAGGATTTATCAAAAACAAAAGATGTTATCAAAATATTTGAAAATTTAGGATTGCAAAAAGAATTAGAAAGATTAGATATAAGAAAAGTTAGAGCTGGAAAAGGAAAAAATCGAGGTAGAAAATACAAATCTAAAACAGGACCTTTAATTTTAGTTTCAAAAAAATGCAGTTTAATAGATGCTGCAAAAAATATTCACGGTGTTAACATAGTTCAAATAGATCAAGTTAATGTTGAATTGCTTGCTCCAGGTTCAAAAGCAGGCAGACTTACAATATATACAGAAGGAGCAATAGAAAGACTACAAAAGGAAAATATGTTTATGTAAAATGCAAGCCGTAAAATATCCAATATCAACAGAAAAAGCAGTACGCTTAATGGAATCAGATAATAAATTAACGTTTATGGTAGAGAGAAAAGCAACTAAGGGAGATATAAAAAAGGAAATTGAAAAATTGTTTAATGTTAAGGTTACAAAAATTAGTACATTAATTACAGCTTTAGGAACAAAAAAAGCTTATGTCAAATTATCAAAAGAAACTCCTGCAATTGATGTTGCAACTAAATTAGGATTGATGTAAAATGGGTAAGCGAATAATAACACAACGTAGAGGAAGAGGAACTAGCAGATATAGAGCACCTAGTCACAACTTCCATTATAATGTTAATTATCCTAAAACAAATGAAAAATTAAATGGTAAAGTTATTGAAATAATAAAAGATCCTGCAAGAACTGCTCCTACAGCTGTAATTCAATTTAATGATAAAACAGAGATTGCATTACCAGCTCCCTTAAATGTTCGTGAGGGGGATGATGTCAATTATAATTCAGCTGGAGAATTAAAACCATTAACAATTTTGTCTTTATCTGAGATACCTGAAGGAACTCAAATTTTTAATATTGAAAGCAACCCTGGAGACGGTGGAAAATTCTGTAGAGCAGCAGGAACTTCAGGAAAAGTAATTTCAAAATTCAAGGATTATATTTTAGTAAGATTACCTTCAAAGAAAGAGAAAAAATTCAATCCATTATGCAGAGCAACAATCGGAGTAATATCGGCATTGGGAAGATTAGAGAAACCAATGTTAAAAGCAGGAAAACATCATCATGCAATGAAAGCTCGCAATAAATTATATCCAAAGACTTCGGGAGTAGCAATGAATGCAGTAGATCATCCATTTGGTTCAGGACGTGGAAGACATGTTGGTAAACCAAAGACTGCACCAAGGAATGCTCCTCCAGGAAGAAATGTTGGATTAATAGGAGCTAGAAGAACAGGAAGAAGGAAATAAAATGGTAAAAATATTTATGTACAGAGGAAAAACAGTTGAGGAATTAAAGAAACTTGATTTAAATGAATTCATAAAATTAATTCCTGCTAGACAAAGAAGATCATTGAAAGATGGATTTACAGAAGAACAAAAGAAATTATTATTAAAAATTGACAAGACGATTAAAGGAGAATACAAAAAGCCATTAAGAACTCATTGCCGTAATTTGATAATTTTACCAAAGATGATTAATCTTACAATTCATATTCATAACGGAAATAAATTTGTTCCAGTTGTAATTCCACCAGAAGCAGTTGGAATGTTTTTGGGTGAATTTGCTTTAACAAGACGAAGGGTAGAGCACTCAGCACCAGGTATTGGGGCTACAAGATCAAGTGCTGCTGTATCGGTGAAATAAAATGGAAGCCATAGTTAACGTAAAAAACCTTGGAATTTCAACCAAGAAATCAATTGAAATTGCAAATTTTATTAGATACATGAATCTTGAAAATGCTAAACAAGTTTTGGAAAGAGTTATTGAGAAAAAACAAGCAGTCCCATATAAACGCCATAATAAGGATATTCCTCATAGACCTGGAATGATGGCTGGAAGATATCCAATAAAGACATGTAAAATTATACTTCAATTATTAGACAGCGTACAAGCAAATGCACAAAATAAAGGGCTTTCCTCAAATTTAGTAATTTCAGAAATGATTGCTAACCAGGGTAATAAACAAATGCACTCTGGTAGACAAGGAAGAACAAAAATGAAAAGAACTCATTTAAAAATAGTTGTTAAAGAAATTGAGAAAAAGGTAAGTAAAAAATGATTGAGAAACAAATTATTTCAAAAAATCTTCGTGAATATTTAATTCAAGAATATGTAAAGAAATATCTCCCTAGAGGCAGCTATAGTAAGATTGATTTAAAGAAAACACCTTTGGGAGAAAAAATAATCGTTCACACTGCAATGCCTGGTTTAGTTGTAGGAAGAAAAGGAGAAAACATAATGGAGTTAACTAGAGTATTAAAATCGAAATTCAGTATGGAAAATCCACAAGTAGAGGTTGCTGAAATTCCAGAAATTAACCTAGATCCAACGGCTGTTGCACAAAGAATTGCATCTTCATTTGAAAGATTTGGTCCTAAAAGATTTAAGTTAATTGGTTATAGGGAATTACAAAATATTATTGATGCAGGTGCTTTAGGAGCAGAGATTGTAATTTCAGGAAGAGGAGTTCCAGGAGCAAGAGCAAAAAGTTGGCGTTTCCAAGCAGGTCATCTTAAGAAATCTGGAAATATCTCTGAGAATTACGTAAAGAAATCAGTAGCTGTTGCAAATCTTCAATCCGGAACTATTGGAATTAAAGTTAACATATTAACACCAGATATTATTATGCCGGATCAAATTACCATTAGACAAATTCAAGTTCCTCAAATTGAAAAAAAAGTTGAAGAAGTAAAACAAGAAGCAAAAAAAGAAGTTAAGGAAAGAAAACCAAGAAAAAAGAAAGTAAAAGAAAATGAAGAAAGTGGAAATAAAACAATTGAGTAAAGATCAACTAAAAGAAAAATTAGTTGAGTTAAGAAAAGATTTAATGAGGTTGAACACTCAAAGATCAACAAAAACAATTCCAGAAAATCCAAGTAATATTAAAAATTCGAGGAGAAATATCGCCCGTATATTAACATTTATGAAACAGAAAACTAAATTGGAGGTAAAAACTGAAAAGAAATGAGCCAAATATGTCCTAAATGTGGGCTTACAAAAGATATTTGTGTCTGTGAGAGTATAGCTCTTGAGTCACAGATTGTTAAAATAAGAACTGTTAAGAGAAGGTTTGGAAAACTAACAACACTGGTAGAAGGCATTGATCAAAAATCTGTTAACCTGAAAGACATTGCAAAAAAACTAAAAGAAAAATTTGCATGTGGGGGAACAGTTAAGGACGGAGTAATTGAGCTTCAGGGAAATCACGTAAACCAATCCAAACAAGAGCTTATAAAATTAGGCTTTTCTGAAGACAGCATAAAAGTAATGTAAGTTGAAACAAAAAACAATAATCGGAAAGTTGATAGGAAAATCTATCAAAGTTATAGATTCAAAAAATAAAACTTTGGTAAATCTGCAAGGAACAATAATAGACGAAACAAAAAACACAATTACATTACAAACAGAGAAAAAACAAATCAAAATCATAAAATCACAGGTAAAAATTGAAAATGAAAAATAAAACAATCGGAATTGAAGTAACCTCACCTAGTCAGGAATGTCAAGATTATCATTGTCCATTTCACGGCACTTTAAAGGTTCGTGGTAGGGTGTTTAATGCAACTGTAACTAAAACAGATATTAACAAATCAGCTACAATTGAATTTTTGAATTATTATTACATTCAAAAATATGAAAGATATGAAAAAAGAACAACCAGATTAAAAGTTCATAATCCACCTTGCATAAATGCCAAGATAGGAGATTATGTAAAAATAATTGAGTCAAGACCAATATCAAAGACAAAAAGTTTTGTTATCATTGAGGTTCTTAAAAAATGAAATCTTTAGGAGCTAGAATTACAAGAGGATTGCCTTTTGGCGCAAGAGTAGAAGTTTGTGATAATTCAGGAGCTAAGAGGATAAGAATATTTGCAGTTAAAGGTCATAAGACAACTAAAGGAAGATATCCTGCAGCTGGAATTGGTGATTTAGTTTATGCTTCAGTAGTTAAGGGACGTGCTGGAATGAAACATGAAACTGTAATTGCCATAATTGTAAGACAAAAGAAAGAATATAGACGTGAAAGTGGAGAGAGAATAAAATTTGAGGATAATGCTGCTGTTATATTAAAAGATGATAAAGGAAACCCTAAAGGAACAATATTCAAAGGACCAATAGCAAAAGAAGCTACTTTAAGATGGCCAGGAATAGCAAAAGTAGCTTCAATCGTGGTGTAAAAATGAAAAAATTATTTTCAAGATCATGGAAATCAAGTAAACAACCTAGAAAGCAGAGGAAATATTTGTATAATGCTCCTTTACATCTGAGAAGGAGATTTTTATCTGTATCATTATCAAAGGAATTAAGAAAGAAATTAGGAAAAAGAAATATTCCTGTAGTAAAGGATGATGAAGTCAAGATAATGACAGGGCAACATAAAGGTAAAATTGGAAAAATTACAAAAGTAAACACAAGGAAAATCCGTGTTTATGTTGATCAAGCTTACAGATTAAAGTTAGATGGAAGTAAATCATTTTATCCGATACACCCTTCAAACCTAATGATTACAAATTTGAATTTAAAAGATAAGAAAAGAAAAGCAAAATTGGAGAGTAAATTAAAGAAATAAAATGGCAAAGAGACACTTATTTGCGTTAAATGCACCAAGCAACTGGCCAATTAAGAGAAAGGAATACAAGTGGGTTATAAGGCCAAATCCAGGTTCACACCCATTGAAAAGATGTTTGCCTTTAAACTTATTACTTAGAGGAATATTAAATTATGCTAGAACATCAAGAGAAATAAAAAAGATATTACAGGATGGAGAGATCTTAATTAATAAAAGAATTATAAAGGATCAAAAATTCCCGGTTGGAGTAATGGATAATATAGAAATAAAAAGTAAAAATGAATATTTTAGATTATTTATTAATTCAAGTAATAAATATGAACTTAAAAAAATAAACAAAGAAGAAGCAAAATTAAAATTATGCAAAATAATAAATAAAAAAATATTAAAGAAGGGTTTAATTCAGTTAAATCTTTTTGATGGTAGAAATATAATTGTGGGCAAGGATTCTTACAAGACAGGAGATAGCATTTTACTTGATTTGGAAAATAATAAAATAGTTTCTCATTTAAAATTGGAGAAAAATGCATTTGTTTACTTAATTGGTGGAAAATACATAGGAAATACAGGAAAACTTGAGTTAATTAAAGAATATGGGTTACAGCCCGCTAAAATCTCATTAAAAAGCGATAAAAAAGATATTGAGACATTAAAGGAATTTGCATTTGTTATAAACGAGGATACTTTGAGGGTGTAAAATGGAAGAAAATAAGATGAGACAAATAAAAATTGAGAAAGTAACTTTAAATATTGGAGTTGGTGAAGCAGGAGATAAATTAAACAAAGCTAAAAAAATCCTAGAAAAACTAACAGATGCAAAGGCAGTTGAAACAATTACTATGAAAAGAATTCCTGCATGGGGTGTAAGACCAAAATTACCAATAGGATGTAAGATTACATTACGTGGAAAGAAAGCAGAAGAAATATTATCAAGATTATTCAAAGCTGTGGATAATAAAATTGATGAAAAGAAATTTGATAATACAGGAAATCTTTCATTTGGGATTCCAGAATACATTGACATTCCTAATCTTGAATATGACCCGAGTGTAGGAATAATTGGATTAGAAACAGCAGTCACATTAGAAAGACCAGGTTTTAGAATAAAAAGAAAAAGAATAAAGAAAAGAAAAATATCACATTCACATTTAATCAGCAAAGAAGAGGCTAAAGAATTTATTAAAAGCAAATTTAATGTTGATGTTACAAGAGAGGAAGTAGAATGAGTTACAGCAATTATGAAAAAGCATTCAAGCAATTAACTGTAAAACCAGTTAAATTAAAGAAATTTATTAAACACAACTCTCCAAAAATGAGAGTATTTGGAATAGCTGCAAGAAGATGTTCATTATGCGGCAGAATTGGAGGACATATACGCTCACATGGCTTAAGTCTGTGCAGACAATGTTTTAGATTAAGTGCCAAAAAAATGGGCTTTAAAAAATATTCATAAAATGACAACCAACGATCCTTTATCAAATGTACTTTCACATTTATATAATTGTGAAAAAATCAGTAGACCAGAATGTATAGTTAAACCGGTATCAAAATTAATAGTCAACGTGCTAAACATAATTAAGAATGAAAAATATATTGGAGATTTTAATATAATAAATAATGGTCGTGGTGGATTAATTAAGATAAATTTACTTGGAAATATAAATAGATGTGGAACAATAAAACCAAGATATTCGTATATTTTAAGTGAATTAGAAAAATTCGAAAAAAGGTTCTTGCTAAGCAAAGATTTCGGTTTTTTAATCGTTTCAACTTCAAAAGGTTTAATGACACATATCCAAGCAAAAGAAAAGAAACTTGGTGGAAGGTTAATAGCATATGTCTACTAAAAAAGTAAAGAAAAATGCATTTAGGGAAGAAATAGCTATTCCGGAGAATGTTGAATTAGAAATATCTGGATCATTAATAAAAGTAAATGGTCCTCAAGGTAGTAATGAAAGAAAATTAGCTAATCCAAAAATAACAATTATAAAAGAAAATAATAAAGTTGTATTATCTTCAACAGATTATAAAAAAAATGAAAAAAGAATATTAAACACGTTTAAAGCCCATATTAAGAATTTAATTGATGGGGCGGTTCATTCTTATAATTATACTTTAAAGATATGCTCTGGTCACTTCCCAATGAATGTTTCTCTTTCAAATAATAAAGTTATAATAAAGAATTTTCTTGCTGAAAAAATACCAAGAGAAGCAAGAATATTGCCAAATGTTGATGTTAAGATTAATGGAGATATAATTACAGTTAAAAGCATTGATAAGGAATTGGCAGGACAAACCGCAGCTAATATAGAACAGGCATGCAGAATCGTCAGAAAAGATAGGAGAGTTTTCATGGATGGAATTTTCATAACATCAAAAGCAGATAAACAGATTAAATAAAATGGAAAACAATAACATAACAAGAAAGAAAAGAAAATTTATTAGATACAAATCTATTAATCAAGTAAAGTTAAAGGGTGGTTGGCGTAGAGTTCGTGGCATGCATAATAAAGTTAGATTAAAAAAGAAAGGCCACATGCATAAAGTTTCTATAGGTTATGGAACAAAGAAGGAAACAAGAAACCTTTATAATTCAACTTTTGATTACAAATTTATTACTAATTTAAATGACTTAAATAATATAGATAAAAAATATATTTTAATCTCTGGGAATATCGGATTAAGAAAGAAAATTGAAATATTAAAGAAAGCCAAAGAATTAAAATTAAATGTCATAAGAATCAAGGATATTGATACATTTTTAAAAAATATCCAAGAAAAATTATTGCAATTAAAAGAAAATAAGAAAAAAGAACAAGAGAAAAAAGAAATTTATAAGAAGAAAGCTGAAGAAAAATCAAAAGAAAAAAAAGAAGTTAATCAAGAAGATAAAACTGAAAAAGAAAAAGAAGAGAAAAAGAAAGTATTAGAGAATAAATAAAATGAACCTAAGAAATAAGAAAAGAATTACAGCATCATTGTTTAATGTTGGAAAAAAAAGGATTTGGATAGATCCTACTAAATCAAAAGAGGTTAAAGAAGCTATAACAAAAAGAGATATAAAACACTTGATTAAAGAAGGAATTATTATATTAAAACAAAAACATGGCCAATCTAGGGGAAGAATTAGAAAAGCAAACATGCAGTTTAGCAAGGGAAGAGGCAAGGGAATTGGATCAAGAAGAGGAGCAAGCAATGCAAGACTTTCAAAAAAATTACAATGGATGATAAAAATAAGAAATCAAAAAAACTTATTAAAATCTTTACGTGATAAATCTTTAATTACAAGAAAAAATTACAGAATCTTATTTAGGAAGGCAAAAGGGGGATTCTTTAGAAGCAAAAGACACATTGAAATTTATCTAGCAGAACATAAATTAATACAAAATGACAATAAATAAAAAATACACAGTCAAATTTAAGAGAAAAAGATCAGAATTGACAGATTATAGAGCTAGACTTAGGTTAATTTTGTCAAAAAAAACAAGATTAGTTGTTCGTAAATCCCTTAATAATGTAATAGCTCAATTGGTTAACTATGATAACAAGAGCGATAAGGTAGTGAAGACATTAAGTTGCAGAAATTTAAGAGAATATGGATGGAAATATCATTCAGGAAATTTACCCTCCGCATATTTATTAGGATTATTAATTGGATTAGAAGCAAAAAAACTTAATGTTAAGGAAGCTGTTTTTGATATTGGGTTAAGTGAATCTGTAAGTGGTTCTTCAATCTATGCTTTATTAAAAGGTGCTTTAGATTCTGGATTACAAATTCCTCATGGTGAGAAAGTTTTACCAGGTGAAGAAAGAATAAATGGAAAACATATTGTAGATTATTATAATAACTTATCCCAAGAAAGGCAAGAAAAACAATTTTCAAAATATTTAAAAAACAATGTTAATCCTGCAAATATAGTCAAGGATTTTCAAGAAGTAAAATCAAAAATATTAAACAAATACAAAAATGGCTAATGAAGAACCGGAAATAAAAGAAATAGTAGTACGAGAAGTTCCTTTAGGAATTCAGAGATTTAGAGAGTCTAATTTAGATGCCTGGAATCCAAGGACAGAAGTAGGTAGAAAAGTAAAAAATAATGAAATTACAAACATAGATGATATTTTAAATTCTGGTCAAAGAATATTTGAAACCGAGATAGTAGATAAATTAATCCCAAACTTACAAATTGAATTACTTTTAATCGGGCAATCTAAGGGTAAATTCGGTGGTGGAAAGAGAAGCATTTGGAGACAAACCCAGAAGAAAACTAGCGAGGGGAATAAACCCAAATTTACCACATTAGCTTTAGTTGGAAATAAGGATGGTTATGTTGGAATAGGTTTTGGAAAATCTAAAGAAACAATGCCCGCGAAAGAAAAAGCAATTAGAAATGCTAAATTAAATATTATAAAAGTAAAGCGTGGTTGTGGTTCATGGGAATGTGGTTGTGGAAAAAATCATTCAATCCCATTTAAGATTCAAGGGAAATCTTCATCAGTTTTAATAAAATTAATGCCCGCACCAAAAGGAACAGGTTTAACAGTTGAAAAAGAATGTCAAAAAATATTAAGTTCTGCAGGCATTAAAGATGTTTATTCTAAAACTTCAAAATCAACAACAAAAATGGGATTACTTAAAGCATGTTTTGGTGCATTACAAAATTTATCCAATGTAAAGGTCAAACAAGAACATGCAATTAGACTAGGTATAAAATGAGTAAAATAGCAGTACTAAGGATTAGAGGAGACCTTAATGTTAGAAGACAGATTAAGGATACTTTGAAAATGTTGAGATTGTTTAATAAAAATTATTGTGTTATTGTTGATAATAATCCTAATTATGTTGGAATGATAAAAAAAATAAAAGATTATGTTACATGGGGTGAAGTTAATAAAGAAACAGTTGAACTTTTGTTAAAGAACAGAGGGAGGTTAGCTGGAAATAAGAAACTTAGCGAAGAATATTTAAAAGAAAAATTAAAATGCTCTTTTAATGATTTTGTAAATGATTTTTTTGATAAAAAGAAATCTCTAAATGACATTCCTGGATTAAAACAATTTTTTAGATTAAGCCCACCAATTAGAGGTTTTGAAAGAGGCGGAATAAAAAAACCATTTAGTATGGGCGGTGCATTAGGTTATAGAAAAGAAAACATAAATGATTTAGTTAGAAGGATGATTTAAAATGATTAATAAAAGAAAAAAATTCAGCAGAATGAGAGCAAGTCATACACATGGTGGTGGAGCAAAGAAGAAAAGACGTGGCTCAGGCCATCGTGGCGGGTTTGGAATGGCTGGAAGCGGTAAAAGAGCAGACCAGAAAAAACCAACAATATTGAAATTATACGGGAATGAATATTTTGGTAAATTTGGATTTAAAAGACCACAAAAAGTAATAATTAAAACTAAAGCAATTAATATATCTAAGATAGACGAGAATTTAGACTATTATATTAGCAAAAATTTAATAACCAAAGAAAAAGATCATTATGTTGTAAATTTAAAAAAATTGGGTTATGATAAAATAATTGGAGCCGGGGTAATTAATAATAAATACAAGGTTTTAGGAAGAATCTCAAAAAAAGCCCGTGAAAAAATCGAAAAATTAGGCGGGATGATAGAGGAAATTTAAATGCCTTTAATAAATAATTTATTATCAAATTTACCGGAAGTTAAGGGACCGGAACAAAAATATTTGCCATTTAATCAGAAACTTAAATGGACTTTAATTATATTATTGGCTTATCTTATAATGGGTGTAATTCCATTATATGGTTTAGGAAAAAATGAACTGCAAAACTTTGAGTTTCTTTCAATTATTTTAGGAGCGCAGTTTGGTTCCTTAATATCTTTAGGAATAGGACCAATAGTAACTGCTTCTATTGTATTGCAATTATTAAAGGGTTCAGGAATATTAAAATTAGATACAACAACGCATGAAGGAAGGGTATTTTTTCAAGGAATACAAAAAATGCTTTCAATTTTCTTTATTATATTTGAATCTTTCATTTATGTGTTTATGGGTGGATTAAGACCAGAAGTAGGATTTTCACCTTGGACATTAGTTTTACAATTATTTGTAGCGGGAATTTTAATATTATATATGGATGAAGTTATAAATAAATGGGGTTTTGGCTCTGGAATAAGCTTATTTATTGCAGCAGGTGTTGCCAGTCAAATAGTCATAAGCGCATTTTCTCCATTAACTACTACAGGAGATTTTGCATTTGGTTCTGGCCAAGCCCCGGTTGGAAGATTCTTTGTAATGTTTATTTCATTATTCAAAGGATTACCGCAAGAAGCTTTGTTAGCGTTTTTAGCAATATTTGCAACCGTGTTAGTATTCTTAGTTTCAGTTTACGTGCAGGCAATGAAAGTAGAAATTCCATTATCTTTTGGAAGAATCCGTGGATATGGAATAAGATGGCCGTTAAAGTTTATTTATACAAGTAATATTCCCGTTATATTGGTTGCTGCATTACTTGCAAATGTACAGTTATGGGCAACTCTATTAGAAAAATGGGGGCACCCGCTACTTGGGACATTTTCTAATGGTAACCCGGTTTCAGGATTTGTTTTATGGATTTTCCCGCCAAATTTATTTCAAAATCTTTTTACTGGAAATTTTGTATTTTTAGATATATTGAGATCATCGTCTTATATTTTATTTATGGTAGTTGGTTCAGTAATTTTTTCAATATTCTGGGTTCAAACCTCTGGAATGGATGCAGGAAGTCAAGCTAAACAAATTCTAGCTTCAGGATTACAAATTCCCGGTTTTAGAAGAGATGAACGCGTATTAGAAAGAATTTTAAAACGATATATTACCCCCTTAACAGTCATGGGAGGAATAACAGTGGGATTTTTAGCAGCAATGGCAGATGTTATGGGTGCATTATCTAGAGGGACAGGAATATTGCTTGCAGTTATGATCATCTACAAATTATATGAAGATATCGCACAACAACACATGATGGATATACACCCAACTTTAAGGAAGGTTATGGGAAAATGAGTTTTTCAGAATCAATAACAGGATTTTTTAGTTTAACATTAGGGCCTTTTGCTGGTTGGAATCCTGCTGTTTCATTATTAATAATCTCATTTATTTTAACATTTATAACAACTTTAATTTACAAATATACAACCGATCAACAGCTGATGAAATCTTTCAAAGAAGAAAGCAAAAAAATGCAGGAAGAGATGAAATTACTAAAGGATAATCCGCAAAAAATGATGGAAAAAAACAAAGAATTGATGGGGAAAAATATGAAGATGATGAGGCAATCTTTTAAGCCTTTATTATATACTTTTATTCCATTTGCGATAATATTTTTTGGACTTAGAAACCTTTATGAACCTTTTGGAAAAATATTATTTGGATTAAGTTGGATATGGATTTATATCTTATCCTCATTGATATTTAACCTTATATTAAGAAAGATAATGAAGGTTTATTAAAATGCCAAGACCAAATAAAAGATCAAGAACATTCAGAAGAGTTTATGTAAAATCACCTTCTGGAACAAATAAAATATTATATAAAAGAAGAAAGCCAAAGGCACCTCATTGTGCAAATTGTGGCAAGATTCTTCATGGCATTCCTATTGAATTACCATATAAAATGAGAAATTTTTCAAGATCTCAAAAAAGGCCAGAAAGAATATTTGGTGGAACCTTATGTGCTGCATGTACAAAACGTGAATTAATTAACAGAGTAAGAAGATGATAGGCAGGATTTGTTTAAAATTAACCGGAAGAGAAGCTGGTAATTATTGCGTAATTGTAAATAATTTAGATAATAATTTTGTTTTAATAGACGGAAATGTAAAAAGAAGAAAATGTAATATGGATCATTTAGAATTAACTGATAAAGTTGTTGAGATAAAAAAAGACGCTTCTAAAGATGAGGTTTTAAATGCAATGTCAAAAGCCGGAATAAAGGTTAATAAAAAAGAATTAAGAAGACCAAAGAAAGAAAATGCCAAAACAAAAAAGTGAAGATTTTCAAAAAAAGTATTTGGAATTACAAATAATAATTCAACAAATTAATCAAGTTCAACAGCAACTTAACAATGTTCAAAACCAAATTCTTGAATTAAATAATCTTAAGGAAAGCATTATTTCTTTAAAAGATATAAAAGATGATACAGACTCGTTTGCCCCCGTTGGTTTTAATATATTTACAAAAACAAAATTGAAAAATACAGATGAATTATTGGTTAATGTTGGAAGTAATGTTTTTGTTACAAAGAGCATAGATGAAACTAACGAGCTTGTTGATTCACAGATAAAACAAATAGGGTTAATAATAAAGGAACTTGAAAATAAATTAACAGAGTTAGAAAGAACCGGTGAATTAGTACAAAACGAAATTTTACAATCTTCAAATAAATAATTATATAAATGGATTTCATATAATTTAAAATATGAAAAAAGAGGTAATATTTACTTTAGTTATATTGTTTTTCTTATTGTTTTTAGTAAATGTTTATGCTGAAAATACCGCCCCCGTAGCTAATGCTGGTGATGATAGAAGAGTTTTAAGTGGAAGCATGGTTGTTTTAGATGGTTCAAAGTCATATGACAATGAAAATAATCTTCCTGTTTCAGATTTAAATTATATATGGTATGAAGATGATAAGGAAATTGGAAGAGGAATAAAATTTAAAGATGTATTTACCACAGGAAAAAGAAAATTAACTTTAAAGGTAATTGATACAGAGGGATTAAGTTCTACAGATGATGTCACCGTTTCAGTTATATCAAGAAATAAATGTCAAAATACAAACACAAAATATGCGCCAGAAGACAGCGTTTGTAATAAAAAATGGCCATCTCAAGAAGGTGAAATATTAATTATAAACAGTAAGGGTTATTCCTGTGATTTAGTTGAAGTATGCAGCGATGATTTAGATTACATTGTTGAGGATTCTTTAGATTGCTGTGATGGAACTCCTTTAAGTAATGATCAATCTAGGGTTAATGCATGTAATTTTGCAAATAAGTACTCTAATCAAGATACAAAAAAATGCCAAGCTCTTTACTTAGTACAATCTTTAGGTGGAAATTCAATTTATATGAAAGATTATTTTGAATTAGAGATGTGTTGCAAAGGAGTTAAGGAATTATGCAGCAATCCACAAAATCTTTATTCTTCAAACCCATTACCAAAAATAGGCAAGGATTTATCTAGTTTAAGATGCAATAATAATCCAGATAATAATCCACCAGGAGAATGGGTTTCAGATACAAAATTAGATCTAAATAACATTGCATTACAAGATGTTCCTACCCACGTTAGCCTAAATGTATTATCTACTGGAACGTGTGTTGATTATTCATTTTCACTAACAACATTACTTAGAAAGCTTGGATATAAAAAAGATGAAGTTTATTCAGTAGAATCAGATGACCATGCTTACAATTTGTTAAAATTACCTTTAAATAAAAAATACACAATTGTTGACACTACAGGAAATAATGATCCAGCAATTATATTTGGTAAAATCCCTTTAGGATATGATTATTGTGAAAATATAAAAAAATGTTATAATGACAATGGTGAGGCTTTATGCCCGCCTTATCAAGAAATTTATGGATGTGAAAATGTCAAACAAAGCATTGGACAAAAAGCAGATGCAATAGGTTTTAAAATAAATAAAGTAATAGATAACGTTGTAGATTTAGTAAAAGTGGAGCTAGAAAGATGAAAAAATTATTATTTATCTTATTATTAATCTTTAGTGTGTTTTTAGTAAACGCACAAGAATCTATAATAATTAAAGATGCCCGGGATAAAATAAATTTACAAGATATTTTAGAAGTTAAAATTACAGTAAATAATAATGAAAATTCTGAAAAGTCATATGAAGTTACAGAAGCAGTTCCTTTAGGTTTTAGTTTAGTTGATCCAAGTAAAGAAACAAATATAGAACAAAGAAATGCACTCTCTATTAAGATATTTAAATGGAGCATAAAAGTTCCAAGTAAGAATTCTTATGTTATAAATTACAAAATAAAACCAGATGGTGTTGGGGAATATGTAATTTCACCGACAAAAGTAAATGATCTCTCAAATAATGATGTATTTTTAAGTGAATCAAAGCAAATTTTAGTTTCTTGCGTTCCAAATAATAAATGCGAGGGTAATGAAAATATGCTTAATTGCGCTGAAGATTGTGGAACTGGAGCAAGTGATGGAATTTGCGATTATAAGGTTGATGGAATTTGTGATCCGGATTGCGAAGATGAACCAGATTGCAAAGTTAAAATATTAAATTATAACTATATTTACATTGTGCTTGCAATTACTGTTTTATTATTTTTTATATTCTTCATAAAGGGATTATTAAGATCTAGGGGGGATAATATGAATAATGCAAGCAATTCTAATGATGCTGTCCTAAATGCAGTAAGATCATTTAAAAACCAAGGGTATAGCGATGAACAAATAAAACAAGAATTTTTAAAAAAAGGCTGGAAAAAAGAAGATATAGAAAAGATTTTTGATTCTTTATAATGACACTATAAATTTATAAATATTCTTATCTTAATTTATCTTTATGGATGATTTGTTAAAGTATTATTCTAGAAAGGATGTGCAAAAAGCCATTTTTCAAGTTTCTATTGACCGAGAAATTGCAGTAAGATTTGGGGATAAGGGTTATGGTAGACGTCCAGATATATTGCAGTTTGAAACTGATATTCACGAATTAGCGAAACAAGGTGCCACTTCCTTTAACATTTCTGAAGAGAGATGGAAAAATCCTTTTTATGCTTTAAAACCGGGAATGACAAAAAAACAATTAGATGAAATAAGGATAGGTTGGGATTTAATTATAGATTTAGACGGGGAATTTGAATATTGTAAAATTGCAGCTTATCTTATTATTGAAGCTTTGAAATTTCATAATATTTGTTCATATTCAATAAAATTTTCAGGTAATCGGGGGTTTCATATTGCAGTTCCATTTGAAACATTCCCAAGCACATTAAATAAAGTTGAGACTAAATTATTGTTCCCAGAATCAGCTAAGATAATTGTAAGTTATCTAAAAAGCATGATAAAAGAACATTTATTTGAAATGATTAGAGAGAAAAACCCTTCTTTTAAAAACCAAGATCCATTTACATTGGTTGACATTGATCCAATTGTTATTTCTAGCAGACATATGTTTCGTGCACCATATTCTTATCATGAAAAATCGGGGTTAATTTCTATTCCAATACATGAAAAAGATATTTTAAATTTTAACAAGGAAAAAGCCAAGATTGAAAACGTTAATACAGACATAAAATTCCTGGATTTGGAAAAGATTAAGGAAAAAGAATCTTCTCAATTAATAATTCAAGCTTATGATTCTTATCATAAGATTAAGAAATTTGATGAAGATAAAGAAACTAAAATATTAATGCAAAAAAAAGATTTCCAACAACCCCAAACAGCCTTAAATGAAAAATACTTTCCCCCATGCATTAAGACCGGATTAGCTGGAATGAGCGATGGGAAAAAAAGATTTTTATTTATTTTAATGAATTTTTTAAGGAATGTGGGCTATGATTATGATGAGATTAAAAATTTAGTTTTGGAATGGAATAAAAGAAATAAGGAGCCTTTACGTGAAAATTATATTATGTCTCAATTAAATTGGAATAAAAGACAAAAACAAAATATATTGCCACAAAACTGCCCTAAAGATAAAGAAAACTTGGGGAATAATGCAGATAACATTTATGTTGATCTCGGCATCTGCAATCCAGATAATTTATGTAAGTTAATTAAAAATCCTGTAAATTATACAATTAGAAAATCAAAACTTAAATTACACAATTAATCTTAATATTTCCTTAAAATTCTTATCATTTTGATTGTGTTTATATTTAATTAAAGATTTTAACATTTTTTCTTTATTGATTTTAAAACCTTTATCGATTAAAATGTTTTTTAGATTATTTGACATTATAAATTGTGCAAACTGAGTAATATTTTTCGGTTTATCACTTTTAAAACATCTCTCAAAATCTATCATAAATGCTTTATTATTTCTTATTATAATATGTTTAATTGGTTTATGCAGTTCTTTTTTATTAACATTTAACTTATCCATTATTCTGCATTGCCTTAAAACATCAATCAGAATTTTCTTAACTATGCCTTTTTTATTTTTGTTAATAAAATTAATTATAAAATCTCCTTTAATAAACTTATATCTGAAAGAACTTTTATTGTAACTAATTAATCTTGGACCTATACTATGTTTATTCAATACTTTTAACCATTTAACCTCATTTTTTATTCTATTACTTTGAGCTTTTTTTATAGCATATTCTTTATCTAAATATATTGTTCCGCGTTTGCCCTTTGTAAAATATCTCATATTAGAAACTTTTTTAAATCACTTAACCCTAATGTTAAAAATGAAAAAATGGGTGATTTATATAGTTATAGTTTTCATTCTTGCTTTAACAGTATATGCTTATTCTAAAAATAAAGGATTAGAATGGGTTGGTAATAATGCAGACTGGGGTAATGGTCAAATAGAAGATAATTCTTTAGCATTGTTATCTTTGAAATCAAATAACAATAATGTCGGAAATGGCTATGATATTATGCTACAAAGAATTGATTCTGGTGGTTGTTATCCTAATGGCAACTGTAATGTAAAGGATACTGCATTAGCTGCACTAGCCTTAAAACCTTTTAATTATGATATAAAACCTCTATTAGACTGGCTAGATTCTGTATTAACTAGAGCTTCTGTTACTAATTGGTATATTCAAATAAAAGCAGATAAGGCGGGAAATTGTTCAATAACCTATGATACAAATCAAGTTAAGAAAGTTTTTATTAATGGAACCAAAAAAATAAAAATAGACAATAAAGAAATAGATTGGATAGATGTTGAGAGGGATTTACAAGCTAATTTAGATCAGCCAATAGAACAAATAAAAGTTGACTGCACTCAAGTTAATGACCCAAGTATAATAATCTCTTTATTAAGAATAGTACAAGGAACAGATTTTTATATTATTCAGGAAACCCAATCTAGCATAGCTAACTTAGTAATAAATAATGCTTGTTACCCTTCTAGTTTAGGTGGAGAATGTAATGAAGAATCTTCTTTTTATGCTGCATATGCTTTAAAGAAATTAAATCAAGATGTTAAAATTATTCCTTATTTATTAGATAAAGTAGATAATAATTTAGAAAATGCAATGCTTTATACAATAACGAATGACCAAAAATATTCTGATAATTTAATTAATACACAAAATCCTTTAGGTTATTGGGATAATGAAGATATTTATGTAACTTCTTTTGCTATTAATGCTTTGAAAAATACAAAATATAAAGATCAGATGGGAAATGCAACAGAATGGCTTAAATCAAAACAAATAACAAATGATTTAGCTAATGAAGGATCTTTCGGAAGCGTTAGAGATACAGGCGCTGCTTTATATTTAGCTTTAACAGATGTTTCTGCCCAACCCGGAATTCCAGGCGGTCAAATTTGCGGAAATAATGTAAAGGAATTAGGTGAGCAATGTGATGATGGTAATTTAGTAAGTGGAGATGGCTGTAGTTTAACTTGTCAAAACGAATTAAATCAAACAATTAGTGGCTGTAGTTCTGACTTAAATTGTAATGTTAATGAATTTTGTGATACATTTACAAAACAATGTAAACTTAGATCATTAGATAAATGTGGAGATGGTTTCTGTGGCTCAACTGAAGATTCAAGTAATTGCCCTCTTGATTGTGAATTAAGTGGAGGAACTCCGTCAGAAGAAACACCACCAGAAGCACCAACTGAAGAAAAAAGTAATGTGTGGTTATGGATAATTATTATTGTGATTGTACTGGGTTTAGGGATTGGGGGATACTTTGGTTATAAAAAATTCTTTGGAAATAAGGGTTTGGGACCAAAAAGACCACCATATTTCCCAGAAGAGCAATCAAGAAAAGAGATAAAAGAAAATTATGTTCCAAGACAAAGGTTTTCAAAAAGAACTAATATAGATGAGAATTTAGAACATGAACTAGACAAATCAATAAAAGAAACCGAAAAACTTTTAAGAAAATAATGAAAAAAATATTAATTTTATTGTTATTTTTATTGCCGATTGTCAATGCACAAGACATCACAATTTCACTTTCTAAAGACAATTATTTTCAGCAAGAAACATTACAAGCAGAGGTTTTTATTAATTTAACATTAGCAGAAGAAATAACAGCTTCAAATTTCGGTTTGATTGATAAAGAAAATAAAACAATTCCTATACCATTATTTTTAGAAGAAATCTCCAATAATCATTATTTTATTTATTTTAATGTTCCTAAATTAAATAATGGAACTTATTTTTTTTTAGTTAAAGATGTAAAATATACAGATACAACATTAAAAAAAATCTCTAAATCTCAGGAATTTTATTTAAACAATATAAGCTCAATTTCAATCTTACCTGCAATATTAAACAGAGTAAACTCAACCAATCTAAAAATAATGAATCATGGTTCACTAATAAATGTTACTATAAAAGCTTCAGAAATTAATTTAAATAAAAATTTATTATTACAAAATGAATTTAACACGAACTTAGAAATTCCAAAAAACATTGATAATTTTAACATAAGGATAGATTATGGAGATAGATTTTATTTAATTCCTGTAATTCCATATCAAGAAACTTTTAATGAAATAAGATCCTTGATTATTCCTAAGAATGCATTTATTTTATTAAATTCTACTTTAGGAAATTATTTTAATAATAAGATTACTTTAACAAAGGATTCTTCACCAAACGGCCCATTTTATATAAAAAACACTTTAAACTTACCAATAGATAACATAGAATTTAATTTAACAGGAAATTTAAATGAAATAGCCAGATTAAATTTAAATCATATTGATGAAATAAAAGCTAATGAAGCCTTAGAACAATATATATGGATAAATGAGAATCAAAATCCAAGTAAATTAAAGTACTCCGGTAATATTGAAGTAAGACGCAATGGAGAATTATTAGCATTTATACCATTAGAAATTGAGTTTGAATTTATTGAAATTAAAATTGAAGGAAATTTAACTAAAGAAAACAAAATGAATTTTAATAAAACAACTAACTTTACTAAAGAACAACCAGTTGGAGAAGAACAAAATAAAAACTTGATTATCTTTTTTGTGTTATTAATTTTAATAGTAATTATAGTTTTATTTTATTTTATATTTAAAAAACAAAAAGGAAAAGACGATTATGAAGAGTTTCTGAAATCAAAATAATTATTTATTTTCTTGTTTCTTTTTCATAATCATGTTTTCAGCTTGAAGATTCTTTACAACCATATCATATTCATGTAATCTTGCCAATAAATCATTTAAAAATCCTCCAAAATTCATGGCATCAAATTTTAATTCCTCAGGTTCTAATATTTCAATTGAACTAGGCATATATTCAAAACAGAAAACCGTTATTGCATTAATATCATCGAATTTTAACTCTATCTCACTAAAAACACTCCAAAAACCAGCCATTTTATCCTTTAATTCAACACTTTCAAATATTTCTGATTTACTAATTTCAAAATTTTCCTTTACCTTATCTATAACTTTTTTCATTACTTCTTCAATATGCTCCTTTGGAAATCCAGCTACTTCAATAACAACTCTAGCGAATATCTTTGTCATAATATTTTGCATTTGACTAAATTTATAAACCTTTTCTAAACAAAATAAAAATTATAATTAATGTTAAGGTTATAATTATAATATAACTAGCGGAATTTTTAGCCTTTATATCACTAGATTCATATATTATCTTACCTTGAATTTTATTTCCCCCGGTATAATTATCTATAGAATCATCTTCATTTTCTATATTATTCTTAGTTGCTATAGATTTGCTTAAGCTTTTAGTTTCAACTTTTTTATTACATAGATTATTATTAAAACCATAGACTTCTAATTTTTCTTCATCTTTTACATTTAAACCTTCCACAATTAAATTATAAGTTCCTTCCTCATATTTATTATTACAATTCGAGTCTAATACCAAAGGAATATTTATTGTATAGTTTTGTTCTTTACCATAAATATTAAAATTAGTTACTCTACTTATTCTTTTATTATCCTTCTCAACCCATGCCTCAATTACATTCTTACTTGTATTTCCTTTATATATCTCAAGTCTAATTTCAAATTGATCTCCAAAACTTACACTATTATCATTTCCGGTATAAACTTTATTTATCCTAATCGAACTAATTCCTTTGTCAAAATTATCTTCATCAATGTTTTCTTTCGATGGACTCGGGTTTAATAGTTTCCAGGAATTTTGTATTTTTTGCCACGACAAACCTTCTCTTGAATTGCTATAGCTAACTTCATCTATTAATGAATCATTATAATAAAGATTGATAGTATCTTGATCATTGTTTAATAAACCTGAAAAACCATTCATATAAACTACTAAAAATCCATTTGGTTGTATTATTGTTGAAGTTGTATGCGTATTATCTATAATTATTTTATGCCCCTTAATATCTTTAAAATATAGTCCATTAAGATCTAAGGTTTTTTCTCCAGGATTATAAATCTCAATAAACTCTCCTTCAGGCATAGACGCATCATCATTACCCATAGGATCTGGCAATAATTCATTTATTCTTAATTTTGTATAATTTTGATCAAATTTTTCCGGCAGAATTATAATTAATTTAGACTCTAGGTTATTTTCCAAATCAATATCATTACAATTTGGAAATATCTCTCCCTTTATTAAATAAACCCCATCATCTAGGTTTGGACTTAAGTAAGGGGTGGTGTGTTTATTAGTTATTTCTTGAGAATAATTATCATAGCTTTTTATTAAATTTCCATTCATATCTTCTATCGTTCTTATTAAGATTACATTAGTTTTATTCCCATCTATTCTTTCAATTAAGTATCTAAATTTAAAATCTGTTTTATTCTCAAAAATATTATTTGATAGAGTCTCAACTTTCCAATCGCAATTATTTGTTGAAGCATAAACAGTTACTGGAGTAATTAAAATTAATATTAAAATAATTTTAATCATTTTATTAAATCTTCAAATTTTAATCCTTTTTCTTGTAAAAATTCTAATGATGCAATTAAACTACCATTTTTTGTTTTTTCTAACTTATTTGGATGTATAAAATACCAGCCAATATTATTAAATCTTACACCAATTAACGGCTCTGCACCAAATTTTTTAGAAAAATCTAATAACTCTTTTATTTGTTCAGGTTCTAAATATTTAGCTTTAGTTTTTATTGATTTACATTCAATTGCAAGATATCTTTTTCCATTTCCCACTAAAATATCTGGACTTGGTAATGGTGTTGAACCTGATCCTGGAGCTCTAAAACCAGCAAAATTATTCTCCCAGAACATAGACAATAATTCTCTTTCTGCCCTACTTCCTTTAGCTTTTGAACTCATCGATATTAAGAATAACTATATAAATAAAAACCTTTTGTTATAAATCTCTTGATTGTACTGTGGCTCTTTTATTTTCTTCAGCCCTTTTAACGGCTTCAGCAATTAAACTCTCAACCTTTTCACTTAATCTTTTTCCAAAATCTTCTGACATATTTCTTACTTTATTCTTTCCATACTTTAATACAATTTCCTTTAACCTGCTTCTTACAATCAATAAATCAGACATAAGAATAAA
>ERZ1292623.863-Hain-H51-01um-R1-863-length-30936-cov-5_pt2 | contig 23814 bp, 24 predicted proteins | sample MGYA00564398_ERZ1292623 | MGnify/ENA primary metagenome ERZ1292623 (study PRJEB36523, sample SAMEA6512633) | groundwater metagenome | collected 2019-01-07 | study: AquaDiva: Metagenomics assemblies of 32 groundwater samples | reverse complement strand
CGACGTTGATCTACACAGCCCTAAGGCAATAGAAAAACTGATTCGGAATCATGAGTTGGGGCTTCTCGTGACGGAACATCCTAACCCGAGTCGGTTTGGGGTGGTGTATACGGATGCAAAAGGGAATGTGACGGAAATGGTTGAAAAACCCGAGGCGCCGAAATCGAATCTGGTTACCATCGGTGTCTACGTTCTCGACGACCGCATCTTTAAATACAAGCTCGTAAGGCACGAACGTCTTGGAGAATATTTCCTGCCTGAATTGTTTCAGCAGCTTTTGAAAGAGTACCCGATGACGGTAGAAAAAAGCGATTTTTGGCACCCCATCGGTTATCCGAAAGATGTTGAATCTGCGGAGATGATTATACGAAAACAGGGTGAAGGTAATATGCGTGAGAATAAAACCCCAGTTTTCATCATTGCCGGAGGAAAGGGGACTCGGATGCCGGAGAGCGAGAAAGACAAGCCGAAAGTGCTTGTCGAAATCGCGGGGCATCCTATGCTGCACTGGCAGATTGAAGAGCTTCGTAAGCAAGGGTTTTCGAATATCACTCTGTCTCTTGGGTATCGTGCGGAAACGGTAGTCGAGTGGCTGAAGAAAAGCGGTAACCACGATATCCGCTACGTCATCGAACCGGAGCCGCTCGGTACTGGCGGCGGGTTGAAGCTTGCAATAGCTGGCATCAAGGAACCTTTCCTTGCGATGAACGCGGATGATATCGCTGATGTCAATTTTCGAGCACTCATCCGGCACGGCGGCGATGGGAGGTGGAATGTACTCACTGGTTTTCAAATTACAGATGCGCGGGCGTTCGGACTTCTGAAGTGCGATGAGTACAAAAAAATCTGTTCGTTTGAAGAAAAAAAACCAGATGCCACGGATGGCGGCCTTGTAAACATTGGGCACTACTACCTCTTGCCTGACGTTTTCGATGGAACTCCGGATGCATTCTCGATTGAGCACGATGTATTTCCTCGGCTTGCGTCCGCGGGAAAGCTGCTTCTCTATGATCACCCGGGGTATTGGCTTCCCACGGGAACTACTGAACAACTTGCAATGACCCGCGAATACTTTGCAAAGGCGCATTAATCAAGTAAAATAGCCCGGCTATGAAGAAGAAGGTATTCGTCGGAATGAGCGGCGGCGTTGATTCTTCCGTTACCGCAGCGCTTCTCAAAGAGAAAGGATATGACGTCACCGGAATCCATCTCCGGTGCTTTAACGTGGACGGATGCGCCGAACAGGATGCAGAAGATGCTCGTCGTGCCGCGGAGACTCTTGGGATTCCCTTCTACGTTTTCGATTTTGAAAAGGAATATAAAGAAAGAGTGGTGAAGTACATGGTGGACGGATATCGGAAAGGCATTACGCCGAATCCTGATGTTATGTGCAACCGAGAAATTAAATTCGGGCTTTTTTTAGGAAAGGCACTTTCCATGAGCGCAGACTATGTGGCGACGGGGCACTACGTGCGGAGGCGGAGTGTAATGAAAAATGTGGAAGGTAAAATGGAAAAAGGAAAAAAGAAATTCCATTCACCATTCACCATTTCACTCTTCACCGCTCGTGACACAAATAAAGACCAAAGTTATTTCCTCTGGACGCTTACGCAAAAGGATCTTCGGCATTGTCTTTTTCCGATTGGCGAATATGTGAAACCAGAAGTGCGGAAACTTGCGCGCACATTTCGTCTTCCGAATGCCGATAAAAAAGATTCCCAAGGAATTTGTTTTTTGGGCAAAGTCACCCTTTCCGATTTTTTGAAAACGTACATTCCCGAGAAGCCGGGGACGATTTTCAACACGAAAGGTGAAGAAATTGGAAGGCACCAGGGAGCCCACTTCTATACCATTGGTCAACGGCGGGGGATTGGTATGGGTGGAGGGAATCCATTGTATGTTGCAGAAAAGGATGTGCGCAAGAATAAAATTGTGGTTGCAGAAGCAGAAGATGAAGCGCTAACAAAGAAAGAAGTAGAACTTGTGGACGTGAATTTCATTAACGAGCCACTCGTTACGCCAAACAGCTTCGCCACGGGGCGAGCTAGTCATTTGCCACTGAGCGTTTACGCGCGGGTGAGGTATCGCCAGCCGCTTGCGAAGGCAACGCTCGTAACATGTGAAAAGCGACACGAAAATGGCGCAAACTCAAATGGCAATTTTCCAGTTCACCTGCATCTCAAATTTGATGTGCCGATCAAATTTGTTGCATCAGGACAATCTGCGGTTTTCTATAAAAAATCAGGAGAAATGATTGGAGGAGGAATCATCGCCGCGGCATAGCATGATAGTTGTTCACGCCTATTCCATCGCGACATTATAGACATAAGCTCCTGTATTTCCTCCGAAGAGTGCGCTCCGGGCCGCTAGGCCAAGTCTTACCCTCTTCGGAGGAAATACAGGAAGAGTTCTGGTATAGCATGAGGGGACAGCTGTGTAGTTGTTCGGAGACCTGTTTTCGGGTATGCTTCCCTTCGTGTTGGAGAAGGACATCCAACACCAGAAAAGGAGGTTTCATGCAGCTCTTTGGGGCTCTCACGGCCACATTCGCCGCAGCCATGGCGGGTTTAGCTCGGGCTCTCGGTGGTTCTTCGCTACGGGAAAACGTACACGCCAGAAGCCGATGGAGTGGCGATCCCGTAGGTATCGGCGGATTCTTTGCCCCGCATCATCGTCGTCGGAAGATCCCCGCTTCCAACGGCAAATTCTCGGCTCGTGCGAGAGGTGTTCGCGGGTGGGGATACTAGCGGGGAGAATCATCCGTGGAACAATACGTCGCTGCGGTTGCGGATGAAGCGGCGAGAATCGCCAAATTCTTCTTGTACGATGAACGCTTCCACAAGGCAGCGGTCATCGCACACCGAATTTGCATCGCGGTTTTCTAGGTGAACGAAAGGGGAGTTTCTGGTCAAGCCAGGGACACCCCTTTTTCAAAACACGAATAACTTTCTATACTGGTGAGGTATGGTAGTTCTATTTACCGGAAACGGAAAAGGAAAGACAACTGCCGCTCTTGGGCAGGCGGTACGGACGGTGGGGCGCGACCGGAAGGTGCTGATGATCCAATTCATCAAGGGCCCCTGGAAGTCAGGTGAAGATTTTATTGATATTACGAAACGCGACGGAGAAAAGGCGGAATTTAAACTCGTGAAGAAAGGGCTTGGGTTCGTGGGCATCTTAGGGGATCGGCTTCCAAGGGAAGATCATGCAAATGCTGCCCGGGACGCACTTGAGTACTTCAGGAAAGAAGCGGCGGGAGGGCAGTGGGATCTTATTATCCTCGATGAGATAAACGTGGCAACCTCACTTGGTCTTCTTACAGAAGGAGAGGTGCTCGAAGCAGTCGGAATTATTCCTCCTGATAAATTCGTGATTCTCACGGGACGAAATGCTCCTCAATCATTTGTTGATCGCGCAGATCTTGTGACCGAGATGAGAGAGATAAAGCATCCCTTTAACGACGGCAAGATGGCGAAGATTGCGATTGAGTTTTAGATGTGAGTAAATCTACCCTAATTTTTTACTACCAGCGGCTCCACATCCCCCGGGAAGCGTGCGCTCCGAGGCCGCTAGGCCGGTCTTACCCGCTTCCCCGGGGGATGTGGAGGTCTTTTATAAATGTATTGTAAGGGGATAAGTTGTACTAAGTCTCGGAGTTGTTTAGTTGGCTTGTCTTTTAATGTCAACAGATAATGACAACATAGTGAATTTGGGATATCCTAATACGGATGTCTCTCTACGATAAAGCATTTTGGTGGTGCCTCTTTTTTCTTGCGGGTGTTCTTCTCGCGAGTTTTTCCGGAGTTCGCACGGTAACAGTTGGATACGGAGTGATCGCTGCGGTAGTTTCGGCGGCAATTTTTTTCTTTTCAGGCGAGAAACGTTTTATCCCAATTTCAGCAGCCATCATCATCGGAAGTTCTTACTATGTCTTTCAGGGCATGCTCCTCGAGCGAAACACCAAAATTCCGTTCGATGAAAAGATGGTCGCCCGTGCGCTCGTGATGCGTTCGTCACTGAATTTCGAAGGAAGCCAATACCTTACCGTGTCGCTGGAAGATCCGCTCCATGGAAAGATTCGCATAACCGTGTCGAGATATCCCGAATATCAATATGGCGACTTGGTTGAAATAAAGGGCGTACCGGAACGGCCGTTCGGAACATTTGCCCGCTATCTCGGAAAGGAAGGTATTACGGGAGTGATGCATTTTCCCGAACTACGGCTCATCGAAACCGGAAAGGGATTTCTGATTTTGAGGGCGCTCTCCCACGCAAAAGAATTTTCAGAGCATGCGATGAGAAGCGCATTGCCACCAGAAAAAGCGGCGTTCCTCGCAGGGATTACCTTAGGTGAAACGGGAGGATTCAGCCGGGAATTCAAGAAAAAACTTCAGGCAACAGGAACGAGCCATATTGTGGCGCTCTCCGGGTACAACATTTCCGTGATTTTAGGCGCGGCGTTTCTCTTTTTTGGAGTCCTCGGAAGGAAGCGGGCAATTTTCGCTTCTGGGGTGACGGTGTGCGCGTTCGTAGTCATGACCGGTGCCGAAGCATCCGTAGTCCGCGCTGCAATCATGGCAGGAGTCGTGGTCCTCGCTGAATCATCGCGCCGTATCTACAGCTTTCGGAACGCAATAGTAGTTACGGCGGCAATCATGGTGCTTATAAATCCCAAGGTGCTCGCGTGGGATGTAGGGTTCCAGCTCTCTTTTGCGGCAATGATGGGTATTGTGCTTCTCAAACCCGCGATCCTTGCGTGTTTTCGGATTGATCCAAGACCGGGATTCCTCGGGTTTCGGGAAAATTTTTTCAATACCATCTCTGCAGAAATAGCCGTTTTACCGATACTTCTTACCAGTTTCGGAACTTTTTCAGTGCTGGGTGCCGTAGTAAACATGCTTGTGCTCGCGGCAATCCCTACCGCAATGGCATTAGGATTCGTTCTGGTAGGGTCGGCACTCGTATCCCCATATCTCGCGGCGGTCGTGGGGTGGGGAGTAGAGGGAGTATTAGATTATGCAATGTGGGTGATCAGCTTTTTTTCCAGACTTGCGCCGCAAATTCAAATTTCAGAATTCGGATTTGTATATACGCTTATATTTTATGGCGGGGTTGCCACATTTATCTTTTTTGTTTCGCGGAAGCATATGATCGTAAAAAAATGAAGAACCTCGCGGTTGTAATTTTAATTCTCACGGTCTTCGATATATTGACGTGGAATATCCTCTTCCGCGCAATACGAAAAGGCGCAGAGACAGAACTTTATTTTTTGAATGTTGGGCAGGGGGATAGTTCGCTCATTGTACTTCCTGGATCCGTTCAAATCCTCGTAGACGGTGGTCCACCAAACGGACAGCTGCTCTCGGAGCTTCACGATGTGCTTGGGCGCGAGGATCATTACATTGATCTTCTCATCATGACCCATCCACAACTTGACCATTTTGGCGGATTTATCGCATTACTCGATAGCGTGAACGTTGGCGCTTTTATCACAAACGGAAGAGCGGGAGACACTGGTTCTTATGCCGTGCTTCGGAATAAGCTCGCGGCGAAGCGGATTCCCTATATTACTCTCCGAGAGGGAGACTATCTGCGATACGGTGCTTCGAAGATGAAATTTCTTGCTCCATCGCCTTTAGAGCTTATGAACGAAGAGTTAAACGATACATGTCTTGTATTTCAGCTCTTCGCGGATGGTATGTCCGCACTCTACACGGGCGATATCGGCTCTGCGGTCGAAAAACGGCTCGCATCAAAAAATATCAAATCCTCTATTTTAAAAGTTTCCCACCACGGATCGCGATTTTCTTCAACCGCAGAATTTCTTAGGTCAGTGGATCCATTGATCGCCACCATCGGGGTGGGGAAAAACAGGTATGGGCATCCCACTCCTGCGGCAATTGGCAGACTCGAAGATGTAGGAGCAAAAGTTTTTCGGACTGACAGGAATGGAACCATCCGCATCAGCCGCAAAAATCTGGAAATGGAGGTATTTACCAAAACGCAATTCAAGCAATGATTGCTTTGGCAAAAAATCAGAAAATTGACAGAAACGATCAAATCTGCTGAGCTTTTATTCAGCTATCATATTGCTAGCGAACGCGAGAAACACGAGAGGCCTCCTGTGTGTGGGATAATGGGGGGTTTCGTGGAAGGTTCAAAGCGTTCGGCGTGATCATCTGTCCGCGGTGGCCAGTGGTTCTAGCAAACGGGTTCGCTACGCTCTGCTTCCCGTTCACGCGCGTCCCCATGGTCCCGGAGGCCCTTGCTTCCGGGATCTTTCATTTTGTGTTAATATGTTCTTTGGAGTCTCGGGTCGCATGTGGGATGCCGAGAGTTGTTCGGAGGACCCCGTGTTGCCGTGCTGGGATGCGAGGGTCGAAGGAAGGTGTGGGCGGTCCCGGAGAACGCGTTTCTCCGGGACCTTTTCTATTTTGAATCTCGTGATAGACTCGAACGTATGCGACTTCTCACTCGTGAAATGGTAACCCTCGTCGGCGAAGAAGTGGAGCTCACGGGCTGGGTTTCTGCTCGGCGGGACCACGGAAAAATCATTTTTATTGATCTTCGCGACCGGGGCGGGGTTGCCCAGGTTGTCTTTACTCCTAAAGAAAAAGAGCTTTACGAAGCAGGGAGCCGTCTCCGGCCGGAGTGGGTGGTAAAAATCCGGGGGAAAATAAGCGTGCGACCGAAAGGTATGGAAAACGAAGCGATTCCTACCGGGAAGCATGAACTTGTAGCGACTCACCTTGAAGTAATTTCCGAGGCAGAGACGCCTCCGTTTCCGCTCGACACCGATGGGCACGAAATTGATGAAGAGGTTCGTTTGAAGTATCGCTATCTTGATTTACGTCGCGAACGGCTTCACCGGAACATAAAACTACGTTCGGAATTTGTTAACCGTATACGGCAGTTTCTTTTCAAGCGAGATTTTACGGAAATAGAAACGCCCATGCTCACAAAATCAACGCCCGAGGGTTCGCGCGACTTTGTGGTTCCCTCGCGGCTCCACCCTGGAAAGTTTTTTGCCCTCCCGCAATCTCCCCAGCAGTACAAACAGCTCCTTATGGTTGCGGGGTTCGAGCGATATTTCCAGATCGCGCGCTGTGTGCGCGATGAAGACCTGCGGGCAGACAGGGGATTCGAGCATTCCCAAATCGATTTAGAAATGAGTTTTGTGAAACGAGAAGAAGTAATGGCGATGGATGAGGAGATGATCACGTCAGTCGTGGAAGGAATGGGCTACACACTAAAAGAAAAACCATTTCCGGTGATACCGTATACCGAAGCAATCGCAAAATATAAAGGCGACAAATTTGATCTCCGTACGGAAGCAGACAAAAAAAATAATGTCCTCGCATTTGCGTGGGTAGTTGATTTTCCGTTCTTTGAAAAAGATCCGGCAGCTCCTTCGGGGTGGGCGTTCACCCATAACCCATTTTCTATGCCAAAAGAAGAGCATGTCGAGTGGCTAAAAAAAGGGGAGCGCATCGGTGAAATTTTGACCACGCAGTACGATCTGGTCTGCAATGGCTATGAAGTAGGCGGGGGAAGTATTCGCGCGCACCAGCCGGAAATTTTAAAATCCGTGTTCAGGATTCTTGGCTACGAAGACGATGTGATTGAGGCGCAATTTGGACATATGCTTACGGCATTCAAATACGGCGCTCCTCCGCACGGAGGTATTGCGCATGGCGTTGAGCGACTCCTTATGATATTGACGGGCGAACAGTATCTCCGAGAAGTTCAGGCATTCCCACAAACGAGCTCCGGTCGTACATCGGTCATGGATGCGCCCGCAGCACTCGACCCGAAGCAGCTAAAAGAGCTCAAGTTGAAGGTTAAAAAGTAGTTATTCGAGGGCGGTAGGGCTGTTCAGAAACATTGAATGCAAGACCATGCCCATGTGCCAAAAAGTGTGCGCTCCAAGGCCGCTAGGCCGGTCTTACCCACTTTTTTGGCACATGGGCAATGTGAGTTTCCGATCAGTGCTAAAACGGTTGACAGATATCTTAGTGGATGTTAATATAATGGTCATCCGTAGCAATACGGTGTTTTCAGCACATTGAATCCGCACGCCTGAATTCCGCGGTGTTCGCGGATAGAGAGGGCGATGCATAACCCTGGACCGAGGAGGTCTCTGATGGGTACGGTTACGCTACGAACGGTGAACCGCATGATGCGCACTGGCGAGTCGAACGAGGTTTCAAACGAGAAACTCGTGCGGCTTATCGAGTCCAGTCTCTGGGATCTTGTGGCAGATGCGGACGACTATGGGAATCTCGCCGAGGTGGTGCGCGCGCACCTTGCGCGCTCCGCGACGGCACGCACGGGAATTCTCGAATATATCGTCACTATCCGAGTTTCTGCCGTCTCCGATTTCGTCGCGGCTGACCACTTCAAGGTGGACATCTCGGCGAACGCCCGGGTGAAGATTGCGTGGATCAGCAAGAACTTCACGGATCACTTCCTCGGGAAGATCGAGCGAGATGTTTCTGCAACGAGTATGAGGGTATACCGCCTCCTCGAATCGCCCCCCGACGACCTGATCATCGTAGTGCTTGGCAGATGTCGCGACACTATGCTCGCCCACCTCTGTAAGCTGCTCGAAAAGCAGCCGAATGGTGAAAACGGCAGACTTCTCACGAACAGAAAGACAAACATCTTCTACATTCGAGACATAGCTGGCGCTCTCTGGGCTGTGGACGCGTGCTGGAACGGCGGCGGTTGGTTCGTGGGTGCCAGCTCCGTCGAGGGCCCGAGTGGGTGGTTCGTCGGCAGCCAGGTGTTCTCCTGCTGATCCCGCCTAAGGCGGGTGAACCTTTGACCCTTTGAATCTTTGCACGCGGTGCATGGGTTCGGAGGGTCTTTTTTTAAAAATTGCAACTTTCATTTCACTCCGCTACAATTTCCTCCATGGCAACAACACATCCAAAAGAAGAGAGGACATTTTTAATGATTAAGCCGGACGGCGTCCGGAAAGGACTTGTCGGAGAAATTATTAAGCGTCTCGAACAGAGAGATTTGAAAATCGTGGCACTCGAGATGTTCCAAGCAACAAAGGAACAAGTACACAATCACTATCCAAAAGATGAGAAGTGGATTCATCGGCTCGGTGAAAAAACAAATGTGACCTACCAAAAGTACGGGTACGATATGCAGAAGGAGCTTGGGACCACCGATCTCCTCACCGCCGGGAAAATGGTGCGCGAATGGCTGATTGACTACATGACGTCTGCTCCCATGGTGCGGATGATCGTGCAAGGAATTCATGCGGTAGATATGACAAGAAAAATCGTGGGACCAACTATGCCATACCAAGCAGAAATGGGAACTATTCGCGGTGACTATTCGGCAGACTCTCCCGCGCTCGCAAACAAGGAAAAGCGGGCGGTTATGAACCTGGTTCACGCATCTGAAACTCCAGAAGAAGCAGCGCACGAGATCGAATTTTGGTTTGGAAATCAAAAACCGTTTAGCTATAAGCGGTTTGGTATTGACGAATAGGTTTAAGTACGCAATTCTTTCTTTAGTGCTGGTGTGGCATCAGTGAAACGCAAGTACCAACTCAAGGAGACTGTCGGTGAAACAGTACGTTCTCTACGGTGTAGACGGCCATTGGCCTCCTGTCAAAGTCTACGATTTCAATACATTCTCGGACGAAAAGGCGGGCGAGATCGGCAGAGAGTGGGTCAAGGAGCATCCGCTTCAAGCTTCTCTCTATGACGATGTCGTCGCAACGCGAATTGAGACAACCGAACTAGGGAGCGTCAATTCCTCCAAGATCGTCGTCTAGATCGTTCGATCCCATGTCCCCGTTCTGCGCTCGGTGCAGGTCGGGGATGTTTTTTGAAACTATTTTAGTTATCCACTTGACTTGGCAGTAAGAGCGACGATAATAAAGATATCCCCCCTGAAGAGTTCCGGATCAAATAAACAATTCAAGGGAGGGTAAGAGTATCTCGCTCTGTTGAGCAAGATTGAACCCACCCACCTGGTTTACGCCGGGAAGCTCAAAAGGAGGGATACGAAGGAGTACCGAGTCTCTCGGGCTCTTCTTCGTATCATTCTTTCAATTACAGGCAAGTTCAGCTAGAGTAGACGATGCACGAGCATCGTTGTTTTCATTTTGTGAACAAAATGAAAACATTCTGAATCGGATTGAAAAATTACCATGGAGAAAAACATCCGCAATTTCGTCATCATCGCTCATGTGGACCACGGAAAGTCTACCCTTGCCGATCGGCTTCTCGAAACCACAGGAACAGTTCCAAAGCGGCTTATGAAAGCGCAGTTCCTTGACCAGCTCGATCTCGAGCGGGAGCGAGGAATTACGATTAAAATGGCTCCCGTCAGAATGATATATCATTCTGACCGCAGACCAGCGCAGAACGAACCGCAGACAAACGCAGACAGCGACCTTCTCTACCAGGAGGATACTTATAGAATTCGAGGCGCTATATTTGCAGTTAGAAAAAATCTTGGCCTTGGACATAAAGAGGGTATATATGGGAATGCATTAGAAATAGAATTCGAAAAAGCTGGAATTTCGTTTGAGCGAGAGAAGACAATCGAATTAACCTACGAAGGTAAAAAAATAGGTGTATATCGTCCAGATTTTATTCTCGAAAATAAAATCCTTCTCGAACTAAAATCTCTTCCTTTCATAGGGCAAATTGAGGAAAAGCAACTATGGAGTTATTTAAAAGGATCCCAATATAAACTTGCGTTTCTCGTGAATTTTGGCGGAAAAGATGTTCAAATTAAGAGGATTATCTATGATACTGATCGTTTTCTGCGTGAATCTGCGTTAAGTCCGCGTCAGTCCGCGCAGGTTGAGTACGTACTCAACCTGATCGACACGCCGGGGCATTCTGATTTCTCTTACGAAGTATCCCGAGCGCTTGCGGCTGTTGAGGGCGCGGTGCTTTTAGTTGATGCAACCCAAGGGGTGCAGGCACAGACGCTCGCGAATTTCGAAAATGCGAAGCGTGCAGGGCTTACGGTGATCGGCGTGGTGAATAAAATTGACGTTGCCGCTCCCGAGCAGGTGGAATCATCACTTGCTGAAATTTCCGCTCTCCTTGGAGTGGATCCCGGAGAGATTTTAAGAGTTTCGGGAAAAACAGGCGCGGGGGTTCCGGAGCTTCTCGAACGGATCGTATCCGAGATTCCGCCACCACATGCGGCATCCGGTTCTTCGGCAACTGCGCGTGGTCTCGTTTTCGACTCGCTCTACGACGAACATAAAGGAGTTATCGCTTTCGTTAGGGTATTTAGCGGCAGAATTGTCGCTCATGCAAACGCTGAGCTCCTCGCAATAGGAGTTTCTTTTAAGATGAAGGAAATCGGTCGCTTCTCGCCCGCGATGAAGCCGTGCGACGAATTGAACTCTGGGGACATTGGCTATGTTGCAACGGGAATTAAGGACCCAGGGAAAATTAAGATTGGGGACACGCTTGCGGTCCGACGCGAGGGAGAAGCATGCGAAGCACTCGCTGGGTATCGGGAGCCGCAACCCGTCGTGTTCGTTTCATTCTACCCAGAAGATCCAAGCGAGTACGATCGCCTTCGTCAGACGCTTGGGTATCTTCGGCTAAACGATTCGGCGCTCCGGTTTGAGCCAGATATGAATGAAGTGCTCGGGCGTGGGTTCAAAGGGGGATTCCTCGGGCGACTCCACTTCGAGATCGCCGCCGATCGTCTTGAGCGTGAATTCGGTCTTAAAACAGTACATAGCTTCCCGTCAGTTGCCTACGAGGTAAAAACGGAAAAGGGCTGGTCGACAGTGACGAACCCGCGAGATTTTCCGGATCACCCCCTTGCGGTAAAGGAACCAGTTGCGAAGATAGAAATACTTTCACTGCCCGAATACCTCGGCGCCATACTCCAGCTCAAAGACATGTTTCGTTTCTACGATATCGAGGTGCGTACCATGGGAGGCAAATCTATCATGGATGCAAAGTTGCCGCTCGCGGAGCTCGTGAGTGATTTTGACGACAGGCTAAAATCTGCGTCGAAAGGGTTTGCGTCGATGAGTTATGAGCCGATAGGGTATGCGGACGCCGATGTGGTGAAAATAGATATTCTCGTTGCGGAAAGTGTTGTCCCTGGACTTACCCGCGTCGTATTTGCTGCGGATGTTGAACGAATAGCACGCACGACTGTCGAGCGACTCAAAGAATTGCTTCCGGGACAGCAATTCTCGCAATCGGTTCAAGCTTCAGTGGGCGGGAGGATTATTGCTCGCGAAACTATCCCGGCAATGAAAAAACTCCTCGGAAATTTCGGAAAAACAGGTGGTGATCGCACGAGAAAAATGAAGTTGTGGAAAAAACAAAAGGAAGGGAAAAAGCGACTGCAAGAACGAGGGACTAGTGAACAGGTAAAGATTCCCGCCTCCATCTTTAAGGAATTACTTAAGAAGTAGGAGGCGAGGCTCGCCTAGTAAGGCGGCCCGCTTTGCGAGGCTCGCCTAGTAAGGCGGCCCGCTTTGCGAGGCTCGCCTAGTAAGGCGGCCCGCTCACATCTTTAAAGAACTTCTAAAAAAATAACGAGGACGAATATGCCCGCGCGGTGTATTTTCCAGAGGTTCTCGGAGGATGACGGTCCGAGAGAAAGCGCTCCGCGAGCACGCGGAGATAGCGTCTCTGGAAAATATACCGCGCGGGCATCTAAGTACTTCTCAATCATTCAACAGAGAGTTATTATGGTACCGTGATTCGTCTCTCTGTAATTGTCGCATCGGTGCTCCTCCTCGTCGTCATTGGCGTTCAGGCGTATCGCCTTGCCGGTCAGAAAAATGAGCTAGAAACCCAGGCATTGAAACTGGATGCTGAAGCAAAAAAGATCCGCGAGGAAAATCAAGGTATTGAATCTGACCTCGGATACTACGCAAACCCAGAAAACCTCATGAAGGAATTCCGTTCACTTTTTAATTATCGGATGCCGAGCGAGGAGCTCCATATTATTGTTCCAAAACCATGAAGCGTAGCTATTTAATTGCGATTTTTATAGGGTTTATGGCAACCGCGCTCACGGGCTACGCGGCGATCAAGGCAGGAATTATCCCCGTGGCACTCGTAAACCAGTCTTTCATCGATGCGCGCGATTTCACTGAATCAGTTGCATCGATTGAGCACTACTATCAAGAAATTGCCAGGCAAGCAAAGGAAAAAAATAAGGAAAACGAACTATCATCACTCGAAATTGAGCGGGCAACTCTCGACAAGTTGATTGAAAACGAACTTATTCGCGTGGAGCTTGAAAAGCGTATTGTAAAGGAGGAAATTCAGAGTCTGGTTTCTAAGAAAATCGGCGCGCTCGAAGAGGTGAAAACGCCACAATTCGGCGGAGCGGTGATGGCGCTCTATGGTATCTCTGCCGATCGTTTCCGAGAGCTGGTACTCGAGCCAAAAGCACGAGAAGAAATATTTGCCGAATCACTTGAGGATGAAGACAATGATTTCGATAGTGCGATTCAATCGCTTCGGGATCGGGCAAAGGTGCGAATTCTGGTTCCCGGCTTGCATTGGGAGGATGCGGGAGTTATCGTACGGGGACGGTAAGAAAATTGGCGGGATTAGTACAGTGGCAGTACGGTTGCTTCCCAAGCAACAGACGCGAGTTCGATTCTCGTATCCCGCTCCAATTTTAAAAATATATGCGGCCCCCGAGTGGCGGAGGCCGCAATTAAACGAATGGTCGACCGGCGCTAGCGTTTCAGGTATTTCCAGCACACGTCGTCGACCGTTACACTGACTTTTTCGCCTGGTTCCCCCTGAGCGAAGAGACCAAGCTTGAAATCATTGTTGTTCTCAAGCCAGGTAAGCGCTTCGCTCTCGTAGAGCACTGCGCCATCGATCGTGATTCGTGCTCGATCTCGTGTGTCGGGCATCCGCGCGATCTCGAGGCGGAACGTCTTTCCAAGCGGTCGAGAGGCAACACGTCCCTCCGGGAGAGGAACATCCCAGCTAGGCATTGGCTTCTCTTCGGTCACCGGACCCTCCATGACTCGAACCGCCATGACTCCCGACACTTGCCGACTCACGGCGATTTGTCCGAGGATCTGGCGCTGAAAGCCGCTTACGACCAAGAGCCGCTCGCGATTGAGAAACATCCCAATCCGGACGAGATCTTCATCGTCACAATTCACGGTAATGTCCGCCGCGAATGAAACGAAATCGGGCGATGTGAGCGTTATGCAGGCACGTACCTCTTGGTCTACGTTGACTTGCCTCGGGAGGAACTCTCCCTTGATGACCATGGCGCCGTTCTCGACAGCGAACACAGGACCAGTTATTTCTTCCAAGTCCCACGGTTTCTGAACCGTGGTTTCTTCGTCGAAGCGGGCCCAGCTTTCTGCCTGCTCACGTGGCGTACCACCCTGGAAGAAGAGGGTGGCGATCACAATCAGAAACGACTTCAGCATTGTCGGTTCTCCGTAAGAGTTGGAGGGAAAAGAAGGACGCCGAGGATGGAAAGGATGCTATATATTATGATATGAAAACCAAAGGTTTTTAGCAAGATTTTGCGCAGAATCACGTAGCTATTCCTCGTGTGTTATTATTACTTAATATGAAGAAAAAAATAGCCATTGCAATAGTTATCGTGGTTGCCTTGCTTCTTATCGTGGGAGTGCTGGTGTATGTGATGACTATCCCCGTGGTTAACCTTGGCGATGTTGCTTTTGAAACCGTGCAAAGAGATTTTCACGGAGGAGTTGAAGTGCCAAAGAATGTGGCGATCACCGACGAAGCCGCGTGGACCACGCTCTGGAATCAGATGAGTGCGAATATTACGCCGAAACCTCCGGCTCCCGAAATTGATTTTGCGAACGAGTTAATCGTAGGAGTTTTTATGGGAACAAAATCTACCGGAGGATACAGTACCGAGGTAACTCGAATTGCAAAGACAGATGCGAAAATCACTGTTTATATCCGCGAGGTATCACCTGGTCCGAATTGTGCCGTTACTCTTGCGCTTACGGTGCCTTACCACATTGTGAAGATGCAAAAAGTGGATGGTGACATCGATTTTTCAGTGACGAAAGATGTGACCGAGTGTCCGGCGCCGTAACGAGAATATGCTTGCGCTCAATCCATTCCGGCAGAGTGCTAACCTCTGCGGTCCCGCAGCACTTAAAATAGTACTCGGGTATTATGGTGTTACGGTTTCAGAAAAAAAACTTGCAAAGCTCGCGCGTTCGGATAACTGGGGGACAAGGGCAGAGCATCTTGTGGCCACGGCAAAGAAACTTGGATTTAATGCGCACATTAAAAATTTTGCGGATCTCTCCGACATACGTACATATGTGAAGCGAGGGATTCCGGTAATCGTAGATTGGTTTTCTGGAGATGATGGGCACTACTCACCAGTTGCCGGGATCGATGCGAAATATATTTATCTTCAAGATTCAGAGCTTGGACGAATCCGGCATATTGATTTAAAAACGTTCAAGCGGGTATGGTTCGATTTTACCGGTGATTTTTTAAAAAAGAAAAGTGACATTGTACTTCGAAGCATGATTGTGGTTTTCCCTAAAAATAATCGCGCCGCCCGCCGGAAGTGAATCCGGTAGGCGGCGGTGCGTTAGTTGGTCGATCAGGATCGGCTGTTGCGTAGCCCCAGATTCGCACGGGGATTCCGACGGAGTTGGTTCTTTGCCAGCTCTTCGACGACATTCACGACAAAGCGAATGGTGATCTCAGGACGAAGGACCATCCCGCCTCCATCTGACATGTAGTAGGGATCGTCAGCGGCTCCTTCGGTAATGCCTCGCGCTCGGGCAAGTGCCTCATCGAAAGCAGTGAGTCTACTGGTAAGTAGCGTGAGAAGATGGTCCTTCCGGAGCGGATGGTCTCCTTCATATCCATGGTCGCGAGAAGGATACTTCGCTTGTTTTCGAAGATTCTCCGCATATCTGGTTCTGTCGAGCTTGAACGGATCGCTCTTCTTATCTGATCTGGTTTTCGCCAAGATTGACTCCTTCTGGTTCGGCGTCCTGAATTGATTATAGCGCTCTTACATGATAATTTGAATCGGCTGCCGGAGTAGCTCAGTGGCAGATTTACCCGCCGCAGTTTAGCCCTTTGAGCCGGAGTAGCTCAGTGGTAGAGCGACTGTTTCGTAAACAGTAGGTCGCGAGTTCGATCCTCGCCTCCGGCTCAAAGGGCTTTTAACACAGGCGGGGCGACTGTTTTCCGCCAGAGGCGGATAAACTCCAACAGTAGGTCGCGAGTTCGATCCTCGCCTCCGGCTCAGTAGAATACTATGACTTTCATGGAATTACCCCTAAAGCCCCTTACCGGCAAATACGACAAACTTTCCTGCTACCTTACTATCTACCCTGGCGTAGGAGGAGACGATGCGAAGGATTGGGGAGACATGCTCTTCCGTATGTACGTGCGCTACGCAGAACGGCGAGGATGGAAGGTAATTCAAACCGATGACCGCACAATCGAGATCAAGGGGGAATTTGTCTATGGTACGCTCAAAAAAGAAATGGGCGTGCACCGGCTCGTACGCATTTCTCCGTTTTCCGGAAAAAAACTTAGGCATACTTCTTTCGCACTCGTTGAGGTAGTTCCCGTGCTTCCTGAAGTCGAACATCGCAATTTTCAGATTCCTCCGGATGATCTCGAGGTATCGTTTTCACGCGCTGGAGGTCCGGGCGGACAAAACGTAAATAAAGTAGAAACCGCAGTTCGGGTAACGCACAAACCGACGGGAATTGTGGTCTCTGCCCGTGCAGAACGAAGCCAGGCACAGAATCGCGAGAAAGCAATACAGCTCCTGAAGTCGAAACTGATTCACCTCATGGAAACCGCGCACAAGAAAGAACTCTCGGAGTTGCGTACCCGGGTGAAACCCGAATGGGGGAATCAAATTCGCTCCTATGTGCTCCACCCGTACAGACTGGTGAAAGATCACCGCACAAAGGCAGAATCGTCACAACCAGAAAAAGTGTTAGACGGCGACCTCGACAAGTTCATAGAAGCCGAACTACAATTAGAAGATAAGCACTAGCCAATTGCTAGTCGCTCGCGGTTAATCACTATCTCAATGATTTCATTTCACAACGTTTCGAAAATCTACAGCAAGGATTCGATTGCACTCGATGGCATCGACCTTGAAATTAAGACGTCTGAGTTCGTTTCCGTGATTGGAAAATCCGGAGCGGGAAAATCCACGCTTATTAAGCTCATGATTGGCGAAGAAAAACCGACCAAAGGCCGGGTGGTAGTGGGCGCCTATGAAGTCAACAAACTGCGTCCGCAGGAACTTCCCGAACTCCGCCGAAAAGTCGGCATTGTGTTTCAGGATTTCAAACTCTTACCGAACAAAACCGCATATGAAAATGTGGCATTTGCCCTCGAAGTAGAAGGACGAGGGCAGTCAGATATCGACGAGCTTGTTCCCCAAGTGCTCGATATGGTGGGGCTTTCCGATAAGCGGCAACATTTCCCGAGTGAGCTTTCCGGAGGCGAGCGCCAGCGGGTAGCGATTGCGCGCGCCATGATTCACCGGCCGTCGGTCGTGATCGCGGATGAGCCGACGGGCAACCTTGACGAAGCGAACACCGAGGACATCATGAATCTTCTTTTGAAAATCAACGAACTTGGCACTACGGTGATTCTCGCGACTCACAACCGGCACGTGGTCAATTTAGTGCACAAGCGGGTGATTACGCTCGCGGATGGTAAAATAGTGCGTGACGAAGAAAAATCAAAGTATACTCTTGAATAGTAAAATGTGGAATGTGGAATGGAAAAAAGGAACACACCTGCATGAAGAACCCATTGCATCACATTTTCCATTTAACATTTAACATTTAACATCGATATGGCCACCACCCTTGCCCGCATCATTAAATATGGTTTCCAGAGTATCTGGAGAAATGGTTGGCTTTCCGTTGCGAGCGTGAATGTGATGATACTCGCGCTCATCGTATTCAACGGCCTCATCGTGTTTTCGGTGCTCACGGATACCGCGGTCGCTTCGCTCCAGGACAAAATTGATATCAGCGTGTATTTCAAATCGAATGCTCCGGAAGACGAGATATTGAAAATATCCCGTGCGCTCCAAGACCTCGAGGAGGTGAAAGATGTTGAATATATCTCACAAGAAAAAGCGCTCGAAGTCTTCAAGGAGCGGCACAAAGACGATCCAACAATTGAGCAAGCGTTGAAGGAGCTCGAAGAGAATCCGCTCCTTGCGTCTTTAAACATCAAAGCATCCGATCCTACGAAATACGGCGATATCGCCGAGTATTTATCTACCGAAAATTTTACAGAACTCATTGATGAAGTCACTTACAATCAGAGCCGAGGCGCGATCGACCGGCTGAACAAGATTGTGAATACGGTAAAGCGGGTTGGGCTTGGGCTCACTATTTTCCTTGCACTCACCGCGGCGCTTGTTACCTTCAATACGATCAGTCTCGCGATCTACTCAAATCGGGAGGAAATCGGGATCATGCGACTCGTGGGTGCTTCAAATGCCTTTATTAACGGTCCTTATCTTGTGGAAGCGATCATATTTGGAATATTTTCCGCAGTGGTGAGTCTTATTATTGTTGCTCCCTTTGTAGATCTTGCCGCGCCCTACATCCAGTCGTTCATTCCTGAAATGGATCTTAAAAACTATTTCTATTCGAACCTTTTCAATCTGTTTGGTTACCAGCTTCTCTTCGGTATTGGTCTTGGAGTGGTCTCTGCAGCGATCGCGATTCGGCGGTACTTGAAGATTTAGCATATTGTATTTGAGCGACCTTGATCTTATTTGATCTATAGTGCTATCGTCTTTTTAGATCACGTGCGTTTTCGAAACGCAGAAAGGAAGTACGATGGGAGAAGCCGACGGCATTTACCCGACCGACCGTTCTTGTCTCGTGTGCAACAGGATGATCGTTCGTGCAGTTGCCTCTGTCTACGATCCGGCATCTGGGCCGATGTGCATCGGACCAGGATCGGAAAATCAACTCCAGCAAGTGATCACGTACCACTGTGAGCACTGTGGAATTCAGTACAAGTTCCTGCCGCCCAAGGATGCAGCGCCGAGGTCACGTGGACTCGATATACGCTTTCGCCCAAACAGGAGGTAACGTAAATGACTGCCCCGTGGGAGGCCGATGGTAGCGATGAGTCAGTGGGATTTCGTCGAAAAGACGACGAGCTGAACGCAGAAGAGCAAGATCCTGGGGCGAGATGGATTGTTTTCGGTCTTGTTGTGATGATCGGAATCGTGCTCGGAATCGTATGGCTTGGGAGATTGATTTACTTCAACCTTGTCTAGCTCGGTTGAGACAATGTTGGTCGTCGCGCAGGCCGTTCCTCGGGAGCGGCCTTTTCATTTGCTTGTGTTTTTTACGATCAAGTGGGTAAGATAGGGGTGCCCGGCTCTCGAAGAGCAGGGATTTTCACATGAACGGAGGTATCTTTAAACTGGTTTCAAAAAATAAGCCCGCCGGCGATCAGCCAAAGGCAATTGAAGCACTTGCCGGCGGTATTAAGTCTGGATACGCACACCAAACGCTTCTGGGCGTTACCGGTTCGGGAAAAACATTCACCATTGCGAACGTGATTGAAAAAACGCAAAAGCCAACGCTCGTCATTGCGCACAATAAAACGTTAGCGGCCCAGCTTACGAATGAATTTCGAGAATTGTTTCCAGAAAACTCGGTGAACTATTTCGTGTCGTACTATGACTACTATCAGCCGGAAGCGTACATGCCGAATTCGGATACCTACATTGCGAAAGAAGCGATGGTGAACGATGAAATCGACAAGCTCCGGCATGCAGCAACCACCGCGCTCCTCACGCGGCGAGACGTAATCGTGGTCGCATCGGTTTCCTGTATTTATGGCTTAGGTGCCCCCGAGGTGTATGCGGAGAATATCTTCCGAATTGCAGTTGGAACGGAGATGAATCGTGCGAAGTTTTCACGGAAATTGATTGAACTTCAATTCACTCGAACAAATTCCGATTTAAAACGGGGCACATTCCGGCTTCGCGGGGAAAATTGGGAAATCATGCCGCCCGATCGGGAGGTAATTTATGCAATCGAAGTTCGCGAAGGAAAAGTAAAAAATATCCACGAAGTGAATCCAGTCGAAGGGTTTCGTCCTGGGATCACCCCCGCAAAACTCGAGGTGATTATTTCACCGGCGAAACACTTCATTACCGCGGCAAGTGATCGTGATCGCGCCATTGGTGCTATTCAGGCCGAGCTAAAAGAGCGACTCGCACTTTTCGAGAAAGAAAAGAAATACTTAGAGGCAGAGCGTCTTGAACGTCGCACAAATTTCGACATTGCGATGATTCGAGAAGTTGGATACACAAATGGCATTGAAAACTATTCCCGGCACCTCTCGGGTCGAGCCGCCGGTGAACCACCGGATACCCTTCTCAACTATTTTCCAAAAGGTGCTCATGGCGAACCAGGATTTCTTACGGTGATTGATGAATCGCACGTTACCGTTTCTCAAATTCAGGGAATGTACGAAGGCGACGCATCAAGGAAAAAAACGCTCATTGAGTACGGATTCCGGTTGCCATCTGCTGCCGACAACCGGCCGCTCAAATTTTCGGAATTCAGTGCGCGCGTAGGACAAATCATCTACACGTCGGCAACGCCCGGAAAATACGAGATAGTAAAAAGTAGTCCTTCGACTATCGCCCAGAATGGTTTGCAAACCACAAAAGGACAAATCGTTGAACAAATCATCCGCCCCACGGGACTCGTGGATCCGGAAATAATCATCCGGCCGGTGCGCGGGCAGATCGATGACTTGATTCCCCGGATCGAAGACAGGGTTCGGAAAAAAGAACGGGTGCTTGTCACGACGCTCACAAAAAAAATGGCCGAGGATCTCACGGAATACCTCAGTGAAAAGTATAAAGCGACAAGCGACAAGGAAAAGAAGATAATTAAATCAGATACCCATGTCGCATTACCCATGTCACATGATCCTATAAAAGTCGCCTATCTCCACAGCGATGTAAAAACGCTCGATCGGATAAAAATTCTCACGAACCTTCGGCGAGGGAGCTTCGACGTGCTGGTAGGCGTAAATCTCCTCCGGGAGGGTCTCGATCTTCCCGAGGTATCGCTCGTCGCGATTCTTGATGCGGATAAGGAAGGGTTCTTACGATCCGAAACGTCGCTTATCCAGACTATTGGGCGCGCCGCGCGTAATGCGGCAGGGCAAGTGGTGATGTACGCGGATCAGATGACCGGTTCGATTACTCGTGCGGTAGGAGAGACGGGTAGGCGGCGGTCGATGCAGCTTGCGTATAATCGCGCGCACGGTATCACGCCAAAAACAATCTTGAAGGAAATAAAGGATATTCTTCCGGTCGAAAAAATTCTGAAGCTCGAAATGAAGCCGATTCCGAAATCAAAAACAGCACTCGAGCGTTTAATAAAAGAAAAAGAACGAGAGATGAGAGAGGCAGCGAAAAATCTGGACTTTGAGCTTGCGGCAATACTTCGGGATGAGGTGCGGGAATTATTGAAGGAAGAAAAGAAGAGGAAGCTCTGATGTCAGCCGTGTGGATAACGTCACGCCTATTCCATCACGACATAATAGCCACAAGCTTCTGTATTTCCTCCGAAGAGTGCGCTCCGGGTCGCTAGGCCAAGTCTTACCCTCTTCGGAGGAAATACAAGAAGAGCTCTGTTATGGCATGAGGGGATAGCTGTGGATAACTATTTCTCGAGTAAAGAGTATTCGCGGTACTATTATTCTATAGGTAAAAGTTCAGCAAATGCCTAACTCATGAAATCCACTTCAGAAACCGTTCGCTTTTCCGTTCCACGTATTTCAGTTATCGTAATCGCAATCCTCGGGTTGGTGATTATGGGGTATCTTTTTTCACTTCGGTTTTCGACGACCGATAGCGCGTTTTGTAACCTCGGCGAAAATCTCTCCTGCGACGTGGTGAATAAGAGCGCCTACGCAACGATCTGGGGCATCCCACTGTCGCTCCTTGGATTTTTGTACTTCCTCGGTGTGGGCATTATGGCGATCTGGAAGTGGAAGCCGGAAACTGCGCGAGCGATCGCGGTTGTAACCATTATTTTTCTCGGTCCTTCACTCTACCTTTCTTACATTGAATTTTTTGTACTCGAAAACATCTGCGTATTCTGCGAGGCCTCGAAAATCCTCATGATTGCGCTCCTGGTTCCCGCATTCCGTGGTATGGAATACCGGAAACTATCTGGGAAAGCAGTCGGGATGGCGGTTTTTGTGGGACTCCTCCTTGCGTTTATTACGTATGCGATACAGTCGCGTACGGTTCCGGAGGGGAAATACGATACCTTTGCCCAGTGTCTTACCGAGAAAAGTTTCGTGGTATATGGATCAGCGACGTGCTCTTACTGTGCCACACAGCGTGCAATGTTCGGAAGCGCCTTCCAGTTCATTAAGGAAATTGAGTGCAATCCGCGGAATCCTCATCCTGAAACGCAACTTTGCATCGATAAAAACATTGAAGGTACGCCCACATGGATTCAGGAAGATGCAAGCGGAAAAGACGTGTACCGCTTTCCCGCAGGCGTTGTTGAGCTCGATGAGCTATCGCGGGTATCCGGGTGTGCGCTTCCTGAAAAATAAAACTCACATATGTTCGGAGAAGGATTAACCATTGGTATTGTGATAGCCGCAGCTGCGGCAGACAGCATAAATCCGTGCGTGTTCGGGGTACTTATTTTCCTTATTGCATTTATGAATCGGGTGTTTAAAACCCGCCGGATGATGCTCGTCGGGGGAATTTTCTATACTGCGGTAGTATACGCGACATATTTAGCGCTCGGATTCGGAATTCTGAAAATTACGCTCAATGTCGGCATATCACAGTTTTTCTACACGATAGTCGCAATCATTGCGATCATCGCCGGTCTCCTCGAAATTAAAGATTATTTCTGGTATGGGAAGGGATTTTCGCTTCAGATGTTACCTGGTGCTGCAAAACGGCTTGAGTATTACACGACGAAAGTCGAAGCAATGGAGGTGAAGCACCCCGCATATCTTTTCCTGGTAACCGCGCTTCTCGGAATTTTCGTGGTACTCGTGGAGCTTCCATGTACTGGCGCTCCCTATTTTGCCATCTTAGGTCTTCTTGGAGCCGGAGATTACACGCAGGCGGTCCCGCTTCTTCTGCTCTATAATTTTATATTCATTGTGCCGCTCCTCGTCATTATTGGGATTTCATACTTTGGAACTTCGTCCGAACGCCTCGAGTCTTGGAGAAAGGAACACCGAGGCCTTATGCGGCTTGGGATCGGTTTGTTCCTTATCGCCCTTGGGGTATACATGATTTACTCAATTATCTAATCCTTAAAGTCGAGCAATTATTGAATAATATAAAAAATATGACACTTCCAGCAAAAGTATTCCTATTCGGACTCCGTATTTCTCTTGGGTGGCTTTTCCTGTATGCAGGAATTACGAAACTGATAAATCCTGAATGGAGCGCAGGAGGGTTTCTCGGGGGCGCAAAATCATTGACTGGTCTCTATGCGTGGTTTGGGAGCGATCAAATGCTTCCGTTTATTAATTTTATCAATGAGTGGGGACTCACGCTTCTTGGAGTATCGCTCATCTTGGGTGCGTTTGTAAGGATTTCTGCGCCACTCGGAGCACTGCTTATGATTCTTTATTGGATCCCGCGTCTCCAGGGATTTAAACCGGACGCAAATTCATTCATCGTGGACTCGCACATCATCTACGCACTCGTACTACTCTTCTTCGCCACATTCCACGTAGGACAGTATTGGGGATTGGATGAAAAGCTTCGGCATAGCAAATT
>ERZ1292623.1001-Hain-H51-01um-R1-1001-length-28229-cov-14_pt2 | contig 23844 bp, 36 predicted proteins | sample MGYA00564398_ERZ1292623 | MGnify/ENA primary metagenome ERZ1292623 (study PRJEB36523, sample SAMEA6512633) | groundwater metagenome | collected 2019-01-07 | study: AquaDiva: Metagenomics assemblies of 32 groundwater samples | reverse complement strand
ACTCTATCAAAGGTGTCTTTTGTTATTGGCACTCCCATAAATTCCTTTGGGATTTCAATTTCTTTTGTCATTTCTCGTCTCTCCTTACGCTTTTTAGCAATCCTTCCAAAGTGTCCCTCATAAATTGCCATCTGCCAGTAAACAAGTTCATTACTTTGGCGTCTTTCTTAGTGTTTCTAACCATGTATAATCCGGTTGCTATGTTTTCTTTGTGCCTGTCAAATTCACCTCTTGTCGCTCTTAGTACAGCATCCATCGCAGCATAGTGATTTCCATCATAAACATTTCTTACTGCTGATTCGTCCAATATTCCTGAATAAGTAGAAACTAATTTATAAGCCTGCAACATAGAGTCAACTGCTCCGCTATCGATATCTTCCTGTGCTGCTCCTCTTGCCAACGATACATCATCTAATGCTTGAGAAAGTCTTATAATTGATTTAGCTGCCCTTGGTGAAGCCGGCATAACTAAAGCTTCATCTGAGCCTTTTTCATGCTTCTCAACTTTATTTGGCCACGCGACGCCCATTTTTCTTTTGCTCTCGCCATTATTGCAATAATCTAAACCGTGAAGCAAGTAATTCGCGACTATCAGCTTCGATAATGGAATTGATTGTCTATTAAGCGTTTGATATTTTTCAATAATTCTTTTTTCATCTCCCTCACCTCCTTCTGTAAATTCAACTCTTGGATTTGTGTTACCTGCTAAAATTTCTAATGTGTCGGATGGTCTAGGAAAGAAATGATCCGTATCAATAATGACGTGCATCCTATCTTTAATGGCTCTTCCTAGGTCATTTGAGGATTCTGTAAATTGCTGTCCAATGTTTCCTGTAGCAATACCGACTGAGTAATTATCGCTTCTCATTTCTATTCCTTCAGCTCTTAATTTTTCTAAATCGGCGATTGGAACTGCTCCTTCCAGAAGTTTTACATCTCCGTTTGGATAAACCATTGTAAAATAATTTCCGAACGGATAAGCTTTTCCGCTAATTTCAATGAATCCGTCAAATATATTGAATAATTGAGCCCTTACTGCGGGTACACAATTAGGTAGTTCATCAACCACACAAATTCTATTATTAATGTTGGACGTTAGCTCTCTTAAATTTGTAGAATTTTCTGCCAGAGATTCCAAACTTCTCCTTACTCGATCTGCCTGTTCCCTCGTCAATTTTTTAGGGGCAAAAACACCGCCATCGGTCAGTTGCGGGTAATACCATTCAACTTCGCCTGTTTCAGGATTGACCAAAGGCTCAAGCTGGTAACTAGGTTTATAATTTAATTTATGAAGGTTAATCTGCTGGAATAATTCTCTTGTGTCCATATCGTTTCTTCCAAGAACAAACAAACTTCTATCTGGAAAATAACTCATAGCATCTCTTGCCAATTGTGTTTTTCCTGAACCTGTGTCGCCTTGCAAAAATAAATTTAATCTTCCAACTAAGCATGCATCTACCAAATCGTTCATATAAATTGGTATGCCGTGTAATTGTGCGATTTCAGTGGAATTTTTATATACCCTTGTCATTTTCAAACTCCTTCAAAACATTAATTTTAACTTCTACAATGGTTTTTGGCTTTAATTCTGGCTGTAATAATTTTGGTATGATTATCACAGACTGGTTGCCGTGTTTTGCTATTTTCTTTGTTATGGTGAATGACTTTAACATTTTATCCATGATTAATGTATTATTTACTACTTTTTAGTAGAATTAATCCTATATAAAGCTTTCTGATAGTTACTACTTATTGAAAGTATCAATAATGCGAGATTAGGCACTATTTTACTGCTAGCTTAATATCAACTGCTTTTACTGTTTTTCTGCCTGTGTGTGATGCAAATTCTGTTGCTTTTCTGGCAATTTCTTCTGATTTTAATTCTAGGGCTTCTCTTAAAGCTTCTTTTGCATCTTCAGATACCCTAGAAGCACCGTATTTTTTAAGCAGTTTTTCCATTGCAGCTAAAGGTAAAATATTTGTGGACATTTTATCCATGTTTTTAGAGAGTGATTTATAAACTTTTCTAAAAAATAAGGCTGATTTAGGCTTTATTTGATATTTTAAGCATATTTCAGACTTTTCACAGTAAAACCTAAAGGTTTATATAGAAGAAATGGAGATTTCAATTTATCCCTTACTGATTGAAAATGGAAGCCTAATTTAACCGCTGATTCTAGAGCTAGTTATCTAGCTTTTTTAACACACTAGAAAATGCCCAACAAAAGACATCCAAGACGAGGAAGCATGCAGGTCTGGCCTAGGAAGAGGGCTAAAAGGCCCTTTGCTAGAATAAGAGTATGGCATGGCAATGGTAATGTAGAACTGCTTGGCTTTATTGGATATAAAGCCGGAATGACGCACGTCATAGCCAAGGACAATACTCCAGATAGCATGTACAAAAAAGACAAGATTTCTATTCCTGTGACAATTATTGAATGTCCACCTTTAAAACCTCTTTCTTTGCGTTTTTACAAAAATTCTTATGATGGTTTAAAATTAATTTCTGAGATTTATTCTAAATCAAGTGATAAAGAATTTAAAAAATATTTTAAACTTCCAAAAAAAGAAAATAAAATTCCTGATGTATTCGATGATGTTAGGTTCGTCGTTTATACTCAACCAAGATTGACAGGCATAGGAAAGAAAAAACCAGAGATTCTTGAAATCGGAATTGGTGGCAAGGACAATAATGAAAAACTAAAGTTTGCTCTGGATCTATTAGAAAAAGAAATTAGATTACAAGATGTTTTTAAAAATAAAAAGATTATAGACGTGCACTCAGTCTCGAAGGGAAAGGGTTTTCAAGGAACAGTGAAAAGATTCGGGGTTAAGATCAGGCAGCATAAAGCTGAAAAAACAAAAAGAGGAATTGGAACACTTGGATCTTGGCATCCAAACAAAGTTCAGTTTACTGTTGCTCAGGCTGGGAAGATGGGCTATCATCAGAGAACTGAGTATAACAAGTTAAAATTAATTGTTGATTCTGACCCGAAGAAAATTAATCCTAAATCCGGATTTTTGCATTATGGATTTATAAAAAATGACTATATTGTATTGAAAGGCTCTGTTGTCGGACCTGCAAAAAGAGCAGTTGTAATGACGCCTTCTTTTAGGAACGTTGGTGCTAAAGATATTGAAGTATTGTCAATTAATTTGGAAAGCAAACAATGAAAGCTGACTTATATGGGATTGATGGGAAGAAGATTAAAAGCGTAGAGCTACCTGAGCAGTTTAATGAGCCTATAAGAGAAGACCTGATAAAAAGAACGGTTCTTTCACTACAGGCTGGAAAAAGAACGCCTTATGGAGCAAAAAGATATGCCGGGATGCGACAAGCTGTAGAGATTTCAAAGAGAAGAAGAAAATTCAAAGGCTCGTATGGAAAAGGCATTTCAAGAGCTCCAAGGAAAACTATACTGAGGAGAGGTTCTCAGTTTTATTGGGTAGGGGCATTTGCTCCTGGCACTGTAGGTGGAAGGAGAGCGCATCCGCCAAAACCCGGAAAGATATGGAAACAAAAAATAAATACCAAAGAAAGAAGGAAAGCCATTAGGTCTGCATTGTCAGCAACTACAAATTTACAAATAGTTAAGTTAAGAGGACATAAGATAGATTTTCTTCCTTTTGTAGTTGAGTCGAAGATTGAAAAAATAAAAACCACAAAAGAAGCCAAAAATGTTTTGTTATCGTTGGGTCTCGGGCGCGAATTATTAAGGGTCCATAAAAAGAAAGTGAGGGCTGGAAAAGGCAAAATGCGCGGAAGAAAATATAAATTAAAAAAAGGTCCATTAATAGTGACGTCAAAAGAATGCTTGTTGAGCAAATCTGCCAGCAATATAGCCGGCGTTGATGTTTGCGTTGTTAATAACCTCAATGCCGAGTTGCTTGCTCCTGGAGCTGTTCCTGGGAGATTAACAATTTTTACTGAAGATGCTTTAAAGATTTTGAATGAGAAGGGTTTATTTTTTAATAAGCGTGTTGGGGGTAACAAATGAGCAGTATATTGAAGTACCCTTTGTCTACAGAAAAATCTGTTAGGTTAATAAATACCGAAAATAAAATTACCTTTATAGTGGACGATAGAGCAAACAAAAATCAGATAAAGGATGAGTTTGAGAAAATGTTTAAAGTTAAAGTTTTGAACGTGCGTACGTTAAATCAAAAAGGAAGAAAAAAAGCATATATTAAATTAACGCCTGAAAATCCAGCTATAGATATCGCTACGCAAATGGGGCTAATGTAAAATGGGAAAGAGAATAATCCAGCAAAGGCGAGGAAGAGGCACGGTTACCTATAGGGCTCATTCACATAGATGGCTAACTGAAGTTAAATATAGGGGGCTAGATGATATTGAAAAGAATTCTAGTATCACGGGAGAGATTATTGATTTATTGCATAGTAGCGGGCATTCTGCTCCTATTGCATTAATTAAATATTCAAATGGTGAAAAAGTTTATATGTTTGCTCCAGAAGGTGTAAGGGTAAAGGATAGCTTAGAAAGTGGAATAAAAGCAGAAATTAAAAAGGGAAATACCCTGCCTCTAAAGAATTTGCCCGAAGGTACTTTGGTGTATAGCATAGAGGCAAATCCTGGCGACGGTGGAAAACTTTGCAGAGCATCGGGGGTATCTGCGAAGGTTATATCCCATTTGAGTGATGGCACGATTGTCGAATTGCCTTCAAAAAAACAGAAAAAATTCAACTCGTTGTGCAGAGCGACTGTTGGGATCATTGCTGGAAGTGGCAGGTTGGATAAACCTTGGGTTAAAGCTGGAAAAAGACACCATGCTACGCGAGCAAGGGGCAAATTGTATCCTAGAACCTCTGGTGTGGCAATGAACGCGGTAGATCATCCTTTTGGGTCAGGTAGAGGAAGACATCACTCAAAGATTAAATCGCCATCAAGATTTGCGCCTCCTGGAAGAAATGTTGGTCAGCTTAGGGCTAGGAGATCTGGAAGGAAGTAATCAACATGGAAAAAACTGCTTTCAAAGGAAAAACAACAGAAGAATTAAGGAAGATGGAAATAAAAGACTTTATCAAGATAGCCACTGCCAGGGTCAGAAGATCTTTAATTAGGGGGTTGACTGAGCAACAGAAGATACTTTTAGAAAATATTAAAATGAACAAACTATCTAATAAGGCTACAAAAACTCATGTAAGAGACATGGTAATCCTGCCAGAAATGATTGAGGCACGGTTGCTCGTGCATAATGGAAAGGCGTGGAATCCTATCACAATTACTGAAGAAATGCTTGGCCATTATTTAGGGGAATTTTCGCCAACAAGGAAAAAAGTTGGACACTCTGCGCCTGGAATAGGGGCTACTAGGTCAAGTGCTGCAGTATCTAAGAAATAAAATGGAAGAAAAGAACATTGCTATTGCCAGAGGATTTGATTTGCCTATATCGACTAAGCATTCAATAGAAATTTGCGATTTTATTAGAAATAAAAGCATTTTTGTGGCTAAAAAACAATTGCATATGGTGCTGCAAAAAAAACTTGCTATCCCACTTAGGAGATTTCATGATAACAGGGGCCATAGGAAAGGTAAAATTGGGCCCGGTTTTTATCCTGAAAAAGCAACTAATGAAATTATAAAGTTGCTATCGACTCTAGAGGCCAACGTTAACAACAATGGACTATCAAAAGAAAATGCTTACATATTCAAAGCAATTGCCAACAAAGCGTCAAAACCGATGCACCATGGAAGGATGAGAAGAATTTTCATGAAAAGGACCCACATAGAACTGGTGGCTAAAGAAAGATCAAATGTAAAAAAAACTGAAACGGCTCAGAGCGAGAAGAAAGAGAAAAAATGATCGAAAAACAATTTTTAATGCAGAAACTGAAAGAACACCAGGTTCAAAAATACATAGCTAGCAGATTGGCTAAAACTGGTTATTCGCATTCTGAAATAAAAAGAACGCCGTTGGGTGAGAAGATAATAATATACACAACTAGGCCCGGACTTGTTGTTGGGGGGAGAGGAGAAAACATACAAAATTTAACAAGCACTCTTAAAAGGAAATTTAAAATGGAAAATCCCCAAATAGAAATCGGAGAATTGAAAACCCCCATGCTTGACGTTTATTACGTGTGCGATAGAATTGTTGCTACACTTGAAAGATTTGGGGCGAGCAGATTTAAATCAATAGGGTACAAAACGCTACAAAATGTAATTGACTCTGGGGCGCTTGGGGCTGAGATAATAATCTCAGGAAAAGTTCCTGGAGCTAGAGCAAAAACGTGGAGATTTTCTGCAGGTCATTTAAAGAAATCGGGGGATATTTCTGAAAACTATGTAGCAAGAGCTTATGGCGCTGCTCAACTAAAATCCGGTGTTATAGGCATCAAAGTCTCAATAATGTTGCCTGATACGCCAATGCCAGATAAAATAGAATTTATAGATGGTGGTGTTAAAGTTGGCGATGTTGTTAAAGAGATTGAACCAAAAAAAGAGGAATTGGATAAAACAATAAAGGTTGAGGAAGTTGAAGAGAGTGCTGAAAAACTTGAAGAGGAAAAAGTAGAGGAAAAAGATTTGAAAAAAGTCGAGAAACCTGAGAAAAAAGCAAGTAAGAGAAAAAAGAAAGAATAAATATGGCAATCATCAAAAAAAAGGAACTAGTGAATTTGAATGCAACTCAGATAGAATCAAAGCTAACAGAATTAAGTAAGGAATATATGAAGCTGAATGCGCAGCGTGCGGTTGGCACGGCTATAGAGAATCCCGGCAGAATAAAACTAATTAGAAGAACAATCGCAAGATTGTATACTAGACTAAACCAGATTAGTATGCAAACGCTTGCGGGAGGAAAACCTAAAGTATGAGTGAAATAGATCCTGTTACTGGATTGCCCAAAGAGCTAGGCATTTGGGAAAATATTGCAAAAAGTGAACAGAGAATACAGATGAAGGAAGAGAAAAGAAAATTTGGCAAGATAATAACAGTGATTAAAGGGATAAACAGCAAAGAGATAGATTTAAAGGAAATAGCAAAGAAATTAAAATCGAGACTTGCATGCGGCGGAACGGTTAAAGATAGCACCATAGAGCTGCAAGGAACTCATGCCAAAAGGGCAAAGGAAGAATTAATAAAATTAGGATTTGCCAGAGACTCAATAGAGACTAGCTAAGATTAGATGGGAAATGAATATGTGGAGACGTGAATTGATAGGCTTAAGAATCACAGTGATTAATGCGATAAATCCTGCACTCATTGGCATTAACGGCAAGGTAGTCGATGAGACGAAAAACACAATTAAAGTGATGCACAAAAAAGTGCTTAAACGGTTAATAAAGAATCAAATAAAAATGAAAGTTAGATTGCAAAAAAGGACAATTGAATTGGATGGGAAAGATATAGCCGGAAGGCTTGAGGAACGAATAAAAAAATGAGAACCGAACCTAGAAACATAGGAATAAAAGTAAATCTGCCTAAGAAGAAAAGCGAAGATAAGCACGATCCATTTTACAATAATCTAGGAATTCGTGGGAGGATTTTTACCGGCAGGGTAATTTCAATAAAATCTGCTAAAACAGCAAAGGTCGAGTTTGAGAGAATATTCCCAATAAAAAAATATGAAAGATATGAAAAAAGAAGAACAAGACTATTAGTTCATAATCCTGACTCTTTGGTGGCCGAAGTTGGTGAGATCGTGAGGTTTGCTGAATGCAGACCTATTTCAAAAACAAAAAATTTCGTGATAATTGAGAGGCTGGGAAAATGAGAGCAATTAAATCGAGAGTTGCAAAGGGATTGTGCCATGGGTCTATTGTAGCTACTTGTGACAATTCCGGTGCAAAACTTACTAGAATAGTTTCTGTTAAATGGTCTAAAACAGTGAGAAGAAAAAAACCTGAAGCTGGAATCGGAGATTTAATTTTTGTGTCTGTTATAAAGGGGGATAAAGAAATAAGAAAGCAGGTGCTTCCTGCAGTGATAGTCAGGCAAAAGATGGCTTGTAGGAGACCAGACGGTTCTAGGATCATGTTTGAAGATAACGCTTTGGTGATACTGAAGGATGAAAAGGGAAATCCACGGGGAACAATTTTTAAGGGGCCTATTGCGAAAGAAGCTGTTGAGAGATGGCCGGGAATTGGAAAACTAGCTGAGATTGTTGTATGATGATTTTTAGGATGGTTTAAATTAAAATGGTGGGAAAAAATACGGACGGAAAAAAACTTAAACTTGTTGTTAATTTTCTTAAGCAGGTGGATGATAACCTTGGATCTTCTGAGTATGAAACAAAGTATTATAATAAAAAGTGGGAATTGACTAAGGCGCAAAAAACATATAGAGTTATTTTAGATGTCACATGAAAGCGGAATTTTCTATACATTGGAAATCAAGCAAGCAACCAAGAAAGCAAAGGAAATTTTTAGCTAGAGCTACATTAAAGGACAAGCATAAGTTTCTAGCAGCCATGCTATCAAAAGAACTGAGGAAGAAATACCAAAGAAGAAGCATTCCTGTGAGAAAGGATGATGAAGTTATGATAATGCGAGGACAATTTAAAAAAACAAAAGGTAAAATAAACAAGGTGTTTTTAAAAAAATCTTTGGTTTATGTAGAGAATGCACAAGTAGTTAAGAAAGACGGGTCTAAGACGTACTATCCTATTCATCCGTCGAATGTTATGCTCCTTAGTCTAAATTTAGATGATAAAAAAAGAAGGAAAATTTTAGACAGATCAAAAAATGGCACACTTAAAAAAGCTAGTGGCTCCTAAGTCGTGGTCGCTGGACAAAAGAAAAGACAAGAAATTTGTAGCTAGACCTATGCCTGGACCACACAAATTAAAAGAGTCTATTACCTTGAGTCAGATATTAATCTCTATTTTAAGGTACGCCAAGAATAAAAAAGAAGCCATGAGTATTTTGAACGGCAAGAAGGCACTGGTAAACGGTAAGACTAGAACTGAATTGAGGTTTCCTGTTGGGTTATTGGACACTTTATCTATTGCAGACGAGCATTACGTGATTGTTTACAACAGCAGTAAAAAATTTTCATTATTGCCTATTGATAAAGCGGGCGCCGATATTATATTTTGTAAGATCATAAATAAGACTATTTTGAAGGGTAAAAAAATACAGTTGAACTTTCACAACGGCAATAATTTGATTGTGAAGAAGGATGGCTACAAAGTCGGCGATACCCTGCTCATAAAAAATAAAGAAATCAAGAAGCATTTAAAATTTGTTGAAGGCGCAACTGTTTACATAACCTCCGGAAAATATATGGGGGCTATGGGCAAACTGGAGAAGATGGAAAGAACCTCTGAATTGTCAAAAGACTTGATTTTGATTGAGTCTGGCAAAGACCAGATACTAACTAGAAAAGATTTCGCATTTGTGATAGAAAAGGAATTTGAAAAATGAACAACATGAGAGATGTTTACGTGGAAAAGGTAACCTTGAACATTGGCACTGGCGGACCAGGAGAATCACTAGACAAGGCTATACGCCTGTTAAATAATATTACAAACGCAAAACCAGTTCCGACAAAAACTAACAGAAGGATTCCTGCATGGGACATAAGACCTGGCTTACAAATTGGATGCAAAGTTACCTTGCGAAAGAAAAAAGCCCATGAACTACTACTAAGGTTGTTTACTGCAAAGGGCAATAAGCTTCAAGAGAAAAATTTTGATGATGCGGGGAATGTTTCATTTGGTATCCTTGAGTATTTGGATATTCCTGGTGTCGAGTATGACATGCAGATAGGCATTATAGGTTTGGAGGCTGCGGTTACTTTAGCTAGACCAGGATTTAGGATAAAAAATCGACGCATAGCGCCAAGGAGGATATCAAAAAAAGTCAGAATAAACAAGGAAGAATCAATTAAGTTTATTCGAGATAAATATGGAGTTATAATTGAACGATAGAAATGACAACTAGCAATTTCAGAAAGGCATATACGCAACTTAAGATGAAACCTGTAAAGTGGAAGAAATACCTGAAGCATAATGCACCAAAGAAAAGAAGCACTGGCGCTGCATTGAAAAAATGCCGAATGTGCGGAAGTCATAGGGCTTTTATAGGAAAATATGGCATAACTATGTGCAGAAGGTGTTTTAGGGAAAATGCAAAAGAAATCGGATTTAAAAAATATGGTTGAAGGAGTTTTAAGATGTTACACGATCCATTAGCTACTGCGTTATCTAACATATGGAACGCGGAAAAAGTCGGAAAAACGCAGTGCATAGCTAAGCCCAGCTCTAGAGTAATAAAGTCTGTGCTTGGCATACTCCATAACAATGGATATATTGGTGATTTTGAAGAGATTGCCGATGGCGGGAAAAATCTTCTTAGAATAAATCTCTTGGGCAAGGTGAATAAATGCTCAGTTATAAAACCAAGATACCCTGTTAAATATACAGACTTAGAAAAATATGAAAAAAGATATTTGCCTGCTAAGGATTTTGGTATACTTATTATTTCTGCAAGCAAAGGGCTCATCACGCATATTGATGCGAGGAATAGTAAAACCGGGGGCAGGTTGATAGCTTATTGTTACTGAACATGAAACCAAAAATGCTAGAGATGGAAATTGAAATCCCAAGCGGAATAGAAGTCAGTATAGATAATGGAAAACTAACGGCCAGAGGACAAAAAGGAGAAATTGCGAGGATATTAAAGCAGCCTAGCATAACTATTGAAAAGAAAGAGAATGGGATAAGGGTGTTTTCTAAGAAGACTTCACGTAAAGAAAAACGCATGATAGGAACTTTTGCAGCGCATATAAAGAATATGCTAATTGGCGTTAATTCCGGATTTGTTTATAAATTAAAAATTTGTTCAGGACATTTCCCGATGAAAGTTTCTTTGGAAGATAAGAAAGTTATTGTCAGTAATTTTCTTGGCGAAAGGATTCCTAGAACTGCTGATATAATGGAAGGGACTAACGTAAGAATAAATGGCGATGAGATTATCGTCGAAGGCGCGGATAAGGATAAGGTTAGCCAAACCGCAGCCAATATAGAAAGGTCCACAAGAATAACAAACAGGGATAGGAGAGTATTCATGGACGGGGTATGGATAAGTCAAAAGGCGTAAGGAATTGATTCAGAATGACGAATAAAATTGATAAAAGATTGCTTGAACTGAGGAATATTAAGAAAGGGGAGAAACCCAAGTTTCTAAGACAACAAGGAATGAGTATAAAGAGTTTGAGCAAAAAATGGAGAGCGCCTAGAGGAATGCATTCTAAATTAAGAAAAAAATTGCGAGGGAAAGGTAAGCATCCATCTATGGGCTATTCTTCTCCCACTAGCGTAAGAGGCTTACATAAAAGCGGGTTGATTCCTTTTCTTGTACACAACATTAGCGAATTGGAGAGACTAAATGCTGAATACGGGGTTGTTGTTGGATCAACTGTTGGACAAAAGAAAAGAATTCAGATATTGAAAAGGTCTAAGGAATTAAAGCTTAGCGTATTAAACGTGAAAAATGTTGACGGGTATATCTCTTCGGCTGAAGAGAAATTGAAGAGTAGAATAGAAAGGAAAAAAAGCAAAGTTAAGGAAAAACCTGAAGAAAAAATTGAAAAGAAAGAGGCAAGCGGAGAGGCCTCAGAGGAAGAAAAAGAAAAACAAGCAAAAGAAGAAAAAAAGAAGATTTTGGAGAGCAGAAGATGAATCTAAAAAATAAGAAACAAATGATTGCGCGCACTCTAAATGTTGGCAAGAAGAGGATTAAGCTAGAACCTTCTAAACTAGAGGAAATAAAGAAAGCAATTACGAAGACTGATATCAGATCGCTTTTAGCCTCCGGCGCAATAAAGATTGATAATATTGTCGGCCAGTCCCGTTACAGGACTAATAAGCTTAAAAGGCAAAAATCAAAGGGTCAAGGGAAGGGGGTCGGCTCTAAAAAGGGGAGAAAGTTCTCTCGATTGGGAGCAAAGAAGAGATGGATTTTAAGAATGAGAACCCAAAGAGGCTTTATAAAGGCCTTGAAGGATAGGGATAAGGTTTCCAAGTCTACTTATAGGGATTTATACTCAATGATAAAAAGCAATAGATTCAGAAATGTTCGTCTAATAAAATTATACTTAGAAGAAAATAAGCTGTTTTTGAAAGATGGAATACAAAAGAAAGATACAAAATAGGACAAACTACAGGAAAAGACTAATGTTGCTTAAGTCTGAAAATATTCGTTTAGTAATACGCAGATCATTAAGGGGCGTATGTGCTCAATTAGTTCAGTATTACCCTGAAGGCGATAAGACACTTGTTTCTGCAAACTCAAGAGAACTTATTAAGCTCGGGTATAAAGCGCCTAGAAGGAATATTCCAACTGCTTATTTAGTTGGCGCATTAATTGCAAAAAAATCAAAAGAGAAATCAATTATAAAGGCAGTTGCCGACATTGGATTTTATGCGCCGATTCACGGATCTGTTATTTTATCTGTTATTAAAGGTGCTAAAGATGGTGGGTTAAACATAGCGATAGGAGACGAAGCAGCACCAAAGCAAGAAAGAATTGAAGGTAAGCATATAGCAAACTATTACGAAAAAGAGAAAGGTAGGTTCTCTAAATATCAAATTGACCCTGCTGAGCTTCCCAACATGTTTAAGGAGGTAAAAAAGAAATTAATAGGAAATGGCTGAAGATACCTATAAGAAGAGTGAGGAAAGCGGCATAAGGAAGATCAAGCAATTTGATTTTGATAGTTGGCACCCTAAAACAGAGATTGGAATGAAAGTAAAGAATGGTGAGATTAAGGATTTCGATGAGATTATCAATTCTGGGTATAGAATTTTAGAGCAAGAAGTTGTTGACTCTCTAATTCCTGATTTGCAGTCTGAGTTATTATCTGTTGGGCAAAGCAAAGGAAAATTTGGCGGCGGAAAAAGAAGTATTTGGAGACAAACCCAGAAAAAAACACAAGAAGGCAATAAACAAAAATTCGCTACAGTGGCGGTTGTTGGCAATAAAAACGGGTTGGTTGGTATTGGTTACGGGAAAGCAAAGGAGACAGTGCCTGCCAGAGAGAAGGCTATTCGGAATGCTAAATTGAATATAATAAAAGTAAGATTCGGGTGTGGCTCATGGGAAGGAGATCCTTCTGGTGATAACTCTATTCCTTTTGCTGTAGAAGGAAAATGCGGCTCTGTTGGAATTAGACTTATCCCAGCTCCCAAGGGCACTTCGCTAGTTATAGAAAGGGAATGCGCTAAAATTCTTGATATGGCTGGAATAAAGGATATCTATTCTAAAACGTTTGGGCATACAAAAACTAAATTGAATTTAGTAAAGGCATGCTTTAACGCTTTAAAAAAATTATCTGAAACCAAGATTAATACGGTAGCCAGCTAAAATGGAAAAAAGAATCGCGATTATCAGGATACATGGCAAAAAGGGCCTTAGAAAAGACGTGAAAGATACCTTTAACATGCTGAGACTGTATAAGAAGCATAACTGCGTCATAGTATCTAGCTCTAAAAGTTTTGCTGGGATGATTGGCAAGATAGACAATTATGTTTCGTGGGGCGAAATAGATAGTGAAACTATGATGCTCCTTCTAGAGAAGCGCGGTAAACTTGCCAGAAAGAAAAAGTTGAATGAAACTTATACAAAAGAAAAATTGAATCTTTCCTTAGATGAGTTTGCGAGCGAGATAATCAATTTTAAAAAAGAACTAAAAGACCTGCCAGGATTAAAATTGTTTTTCAAGTTAAGCCCTCCTAAAGGCGGATTTGAACGGGGGGGGATTAAAAAACCATTTGCGATGGGCGGAGCTTGCGGCTATAGGAAAGATATGATAAACAGCCTTATCAAGAGGATGATCTGAATATGACAGTTAATAAAAGAAAGAGATTAGTAAGATTTAGAGGTTCTAAAACTCATGGATGGGGCAGCATGAAAAAACACAGGGGAGCAGGCAATAGGGGTGGAAGGGGAATGGCTGGAAGCGGGAAAAGAGGAGATCAAAAAAAACCAACGATCATAAAAGAGTTCGGATATAAGAATTATTTTGGCAGACATGGTTTTAAGAGACCGCAAAAAATTTTGAAAGAAATTAGAGTGATTAATGTTGGAGATTTAAATTATGAAAAAAAAGATGTAAATCTTACTGAGATAGGATATGATAAACTGCTTGGAAAGGGCAAACCTGATAAGGGATACAATGTAATTATCAAGTCATTCAGTACTTTAGCGAAAGAGAAAATCGAGAAAGCTGGAGGATCTATTGTAGCAAAATAAAATGGAGCTATTAGACAAGATTCTGGCTATTTTTCCCGAAATAAAGAAACCAGCTGAAAAAAGGGTATCTTTTAAAACAAAGCTGAAATGGAGCTTAATAATTTTAGCTGCGTTTTTTGTTTTGGGCGTTATTCCTCTTTATGGGCTGGGACAGAATGCACTAATACAATTTGAACAGTTATCTATTATACTGGGAGCGAGTTTTGGATCAATAGTTTCTTTGGGCATAGGCCCTATTGTTACTGCTTCAATTGTGCTTCAATTATTGTCCGGATCTGGGTTGCTTAAAATAGACACTACAGGTCCAGAAGGAAGAAAATTATTCCAAGGCTTGCAAAAATTACTAATTGTTTTTTTCATATTATTTGAAGCATTGATCTATGTATTAATGGGCGGTTTGGCTCCTTCTTCTAATTTGCCGTTGGGAAGTTTTAGAGCCGCGCAGATATTGCTTGTTGTGCAATTGATATTTGGTGGACTTTTAGTAATGTACATGGATGATGTAATAAACAAATGGGGCTTTGGGTCAGGAGTTTCGTTGTTTATAGCCGCAGGAGTTTCGCAACAAATTTTTATCAGGGCATTCTCACCTTTGACTGCAGCAGGCACCTTTGCTCTTGGAACTGGGGAAGGAGCAGTTGGTCAAGTATGGGTATTGTTCACGTCTTTGATAGGCAGAAATACAATTGGTGCAATGCTCGCACTTTCAGCAATTTTGGCAACAATTATTGTATTTTTGTTTTCTGTTTATGCACAATCTATGAAAGTTGAGATACCTTTGTCTTTTGGCAGGATAAGAGGGCATGGAATCAGGTGGCCGTTGAGATTTTTATATACATCAAATATTCCAGTGATATTAATCGCTGCATTATTAGCTAATATTCAATTATTGGCCAGTTTTTTAGAAAATGCTGGCAGGCCTTGGCTAGGTACATTTGTTGGCGGAGCTCCGGCAACCGGATTTGTAACGTGGATATTTCCTACAGCGATAATTCAAAATATTATTACTGGGTCATTCAGGTTTATTGATTTGGCTCATGCCGGCGCATACCTGTTTTTAATGATTGGCGGAGCAGTATTATTCTCTTATTTTTGGGTTCAAACCTCTGGAATGGACGCCGCATCTCAAGCTAAACAGATAATGGCGTCTGGTTTACAGATCCCTGGGTTTAGGAGAGATGAGCGGGTACTAGAACAAATATTAAAAAGGTATATAGCACCTTTGACAATTATGGGCGGCATTGCTATAGGATTTTTGGCTGGATCAGCAGACTTGCTTGGTGCGCTGACATCCGGCACTGGCTTGCTTTTGACGGTTATGATTATTTATAGGTTATATGAAGAAATTGCACAGCAACATATGGTTGATATGTATCCTGCATTAAGGAAGGTAATGGAGAGATAAAATGAAAGGCATGAAAACTATATTCATTGTAATGATTGTTGCTTTGCTAATAGCCAGCGTATGGAATGCTCTTCCAATTATTAAATCTTCGGTACATTTTGCACTGGACCCAACATTTGGTAAAATACTGAACTGGAATCTTTTGTGGGGAATGATTATTATTGTGCTCTTTATCAATGTAATACAGACATTAATACATAAGTACACTACTGACCAAGAAGGATTAAAAAAATTGAAGGACGAGCAAAAGGAATTTCAGGCAAAAATGAAAGCGTTAAAAGACCAGCCAGATAAGCGAATGGAATTACAAAAACAGCAGATGGCTAAACTTCCACAGTCTTTTAGCTTATCAATGAAATCTGTTGCTTATACGTCTATCCCGCTAATCCTCTTTTTCAGATGGTTTGATGATTTTTTTAATACCTTGGGAGACCCAAAGGTTATATTGGGACTTGGATGGATAGGCACCTATATAATCTTCTCGATTGTATTTAGTATGCTCTTAAGGAAGGTATTGAAGGTGCATTAAATGTTACAGCCGCATAAAACAAGGTCATTGAGAAGAGTAAAAAAACGAACGCCGGGTGGCAAATTAATAATAAGATATTTGAAGAGAAAACCAAAAATCGCCCATTGCGCAAACTGCAGGAAAATTTTGCATGGAGTACCGAGGGTTAGAGCAGTTGAAATGCGGAGATTGCCTAAAGTGCAAAGAAGACCGCAAAGACCCTATGGCGGAAAACTGTGCTCTGCTTGCAGCAGAAAATTTATTATTGAAAATTCAAAATTATTATTCGAGGTGAAATAAAATGCTAGAAAATGGCCAAGTTTGCGTAAAAACTGCTGGGAGGGACAGCGGAAAGGTTGCTGTTGTAATTGACCAAATTGACGATAAATATGTTTTAATTGACGGACAAGTAAGGAGGAAAAAATGCAACAGGCTGCATTTGGAGCCTCTTGGCGTGAAAATAAAAGTAAAGCCTAGCGCATCAACTGAAGTTGTGGCTAAAGAATTGAAGCATATTGGGGTTGAAGTGATTAAAACTAAACCTAAAAAACCTGAAGAAAAACCAACTAAGCTCAGAAAACATAAGAATGAAGAAGCTAAAGGTGAAAAGAAAGTTTCTGAAGACAAGAACATGAAGGATGTCAAAAAAAGCAAGAAAACGGCTACTAAGAAAAAAACTGCTGAAAAGGTTAAATCGAAAAAAGGAAAATGAGCGAAGATGAGGATAAGAAGAGAATAATGCAGGAAAAATATTTAGAATTTCAAATATTAAAACAGCACATAGATGAAGTGCAACAACAGCGGTCAATGCTAGTTCAAAACAACAAAGAAGCGAAAAGGGCGCAAGAAACATTGGCTACTATTGGCGAAACAAAGATTAATGACGATATGTTTGCGCAGATTGGCGGCGGAATCTTTGCTAAAACCGCTTTGATTGATAATGAGAATATTTTAATGGATGTTGGGGCCGATATTTTTATTTCAAAAAGCGTTGCTGAGGCTAAAGGGTATATTGGAGAGAAGATAAAAGAATTAGAGAACGTGATTGAAAACGTTGACCAAGCGCTGAATAAGGCTCAAAATCAATTGCATGCTATACAGGAAGAACTTCTTAGTTTGAATAAAGAAAGCGAGTAAAAAATATTAATTCTATCACAGATATATATATATATATATATATATAGGAAAATTGGGTAGTTTTAATAAATTATTTTTTTAAAAGAGGTGGTATCTTTGGCAAAGGAGAGTAATAAAAGTTTCTGGATAATTGGTATTATCTTAGTGATTGTTGCTGTTTTTATTTTTGGAAATTTTAGAGGTTTAACTGGGGAGGCAGTAGCTCCTAAAATAAGAGCACATTCTTGCGATGCTGATAGCTTTTGCGAGACAAAGAGCGCTTCTGTGGCAAGTGAGTTGGTGCTTGAGACTGGGGCAGAGCTTATTCTAAGAACGGGAATACCGGGGGACACATGGCCATTTTTGTGCCTAAAGCCTGATGGCAAGGTTAGAATATCTTCCGCTTCTTGTAAATATTATATGCCTTATGAAACAAATATCTTAACACATGTTTCTCCTGGAGAAATAGTTACGCTCGATATGCATAATGAAATGAGAGTAGAATATGGTCAAGGATGGATAGATGTAAAATTAGATGGTTATGACCCGGAAGGTAACAAAAACATATTTCATATAACCCATAGCAGAAAAAACGGAGAATATCTTCAATATACGCTTTATCTCCGTGAAGAAGATCAAGGGAGCATAGTTGAAGTGTTTAAGGTGGGCGAGCTAAGGAGCATTATTTCTGTTCCAGTCAACAGAAACTACTTAAACTAACAATATTTATTTTATCTTTAATTTAAATTATCTTTTTTCTTAACTTTTGTATGTTCGTCTTGCATATTAAATAATAGGAAATATATTTCATAGTATAATGTTAAGTGACAAATGCGCGCAGTATTTATAAATAACATTATCATATTTATAGTTTTATGCAGGATATTTTGAGGTTTTATTCTAGAAAGGATATTCAAAAAGAGATTCTTAGATTTGCCAAGGATAGAGAAGTTGCAGCAAGGTATAATGAAGCGTTTGGAAAAAGGCCCGATATTTTGCAGTATCCGTCTGACATACTGGAACTAGCAAAAAATGGAGCTACTTCTTTTCACATGTCTGTAGAGAGATGGAAGAATCCTTTGGATCTTAAGCCTGGGCTTACTAGAAGGCAATTGGATGATATGCGAAAAGGATTTGATTTGATAATTGATCTGGATAGCAAATTTATAGAATATGCTAAAATTGCTGCTGATTTGGTTGTAGAGGCTTTAAAGTTTAACGGGATAAAAAATATCTCTGCGAAGTATAGTGGCGGATCAGGAATGCATATTTTAATTCCGTTTGAATCTTTTCCGAAGGAAGTAAATGGCAAGGAAACTAGATTGTTATTTCCTGAATTGCCTCAGACTATTGCGGAGTATGTAAAATATTTGATTAAGCCTTACATAAGCAAAGAAATGCTTACTATGAGCACTATTGATGAAATATCCAAAAGCACAAAGATATCTCTAACTGATCTGAAAGAAAAAAATGAATTTAATCCGTTTAAGATTATAGATATTGATGCTCAATTGATTTCTTCTAGGCATATGATAAGGGCTCCTTATTCCGTTAACGAAAAGATGAATCTTGTCAGCGTTCCTGTAAAAATTGATAAAATAAAAAGGTTTAATCTTAAGGAAGCAAAGATTTCTAATGTGGAAGTTGATCATGTGTTTTTTAACCCGCAAGATTCTGAAGAAGGAGAAGCAAGACAATTATTTATCCAAGCTATTGATTTTGCACAAAAACAAACTAAAGTAGAGATTGCACCTAAACGGGATTATGAAATTCCTAAAGTTGCGATTGAAGAAAAGTTTTTCCCTGAGTGCATTAAAAAATTATTGGATGGCGTTAAACAAGACGGCAGAAAGAGAGCTGTTTTTATATTGGTTAGTTTTTTGCAGCACATGGGGTGGAACTATGATGAAATTCATGATCTGTTGCTAGAATGGAATGCTAAAAATTATGAGCCGCTTAGGGACGGATACATAATCACGCAAGTAAGGTGGTTTAAAGCGCAAAAAGATAAGATCTTACCTCCAAATTGCGATAATGAGGCTTACTATAAGACAATTGGGGTAAAGTGCTTTAATTGTAAATGCAAGAATCCTGTTAATTATGTTAGGATTAAACTGGATAATATCAAGAGGAAAAAGCATGGGTGATTTGTTTATTGGGGCTAGTTGGTTTTTAACTCAAGGATATTGTGAATATAAATTATATTTGGAGAAAGTCTTGAGATTAAAGGCGCCTGATACTCCTGAAATGTTATCTGGATTAATGATTCATAAAGATAAAGAAAATAAGTTCCTAGAAGAAGCTGAAATTGGTACTTGGGAAGAGTTTTTGAAGTCTGAGAAGCTTACGATTTCTAGAGAAGTTTCGCTTAAAAAAAGAATTGGTGATGTGACTGTTTGTGGTGTTGTGGATGAGATTGCGATTGACAAAGATTCTATAATGATTATCGATGACAAGCCAAACGCACGCCCTTTTAATTCGATAATTATGCAAATATCTGCATATTGTTTTTTGTTTAAAGAGACTTTTGCTAGTCATAAGAAAGTATATGCCTTATTGAGAGACAGAGATAGTACGAAAGTAGTGTGGCAAAATGAATTTGATAAAGAAATGGAAATGAAATTTTTAACTGCCTTTCATAGAATGAGGAATATCCTTATTGGCGAAGAAGACCCTGTGCCGACGACTAATCAAAATAAATGCAGGGCTTGTAAATTCAATAATGTTTGCGAGAATTCGCTAGCAAGATGAATTTTAAAGTTATTAATGATTTTTGGAAAGAAAGAAATTTACAATCTTGTTGTAGCTTAAATCACTAAAATCCTTTTTATATTGCTTTAATATTTTTATTAATGCGCCCTTGCTGACTTTAAACCCGCGTGAGATTAAGAATTGGGCAAACTGTGTTACATTTTTTGGTGATTTGCTATATTTGCATCTCTCAAAATCAATCATAATCACTTTTAATTTGTTATTTTTTTTGTTTATTATTACGTGCTTTAGCGGCCTGTGCATTTCTAACTTATCAACATGCAACTTGTCCATTATTCTGCATTGTGTAAAAACCTGCTTAATTACCTCTATTTTTTCTAGAAAAGAGCATTTTTTAAAGAAATCTAAAATTGCCTCACCTTTTACATATTGAGTGATAATAAATCTATCACTACTATAGTAAAGCCTTGGCCCTATTCCATACTTATTTAATTTTTTTAGCCATGCTGCTTCGTTTACTAATCTTCTGACAGCTTTGCTTTCTTTGTTTTTTACCTTTACGGCAAAATTAAGAAATTTATGGACTTTGCCCCGCTTTCCGGTGGAGATTTTCATAGATAAATTTCACAGAAACTTATATAAATAAATACCCATTGAGGTTAATTTAAAGAGGTTGATTATGAAAAAAGTCTTACTACTTGTCCTTTTGCTAGTATCTACAGTTGCGGCTCAGCAGGCAGACGTTGATAAGGCCTATGCTTGGCTAATAGACCAGCCAAATAGCGATGTTTTTACTGCATCTTTAACTGCTCTAGCTATAAACAATGCGGACAGCACTAGAACTAGCAGCTATATTAACTATATCAAGTCGCAGTTTAATCCGACTGAGAATTGCTGGCCTAAAAACAGATGCACTGTGCGGGATACTGCGCTTGCGCTGATAATTGAATCAAAAATAGGGCTTAATGTAGAAGGCAGGAGTTCTCAGCAGTTAATAAGTGATGTTGAGAGGTGGCTTATTAAAAGGCAAACGTTAGCTGGATTGAATGGCAGATGGGAGTTACAAATAATAACTCCTGAAAGTGGCATATGCAGTTTGAAATATCAAAAAAGGGATGAAGCCGAAAGCAGATCGTTTAATCTGGTAGTTAATGAAGGAAAAATATCCTATGGGAATTGCAGGGATCAGAATTTTTTTAATTTAAACTCGTGCTTAGGTGTTAATTTGGCAGACAAGCCATCCACAAGGGTTGAGGTAAGCTGCGCCAATGATTTTGATAATGCGCGGATATCCTTAATCTACAGAGAAGGGAATACAATTTATTTGGTTTCTGAACCTAGTACAACTCGGGCTGTTATGTGGATTAGTAATGGATTTTTTGGAAATAAATTAGATACACTATATGCTGATTGGGCTTTAAAAACTATTAACAGCAAGGTTAATTCATTGATTTATTTGAAGAAAAATGCTGAAAATAAGGTGGTAGATAATGCATTATTGTATTTATCAACATTGGATAATTCTTATGCGAATAAACTAGCTTCTTTAATAACTAATTTTGGTAATTTCGGGGATCAAGATGGAGAAAAAGAATTTGACAATGGCATTGGAGCTCTTGCAATTAAAACAAGCGGCCAGCATACGGAGATTTTGGATGGTGTTAAAATATGGCTAAGTGGTAAACAAAAACCCGATGGATCTTGGCTGTCAGACGCGAAAACAACAGCAATGGTGCTTTATGGCGCATTTGAAGGTGGAAATCTTCCAGAAGATGGTGGTCTTCCAGAAGATGGTGGTGGCGAGGGGCCTGAATGTGGGAGTGATAATGATTGCGAAGAAGGATTTGTTTGTGTGAATGGAGAATGTGTTTCTGAATCGCCACTTGATTGTGCTTTAAGCAATCCAAAATGGCTAAATAAATTTGGGGTTGAAATAACTCAGGCAACTGGCAATGCTGAAGGTAGGAAAAAAGGAGATACTGTAATCTTGTCTGTTAGCGGCGAGGATTGCGATGATACGTCTATAAGCTTTAGAGTTTTTGAAGATGAGCCAGGACAAGATCAATTAATAGGAACATTAGGACCGGTAGAATTTAATGTTCAAGAAGCTACAGCGATTACTGAATTTAGTCCTGCATGGTTTGACGACAATCCTTTGCCTTTAGTTGAAGATGATCCTGAATATTATTTTGTAGCAAAAATAACTGGAAGCAGCACTTCAAGCCAAAATAGCTCGCTATTGGCTGTGAAAAAACCTCCTGAAATAGGCACGAAAGAATGCAATGACGATGAAGACAATGACGATGATGGAAAAATAGATTGGCCTGAGGATCCTGGCTGTTTTGATGCCAATGATGATACAGAAAGCGACATTTGCAATTCTAACTGGAGATGTGCGCCATGGAGCCCCGCATGTGAAACTGGAGCTGATACTCAAACAAGAACTTGCACAGATGATAATAGATGTGGTCCTCCCTGCAATGGGAATGCCACATGCATAACTCAAAGAAGCTGCACTGATTGTGTGCCTACTTGGCAATGCACTGATTGGTCTATATGTTTCGATAATGCTCAAATAAGGTCCTGCAGAGATATTAATGACTGCGGCTTTGTTTGTGAAGAAGGCGATGAAAATTGTATTGATGAGAGAGAATGTTTTGTTGATGCTGGTGACGAAGATGAAGAAGATGAAGATTTAGGCGATGAAACTGAAGGCGAAAGGGATGAAGAAGAGGAAGAAACGCTAATATGTTTCATAAATGGATTGTGCGAAACAGAGTTTGGCGAGAATAGCGAAAACTGCATTGATGACTGTCCTCTACCTAGAGAAGATGGTGATAGATTGCCTGATCTTGGGCCTTCTGATGAAGGCGATCTTGATGGTGGAGATTTGGATGAGTTTGATAGTGATCAAGCAAGGGGTGGGAATACGGTTTGGATAATTTTAATTGTCATATTATTGCTTGCTGTATTGTCTGCTGTTTATTTTTTCTTAGTGAAGAAACCGAAAGGAAGTAAAAAAAGACCTGGGTTTGGTTTGCCGCCTGCCCCCAAAAGAGAGTCTTTATTCGGACCACAGCAACCTAAAACGCAAAACTATGAACTAACTGGGTCTCGATCAAGTAAAGAAGAGAAAAGCAAACTAGACTCTGCACTAGAAAAATCTTTAAAAGAAGCTAAGAAATTATTAGAAAAATGAAGTACTTGTTTTTGATCTTGCTTTTCTTGCCTACTGTATATGCCCAAACAACATTTTTCAAAGAATCTTTTTCTCCGGGCGAAACGGTACAGCTAGAAATAAGAATAAATCTTGAAGTTGTTGGAGATATCAGCAGTAATCAAATCGAAGTCTTAAGTCCATTGGGTGGGGCTTTTAGGATTTCTGCTAATCTAATTAAAATTGAAAATGATTACTATCTTGCTTTTTTCGATCTGCCTGCTAGCATAAATGAAGGCAACTATACGTTTAAAATTAGAAATATAAGGTATAGAGACGGGGGGGGTATAAGACTTACTGATATCGCAGGAAATTTTGAAATTAGAAGGAATAACTACAATATTATTAGAATATTTCCTGGAATGGCTGTCTTTAGAGAAGGAGAAAATAGTTTTTTGAAGTTCAGGGTTTCAAATTTAGAAGAGCGGGCTGTAACCATAAGGTTGGCTGACCGTGGAGTATTTAGTCCGAGTGTGAGTTTATTACAAATTCCTGGAAGATCTGCAAAGATATTTTATTTATTAGTTGACCAAAGAAATGTAGCTAATAGCGGTTTAGAAATCTACGCATTAGATAATTATGTAATCCCTATTTATGTTAGAAAAAACATCTGCGTTGCTGATTGGAGATGCAATGAATGGGGGAGTTGTGTGGATGGGAAGCAAAGAA
>ERZ1292623.1352-Hain-H51-01um-R1-1352-length-23854-cov-22_pt1 | contig 23854 bp, 31 predicted proteins | sample MGYA00564398_ERZ1292623 | MGnify/ENA primary metagenome ERZ1292623 (study PRJEB36523, sample SAMEA6512633) | groundwater metagenome | collected 2019-01-07 | study: AquaDiva: Metagenomics assemblies of 32 groundwater samples | reverse complement strand
GCCTTGAAAATGAAAACACCAGCCGAAGTGTTGCGAAGCTATTGATTAGAAAACAGAGTACGCTATTTTATGTCGAAAAGGCCGCAGGGTATAGCTGTTGAAGAACCTATGAGTCGAGCCATTTTGAAGTAAGCCGCACGGGAGTGTCTGGTGAGCGGATTCGGAGGCCGTTTTGGCTTGGTTCCCGAGCCTGTCGAGGGACAAAACGGCCGACGACCTCGGAGGGTACCGCTGGAGCACCCGAGAATGAGCGAACCGGATACTCCCGCGCGGCGAAGCGTCAGTACTCGTACATCGAGAGCTGACTATCCACCTGTTTCATCACCTCCAGCGCCACCGATACCATAATCAAAAGCGAAGTGCCGCCAAGAGTAAAAGCGGCAATCCCGGTAAAACCCTGGACAATTGACGGCATCACCGCAATCAAACCCAGAAAGACAGCCCCAACCAGGGTGATGCGGTTAAGCAAGTGGGTCAAAAACTGGGCCGTAGAAGGACCTGGTCGAATGCCGGGAATATAGCCGCCCTGCTTTTGAATATTTTCGGAAATTGATTTTGGGTCAAAAGTAATAGCCGTGTAAAAATAGGTAAAGCCGACAACCAGGATAAAATATAACAAGCCGTAAAGAAGCTGATTAGTCAAAAATCGGTTAAAAGTTTGAGCCAAATTAGAAAGAAAAGCAATTTTTGAACCAGCGAGAAAGTTAGCCACCATTCCCGGGAAAAGCAAAATGGACAAGGCAAAAATTATTGGAATCACGCCGGCTTGATTGACCCGCAAAGGCAAGTAAGTAGAAACGCCGCCATACATCTTAAAACCGCGAACCCTTTTAGCGTAGTTGATTGGAATCTGTCTTTGGGCTTCGGTAATATAAACCACGCCGCCGATTATCACTAAAGCCAGAATGAAATAGCCGATATAAGTGAAGAGCTGGCCTGGGTCATAACCAAAGTAAAGCTGGCTTAATGCTTGCGGCCCCTGGGCGACAATGCCGGCAAAAATTAAAAGCGAAATCCCGTTGCCAAGATTTTTTTCAGAAATCAATTCACCCAGCCACATCAAAAACATCGTTCCAGTGCTGACCACAGTTAGAGCAACAATCCATTGATTCAAAGATAAAGCTGGAATAACACCTTGCCGGGAAAGTAAAGTTAAAAAACCAAAACCCTGCAAAAAAGCAAGGGGAACGGTCAAAAGCCGCGAATATTGATTAAACTTTTGCCTTCCGGCCTCACCCTCGTACTTATACATCTGCTCCAATTGCGGAAAAATCATAGTCAAAAGCTGCATTATAATTGAAGCGGTAATGTAAGGCCCGACGCCAAGCATTACCAGCGACAAATTTTCCAGGCCGCCGCCGGTAAATAAACTGATTAAGCCGAAAAGCTGGTTCTGGGCAAAAAACTGGGCCAGTTGAGAAGTATCAATCCCCGGCACCGGAATGGCCGCCGCCACTCTAAAAACCACCAGCAGAACCAGTATAAAAAGTACCCGCTTTCTCAAATCTGGAATTTTGAAGAGTTTTAAAATCTTATCCATAAAATGTATGCCGCAAACATACTATAGAAACCTATCACTCGCAAGAAACCGTCTCGCAACGAACGAAGCTGAAGATTATTTGTTTAACGAACAAAGAGAGAAGAAATCGGCTGATAGGCGAGCGGACCTTAACTACGAGGAGAAAAGAAATTGGCTATACCCTCGCTATTTTCTCTTTAACTGCTTTTGACATTAAAACGTCTTTGAAGGTTAATCTTCTGCGCAGCTCGCCCTTGCCTAAAATTTTAACACCATCCTTGATTTTTTTCACCATTTTCTTTTCCGCCAAAGTTTTCGGAGAAACAACCTCCCCATCAGAAAATTTCTTATTCAAGTCCCTTAAATTTACAATCTCCGGCTTGGGGTGATGAAGCCGAAAACCGCGCCTTCTTATATCAAGCGTTTTTGAAGCACCCCTAACCTTATGGAACTTTTTCCATAAAGGCGTGTCACCGCCGCGAAAACCCGGCTTGATTCCGGCTCCGGCTCTGGATTTTTGTCCTTTCAGTCCTTTCCCGGAATAAGTTCCCCGTTTGCCTCCGCGACCAACCCGCTTCCGGCGTTTTTTCTTTATTGTTGGTTTAAGTTCATGAATCTGCATATTAGTTTCTATTTTTTAATTTCTTCAGCGCTTCTATTGTCGCTCTGGCAATATTAATTTTATTATTGGCTCTGGAAATTATCTTCCCGCTGACATCCTGAATTCCGGCTAATTTGGCAATCACCCTCATCGCTCCTCCGGCTCTGACTCCGCTTCCTTTTGAAGCCGGTTTTAAGTAAATCACGGCACTGTTTAATTTAACCTGGATTTCATGAGGAATGGTGTTGTCTTTGAACTCAACCGTTATCAGGTGCTTTTTGGCCCGCTTAAATGCCTTATCAACTGCTTGGGCGACATCATTTCCTTTGCCTATCCCAAAACCAACTTTTCCCCTTTTATTGCCGATAACTATTGCTGCTCTGAAAGTAAATCTCTTGCCGCCCTTAGTCACCCGAGTGACTCTGGCAATATCTAAAACTTTCTGGTCAAATTCCTCAACCTGCTTTTCGTCAAGCTTAGCCATAATCTCTTTTTCTGATTTAGCTTCTTCTAAAGTTGGCTCAGTCGGTACTTCCAAAACAGCGCTCGTCGAAGGTTCCGCCGACTCGCTTGCGAGTCGTTGCGGAATCGCTGTCGCTTTTTCTTTTTCAGATGTTTCAGTTGAGTTATCAGTTTTTACTGCTTTATCGTCGTTCATACTAAAATTTCAGTCCTCCACTTCTAACGCCTTCGGCAAAGACCTTAATCCTTCCGTGGTATTTATAGCCGCCTCGGTCAAAAACTATTTTAATTATGCCTTTTTCAACCGCTTTTTTGGCCAATGCCTCGCCAACCTCAAAAGCAACCGCCTTTTTACCGGCCAAGCCGTTCTCCCTTTTCCCTTTTTCCTTTTTCCCTTCTCCTTTCTTAAAATCGCTGATGCTAAGTAAAGTAATTCTCCTTTCATCGTCAATTAGTTGGGCGTAAAGATGCTGATTTGAACGAAAAACTGAAAGCCGCGGCCGTTTGGCTGTGCCTTTGATTACTGCTCTGACCCGTTTATGTCGTCTTATTCTATTTTTTCGTTTTGTTTTGATATTCATGAATTGACTAATAACATAGAGCAAATGGCAAATAGCTATTCGCTATTAGCTCTATGCTATTTGCTGTTTATCCCGCGGTTACTGCCTTCTTCCCTGCCTTCCTTAAAATCACTTCATCCTTGTATCTTATCCCTTTGCCTTTATATGGTTCTGGCGGCTTTACTTTCCTAATATTGGCCGCAATCTGACCAACCAGCTCTTTATCTAATCCGGAAACCGTAATTTGATTTTTCTCTATTTTAAAATCTATGCCCTTTGGAGCAGAAACTTTAACCGGATGGGTGAAACCGACGCTAAGTTCCAAAATTTTGCCTGACTCAACCGAAGAATCCGTCTTTATCTCTGATTTAAAACCAATCCCTTCGTAGACCAAGGCCTTTTCAAAACCATCCTTTACTCCTTTTATCATATTACTAATTAGGGCACGATAAGTACCCCATAAAGCTCTTGCCTCTTTAGAGTCTTTTAACGGCTTCACCATAACCAAATTTTCCTGAATTTCAACATTAATATCTTTATGAATTTTTTTAGAAAGTTCACCTTTCGGACCTTTTACCAAAACCAAGCCGCCTTCAATTTTTACTTGAACAAGGTCTGGAATTTTAATTGGCTGTTTTCCAATGCGCGACATAATTTTAATAGACTTCGGCGATGGCCTGGCCGCCGACTCCAGCTTTGACTGCCTCATCACCAGTCATAATCCCTTTTGATGTTGAAACGACCAAAACCCCATAACCTGATTTTACCGGCCTTATTTCGCCTCTTTTTATATAAATTCTTCGTCCCGGTTTTGAAATCAATCTGACGTTATTGAAAGCCGGGAGACCATCCTCGTACTTTAATTTTATATCCAAAACCAATTCACCGAGCTCGCCTTTTTTGCTTTTTTTCTTTTTTCTAACCGCTGAAACAAAGCCTCTTCTTTCAAGAATCTTGGCCATCTCATACTTCATTTTAGAAAAAGGAATAACCACCCGGTCATTTTTTACCAGGTAAGCATTTTTTATTCGAATGAAGAAATCTGAAACGGTATCCATACTTGTTATATTTCAATATTTAAATATAATAATTACCAAGATGATTTTTTTACTCCAGGGATTTCCCCCCTGGAAGCTAATTCTCTAAAATGTATCCGGCACAATCCAAACTTTCTGATATATCCTCTGGTTCGACCGCAAATAAAACAATGGTTCCTTTTCCGAATCTTGTATTTTGGGGTCTTATCTAATCTAACGACTACTGACTTTTTAGGCATATTGATATATTTAAATGTTTAAATATTATTTTTTTATCGGAAACCCCATTAATTTCAACAGCTCGATTCCCTCTTCTTTTGTTTTAGCCGTAGTCGTAATGGTAACCTGAAATGGAAATATATCTTTTGATGATTCATAACTTACTTCCGGAAATATTATCTGTTCTCTTATTCCGATATTTAAACTCCCTTTTCCGTCAAAAGATTTAATATCCAGCCCTCTGAAATCGCGCGACCGGGGGAGAGCCACTGAAATTAAACGGTCAATAAAATCATACATTCTCTTACCTCTTAAGGTTGAAATGAAACCAACTGCCATTCCCTGCCTGACCTTAAAACCAGAAATGGACTTCTTGGCCTTACGATAACTTGGTTTTTGACCGGTGATGGAAGCAATATCTTTTTCAACTCTTTCTTTAAATTTCGGTTCAGTTGATATTCTCCCTGACCCGACATTGACCACCGCTTTTTCAATTTTCGGAACAGCCATCACATTCTTGTAGCCAAACTTAGCCATCATTGATGGAATAACTTGTTTTCTATATTTTTCTAATAAACGTGGCATAATTTAATTCTCTCCTTTGCACTTTTTACAAACTCTGATTATTTTTTTATCCTCCCGTCTTATGCCCATTCGTGATGGCTTCTTGCAATGCTGGCAAATCAGCATAACCTTAGAAAAATCAACCGCCCTGGGCACTGAAATTACCTCTCCTTTTTGACCTTGACGCCGCGGCCGCTGATGCCTTCTAACCAAGTTTAATCCCTCAACTACCACCTGACTTCCTTTTGGAAATGAATATAAAATCTTCCCGGTTTTACCGCGATCCTTGCCGCTCAACATTATTACATTGTCGCCTTTCTTAATCTTCATTTATTATTTCCGCTTCTTAATTATTACTCATTACTTTTTACTTACACGAGTTCTTCGGCCATCGAAGCAACCTTATTAAAACCTTTCTCTTTGATTTCCCTGGCCACCGGGCCAAAAATTCTGGTTGCTTTTGGCTCTTTACCCTCTAAAATAACCACGGCATTATCATCAAATCTCACATAAGAACCGTCTTTCCGGCGAAGCGGCTTTCTTTGTCTTATAATTAAGCCGTGGACTATGTCTTTTTTCTTTATTGTCTTTCTTGGTTCTGCTTCTTTGACTGAACCAATAACCACATCGCCTATTTCTCCGTATCTTCCTTTATGACCTTTTAAAACTCTAATCACACCAATTCTCTTGGCCCCGGAATTATCAGCTACATTGATGATGCTTCTCAACTGAATCATGCCAAATTTGTTTGTGAGTGAAACGAACAGCTACAAATTTGCGCACCCCGCCCTCTATGCCCGTCATTCCTGGCTCTAAACTATAAATCACAGGCTTAGAGGGCGGGGTGGATGTTTTGTAGCTAAACTTTTTTCGCTTCGCTCAAAACTTTAGACAAAACTATCCATCTTTTTTCTTTTGACAGCGGCCGCGTTTCTTCAATGATTACCCGGTCTCCGATATGATACTCATTTTTCTCGTCGTGGGCCTTAAACTTTTTTGTCACTTTGAAATATTTTTTGTATTTTGGATGTTTTTTTAAACGGATAACGGCGACCACAACGGTTTTGGCCATTTTGTCCGATACAACTGTCCCCTTAAGCTTTCTTTTTTTCTTTTCTTCAGTGTTCATGATGCTCTTTTGACGAATCTTGTTTTAATCGGCAGTTTATGGCTGGCTAATCTGAAGGCCTCTTTGGCGATTTCTTCGGATACGCCGTCAATTTCAAACAAGATTCTACCGGCTTCAACCGGAGCCACAAAATGAGACAAACTCCCGGCTCCGCCGCCCATGCCCAGCTCCGGACTTCGGGCGGTTCGCGGCTTGTCCGGAAAAACTCTAATCCAGATTTTACCGCCCTTTTCAAGAAATCTGATAATTGTCCTCCTGGCTGACTCAATCTGATTAACTTTAACCCAGCTTGACTCCATGGCTTTAAGCCCAAAAGCACCAAACGCCAAATTAGTCCCGCGACTGGCAGCGGTTTTTAATCTTCCTTTATGAACTTTGGGATGTTTAATCCTTCTTGGCTGAAGTACCATTTTTGTAGACCCATACCTTTACCCCCACGGTTCCGTAGGTGGTATAGGCGGTATTTTTAGCAAAATCAATATCCGCGGTCAATTTATGCAAAGGCATCAAACCCTGTTCCATATGTTCAGTTCTGGCAATTTCAGCTCCATCTAACCGGCCCTTAACCCCAATCTTCGCTCCTCTCACTTCCTTATTCGCCATAATCTTGGCTAAAGCTTGCTTAATGATTCTTCGATAAGGCACTCTTTTTTCAATTCGCTCAACAATCTGTTCAGCCATAATTGCCGCCGATGTTTCTGGATTTTTATATTCCTGAATCTCAATTTTTGCCTTATCTGTCCCCTCGATCAAGCTCTCTATTTCTTTCTTTAACTCCTCGCTTCCGCTTCCTCCCCGGCCAATTATTAATCCTGGCCTTGAGGTATGGATAATAACTTTAATCTGGCCAGGCCCTCTTTCAATCTCAACTTTGGCAACACTCAAAAATCTAAGGCGCTTTTCTAAAAATTGCCTTGCCTTAACATCTTCTTTTAAATACTTGATAAGATTTTTCCCGCCAAAATATCGGGACCGCCAGTCCTGATTAAAACCTAATCTCATTGAAATTGGTGAAGTTTTTTGCCCCATTAAAGTATATTTAAATATTTAAATGTTTAAATATTTTCATATTGATTTCCTTCTAAACAACCTTCGACCCAGGGTCTTAAATCCTCCAAAAACTCCCCTCTTTGCTCCTTTAGCCATCTCTTTTTTCACTCCCGGCTTTTGCTCAACCTTAGCTTTCTTGGTTTCATCAATTTTAGCTGAAGGCACTTGGCTGGCTTTTTGCGGTTCAACTTTCTTAATCTTACTCAACGACTCTTCTTTCTTTTTCTTTCTGTTTTCCGGCAATTCGTCTAAAACTATCTTGATGTGAGAGGTCTTTTTTTGAATCGGCATTGGCAAGCCAAAACCCTTGGGCTTATATCTTTTAAGCTTTGGCCCTTCATTCACGATTATCTCTTTGATATAAAGATAATTTTCATCCAGGCCCAGATTGTGCTTTGCGTTTGAAACTGCTGAATTTAAAAGTTTCAAAAGAGGCTTAGCTGGTCTGCGAGTGGTGTATTTTAATTGAGCTTGGGCAACATCAACATCAAGTCCCTTAACAATATCAACTAAAGCCCGAACTTTGCGGGGAGCGATACGTAGATAATTAAGTTGGGCGGTGATTTGAGACATGAACAATATATTTAAATATTTAAATGTTTAAACGTTACTTTTCGTTTCCTCGGCCGCCTTGGCCGCCTGGGCAGCATCAATTTCTCTCTGTTTGGCCTGGGCTTCAAGCTCGCGCTGCATCTTGCCGCCGTGCCTCGTAAATTTTTTGGTCAAACTGAATTCTCCTAATTTATGGCCAACCATTTCTTCGGTGATAAAAACCGGAATATGAATCTTGCCGTTATGAACGCCAATGGTAAAACCAACCATCTCCGGAATAACAGTTGAATCCCGCGACCAGGTCTTGATTACTGTTTTATCGCCGGCCTTAAGCCGACTCAATTTCTTGAGCAATTTTTGATCTACATATGGACCTTTCTTCAGTGATCTGGACATAATAAAATTTAAATATTTAAATATTTAAATATTTTCACTTTCTTCTGCTTAAAATCAGTTTTCCCGACTTCTTTTTTCTATTTCTTGTTTTTACCCCCCGGGCCGGTTTACCCCACGGAGTTTTGGGCGGCATGCCAAGCGGCTGGCGTCCTTCTCCGCCGCCGTGAGGATGATCAACCGGATTCATGGCTGAACCGCGGACATGAGGCCTTCTGCCTAGCCATCTGGATCGGCCGGCCTTACCCAAGCTGATATGAATGTGCTCCGGATTTGAAACCTGGCCGATGGAAGCATAATTTTCAGCCAAAACCATTCTTACTTCACCAGATGGCATCTTTAACTGGGTATATCTGCCTTCGGTCGCCAAAACTTGAGCGGACGCGCCGGCTCCTCTAGCAATCTTTCCGCCCTGGCCCGGATTTAATTCAATATTATGAACCAAGGTTCCTTGAGGAATATACTTTAACTTCATCCTGTTTCCGCTTTCCGAGCTTCCCTTCCCCAAAAAAGTCCGGACACTATTTCCGACTTTAAGGCCATCGGGCGACAGAATATATCTTTTTTCTCCATCAGAGTAAACAATCAAGGCAATTCTGGCGCTTCTATTCGGGTCATATTCTATAGCCATAACTTTCCCGGAAATATCAAATTTATTCTGTTTAAAATCAATCAGCCGATAAAGCTGCTTATGGCCGCCGCCTTGGTGCCTTGAAGTAATCCGGCCGGTATTTGCCCGGCCAAAGCTCTTTTTTATTTTTTTAGTCAAAGATTTTAAAGGCCCGGTTTTGGCTAAGCCGCTAAAATCATAACCGGTCATCTGGCGTCTGCCTGGAGTTGTTGGTTTAAAATTTTTCATCCCGTTAGAAGTTTGATAGACCCATCCACCGCTTTAAGCCGGTGGCTAAGATTATAAAACTTCATACTACTTAATTCGTGTTTATTCCCGTTAGGGTTAACTTCTAACGGGATTAATATGTCGTCTTTAGGCGACCTCGATTTTATATCCCTTCTCTAAACTAACAATTGCTTTTCTAAAACCGGGTTTCCACCCTTCAAAACGGCCGACCTGCCTATACTTTCCGATAACATTAATCATTCTGATCTTTTTGACTTTCACCTCGTATAATTTTTCAATCGCTTTTTTGACCTCAACTTTGTTTGCCCGGCGGGAAACCTTAAAAACATAGGCCCCGCCACTTGCCAAATCAACTCCTTTTTCAGTGACAATTGGTTTCTCAATTATTTTGTAAAGCTTTGGATCCTTGCCTTGAGGCAAGCCAACCCTGGCCTCTTGCTTTTCAGGTTCTTTCTCTTTTGGCTGCTCCCGCCTTTGGCGAGGCTCGCCTTCGGCAGCTTTAATATCTTCTTTTTTCTTTCTTCCAAATAAAGCCATGATAGAATATTTAAACGTTTAAATATTTAAATATTTTTCAGGTATGTCTTTTCAATTACTGGCACTGCGTCTTTTAACAAAACCAAATATTTCTTTTCCAAGATATCGGCCATATTCAAATTATCTGCTCTTGAAGTCTTAACAAAAGGCAGATTATTGGTCGTCCTGATTAAGTTTGAATTTGACTGGGGGTAAACCAGCAAGATTGAATCCTGTTTTACTTTTGTCTTTTTATAACCCGAGAGATTGACGGCAATTTTATCCAAAACTTCCTTCATTTTTTTTGTTTTTGGTTCAGCTAAAGAAATAGAATCAACTACCATCAACTGGCCATCCCTTACTTTTGAACTTAGGGTCATAAACAGCGCTTTCTTTTTTGCTTTTTTGTTAATCTTTTTTGAGTATACCTTCTCTTTTGTCGGACCATGGGTGACGCCGCCGCCCTTCCAAATGGGTGAACGAATTGAGCCGTGTCTGGCTCGGCCAGTTCCCTTTTGGCGCCAGGGCTTTCGTCCGCCGCCCCTTACTTCCCCCCGGCCTTTGGCGTGAGCTAAAGGCTTTCTGGCATTAGCTATTTGGGTAATTAAAGCTTGATGAATTAAATTGGGATTAATTTCAATGTTAAAAACAGCATCTGGTAATTCTATGCTGCCCGTTTCCTCTCCCGATTGGTTGTATAACTTAACCCTCATTTTAAATAATTGATATCTTTAATCCGGTGCCGCGCCTTCCTGGTATTGCTCCCTTTATCGCAATTACATTAGTCTCTTTATCAATCTTAGCTATTTCTAAATTACGGACTGTCACTTTCTTTCCGCCCATCCGACCAGCCATCCTTCGCCCTTTCAGGGTATGCTGCGGAAATCTCTGGCCGATTGAACCTGGCGCTCTTTTTCCTTTATGACCATGACTTGCGGGAAAACCGGAAAATTTATGCCTTTTCACCACTCCCTGAAATCCTTTGCCTTTAGAAATTCCGCTGACTTTTACCTTATCTCCTTCTTTAATCTCGGATTCTTCTAAAGAATCTCCTGCCTGCCCGCCTGCGCGGCCAGGCGCAGGCAGGGCCTCAACCAAAGTTACCGGCACCACAGTACCGTCTTCTTTGAATATCTGGCTCATTCCTAATTTTTGGGCCAAGACAAATTTCATAACAAAAAAGGCGCTTTAGCGCGCCGTATTAATGAAATACGCTAAAGCAAATTGACCTAAGTTTTGATTATTCTTGTTATCATAAGTAACAAGTCGCGAATCAAGAAAAGTCTTGATTCCTGACCTATCACCTAAATTACATCTTGATTTCGATGTCGACTCCGGCCGGCAAACTCAAATTCATCAGCGCGTCAATTATCTTTGGGGTTGGGTTTGGAATTTCAATCAACCTTTTATGAACCCTCATCTCAAACTGCTCCCGGCTGTCTTTATGAACAAAGGTTGACCGGTTAACCGTAAATTTAGAAATTTCAGTCGGCAGAGGAACTGGCCCGATAACTTTAATGTCAAGTTTTTCAAGTGTCTCAATTATCTGCTTGGCTGACTTATCAATGATCCGGCTGTCAAAAGCTTTTAGGCGGATCCTTATCCGCTGTTCATTTTTTTCTTCTTTTTCTTTCTTGGGACTGGCCATGGCTAATTAAAGAGCTAATTGAAACGATTCACGGATTAAATCAGGAGGTAACTTTGGTCACGATACCCGCTCCGACTGTTTTCCCTCCTTCTCTGATGGCAAACCTCATCTTTTCTTCCAAAGCAATCGGCGCAATCAATTTGATTTTAAGATTAACCGTATCTCCGGGCATAACCATCTCGCTTCCCTGGGGTAAAAAGACCTCGCCGGTGACATCAGTAGTCCGGACGTAAAACTGGGGCTTATAACCGGCAAAGAAAGGGGTGTGTCTTCCGCCTTCTTCTTTGGTCAAAACGTAAATCTCGGACTCAAATTCAGTGTGAGGGGTAATGGAGCCGGGCTTGGCAATAACCTGACCCCGGGAAACGTCTTCTTTCTTCACCCCGCGCAACAGCAAACCGACATTATCGCCGGCAATTGTTTCATCCATCTGCTTGTTAAACATTTCTATGCCGGTAATAATGGTTTTTTGGGTTGGCTTCAAACCCACGATTTCAATTTCCTCATTAAGTTTAGCTTTTCCTCTTTCCACTTTCCCGGTCACAACCGTTCCTCTTCCTTCTATTGAGAAGATGTCTTCAATCGGCATCAGGAGGGGCTTTTCAGTATCTCTAACCGGTTCCGGAATGTATTCGTCAATGGTTTTTAAAAGCTCGCGGATTGGAGCCACGGCCGGGTCATCTTTTGATTTAGCTTCGAGCGCCCTTATGGCTGAACCCCGGATAATCGGCGTCTTATCTCCCGGATATTGATACTTATTCAATAATTCTCTGATTTCGGTCTCAACCAAATCAACCAATTCCGGATCATCAACCATATCGGTTTTATTCAAAAATACAATAATTGACGGAACGCCGACCTGGCGGGCCAAAAGAATGTGCTCTCTGGTTTGAGGCATGGCCCCATCCGGAGCCGAAACAACTAAAATTGAACCGTCCATCTGGGCGGCGCCGGTAATCATATTTTTAATGTAATCGGCGTGGCCCGGAGCATCTACGTGAGCATAGTGCCTTTTTGGCGTTTCAAATTCAGAATGATGCAGAGCAATGGTAATTCCTCTGGCTTTTTCTTCCGGAGCGGCGTCTATTTTATCTACTCCTTCCACTCTTGCTTTATAACCCTCGTCGGTTAAAAGTTCGCCGGCGACATGCAACATCGCCGCGGTTAAAGTGGTTTTGCCATGGTCAACATGGCCGATTGTCCCGACGTTCAAATGTGGTTTTGACCTCTCAAATTTTGCCATTTTTGTTTAATTAAGACAAATGGCGAGACCTACAAATGCCGAAAAAAAACAGCATATCGTAGAATCTCCCATTTTGCCTATAAATTACTCAACTCTCTTTCCTTTTCAGTGACCTCGGCTTTTAAAGCTAATATCTCTTTATTTAACCGGTCAATTATTTCTTCACTATTATTTTTATCAAAATTTTCCGAATTGTCAATGTCTTTGTGGATAACCAGCCTAAATTTATCATAAGGGAGAACGATAAATTTGGGCTGGTCGTTTTCAACTAAAACAATCGCTCCAACCTGGTTAACTAAATTTTTCAACTCGTCATTTATCATCTTTATTTCTTACCGGCGATAATTTGCTCAGCCACAGTTTGCGGCACCACTTCGTAATTACTGAATTCCATCGTAAAAGTGCCCCGGCCTTCGGTCAGGGAACGTAAAACCGTGGCATAACCAAACATTTCACCCAGGGGCACTTTAGCATCAATGACTTTTAAATTCAAGATCTCTCTATCGGTAATATTTAAAATCTGGCCGCGGCGGCTGGATAAATCTCCGGTGGCCTCGCCCATAAAATTTTGGGGCACAATCACTTCAAGCTTCATTATCGGTTCGAGCAAGACCGGCCTTGACCTTTTGGCACCATCTTGAAAAGCCGAAGCCCCGGCAATCTTAAAAGCAATCTCCGACGAGTCAACTTCATGATAAGAACCGTCATACAAAGTGGCTTTAAAATCAGTCACTGGATAGCCGGCTAAAATTCCTTTTTCTCTGGCCTCTAAAATTCCTTTTTCAACGGCCGGAATAAATTCATCCGGGATGACTCCGCCTTTAATCGCGTTGACAAATTCAAATCCTTTCCCGCGCCCAAGCGGTTCCAGACGAAGCCAGACATGGCCGTATTGACCGCGGCCGCCTGACTGCCTGATATACTTCCCTTCAACTTCAGTTGAATTATTAATCGTCTCTTTGTAAGCCACCTGGGGCCGGCCGACATTGGCGCCAACGCTAAACTCTCTTTTCATCCGGTCAACAATGATCTCAAGATGAAGCTCGCCCATCCCGGAAATAACCGTATCGCCGGTTTCTGTATCGGTCTTGATTTTGAAAGTCGGGTCTTCATCAGATAATCTCTTTAGGGCCAAAGACATCTTTTCCTGGTCAGCTTTGGTTTTTGGCTCAATTTTCAAAGAAATAACCGGCTCCGGAAAAACAATCTCTTCCAAGGTAAGGGGCTTATCCGGGTCGGTCAAGGTGTCGCCGGTTTTCGTGAATTTGAGTCCCACCGAAGCGGCAATATTTCCGGCGTAGACCTCGGCCAGCTCTTGTCTTTCATTGGCGTGCATTCTTAAAATCCGGCCGATTCGCTCTTTTTCATTCTTAGCCACATTTAAAACATATGAACCGGCTTTTAAAACTCCGGAATAAACTCTAAAAAAAGTAAGCTGACCGACATAGGGATCGGTGGCAATTTTGAAAGCCAAAGCCGTAAAAGGCTGGTCGTCGGCCGCCTTTCTTTCTTCTTCTTGGCCGGTTTTGGGGTTTATCCCTTTGACCGCTGGCACCTCTATGGGTGAAGGCAAATAATCTATTACTCCATCCAAGACCAGCTGAACCCCCTTGTTTTTTAAAGCCGAACCGCAGTAAACCGGAACCAGCTTATAACCCAAAACTGCTTCTCTTAAAGATTTTTTTAATGTCTCCAGAGGAATCTCTTTGCCTTCCAAAAATGCCTCCATAGCGCTGTCATTATGCTCAACAATCTTTTCTATTAACTCGTGGCGGCTCTTTTTTGCTGGTTCTTTTAAATGTTCGGAGATTTCTGCTTCAACTGTTTGTTCGCCGAATTCGCCTTCAAACTTGTAAAACTTCATTGTTAAAAGATCAATCACCCCGGTAAATTTGTCTTCCTCGCCGTCAGGCAATTGCATCCTGACTGCATTGGGGGTGAGCCGAGTCAAGATTGACTGAAATGATTTTTCAAAAGAGGCGCCAAGGCGATCCAGCTTATTGATAAAGCAAATTCTGGGGACCTTGTATTTGTCGGCTTGACGCCAAACTGTTTCTGACTGGGGCTCTACTCCAGCTACGCCGTCAAAAACAACTACCGCTCCATCCAGCACTCTCAAAGAACGCTCAACCTCAACCGTAAAGTCAACGTGGCCAGGCGTATCAATGATATTTATCTTGTGCTCGTATTGTTTACTTACATCTTTAACTGTGGGTGGATTTACAACTGCGTGTCCAGTATCAAAAGGACCAATAGTTGGACCTATAAGCTTGATTTTTCTTTGATGATAAGTAGGAATCCAAAAAACAGTCGTGGCCGCGGCAGTAATAGTAATTCCCCGTTCCCGTTCCTGATCCATCCAATCCATAATCGCCTCCCCCTCGTGAACTTCGCCGATTTTATGAGAAACGCCGGTGTAAAATAAAACACGCTCGGTTACAGTGGTCTTCCCGGCGTCAATATGAGCAATAATGCCAATGTTTCGAGTTTTTTCAATGGGATAATCACGCATGCTTAAAAGAACTTTACCATGCAAAGTGCGCAAATGCCTTATTCGCATCAGCCATTCTGTGAGTATCTATTTTCTTTTTAACTGCTGTTCCGGTATTATTATAGGCATCAATCAACTCTTGAGTTAATTTTTCAGCCATTGGCCTCCCCTTTTTTGATTTCGCCGCTTCAATCAGCCAGCGTAAAGCCAAAGTGATTTTTCTTTCCGGTTTTACCGGGTAGGGAATCTGATAATTGGCTCCGCCAATCCGACGGCTTCTTAATTCCTGTTCTGGTCCGGCATTTCTGATAACCTGCTCTAAAATTTCCAAAGCGCCTTTTCCTAATTTCTTTTCTATATTAGACATGGCCTCATAAACAACGTCTCGGGCAATGATTTTTTTACCTTTTCTCATTATGTAGTTGATAAATTTGGCAACTAAAAAACTCTGATACTTTATATCCGGCTCAATTTTTCTTTTTGGTGTATGCCCTCGTCTCATAAATTAGAATTTACTTTGGGCGTTTAGCGCCATATTTTGACCTTTGTTGTTTCCTTCCTTCCACCCCGGCTGAATCTAATATCCCTCTTACAATATGATACCTGACTCCGGGCAAATCCTTGACCCGGCCGCCCCTTATCATTACCACCGAGTGCTCCTGAAGATTATGGCCGATGCCCGGAATATAAGCCGTGACTTCCTGGCCGTTGGTTAATCTGACTCTGGCAATTTTCCGCAGAGCCGAATTTGGCTTTTTAGGAGTAATTGTTGTTACCTTTATGCAAACTCCTCTTTTAAAAGGCGCTGAAAAATCAACTGGTCTGTTCTTCAAGGTATTAAACCCGAAGGCCAAAGCCGGCGACTTGGTTTTCGCTTTTGATGTCTTTCTCGGTTTTTTCAGAAGCTGTCTAAAGGTTGGCACAAAGTAAAATGTTAACAAAAAGAGGAAGTAAAATCAAGATTTATCCGACTATTAATCTAAAGAGTTTAAATACCAGAGGAAAAATCAGAGGCAGAACAAAAATTAAAACCAAGATGAAAAGCAAAAGGCCGTAGCGGAGATAAAACAACTTAAAGCCGTAAAATCTTTCAGGAACGGCGCTAAGCAAAAGCCAATGGCCATCAAGCGGTGGAACCGGAAGGAGATTAAAAATCGCTAAAATAAGATTTATCAAGACAATAAAAGAAAAGAGTTCGGGCAGTAAAGTTGCCTGCAAAGCAACGGGCATAAATCTTAAAGCTATACCAAAAATCAAGGCAATAATAATATTGGAGGCCGGGCCAGCAAAACCAACCTTAGCCGGGCCGTAGCGCTGGTCGCGCAGATAAAGAGGATTGTATGGTACGGGTTTGGCATAGCCAAAAATAAATCCGCCCAAAGAGTAAGTTAAGAAAGGCAGCAGAATTGAACCGAACAAATCCAAATGAGGCAAAGGATTTAAAGTAAGACGGCCTAAGTTTTTGGCCGTCGGATCACCCAAACTATAAGCCATCAAGCCGTGGCTGACTTCATGAATGACGATTGAAAACAAAACTACAAGGATTTGAAAAATAACAAATAAGAAATCTCCCATTCTTGAAAAGTTATCATTTTTAATGTAATCTGTAAATTCTAAGTTCTAATTATATGCGTTGTCCGCGCTGCGGTAAAAAAGCAATGAAGGTGACCAAGCGAAAACTGCTTCGCGGCCATTATAATCCGACAAGCACTCACCGCCAAAAGCCCAATCTTCAATGGGCATTAGTCAACGGAAAGAGAATGAAAATCTGCACCGATTGCATTAAAACTTTACACAAAGAAGCTAAATAGCGGGCCGGAGTATGCCGGTAGTACGCATCCATGGGGTGGATGTAGACCGGGTTCGATTCCCGGCGGCCCGATTAGATTAACTCTTCTACTCTTTTATAATCGTAGATCTCATCTGGTTCAAACCAAAGCATTATTTCGTTTTTGGCCTCCTCTTTGTTGCCTGAAGCATGAATGAGATTGTGAACCGCTCTTCTTGATTTATTGGCCGCTCCGGCCGAATCAACGCTGAAATCACCCCTGATTGTTCCGGTAAGAGCCATGGTTGGTTGGGTATCGCCGACAATCTTTCTGACATTGTCTATTGCGTGAACTCCTTCAACTAAAATCTTGACTATCGGCCCTGAAGCCATTAAATCAATCAGCCAGCCCCTGAAAATCTTCCCTATTTTAAAAGGATTCTCACTGCCAAAATCTTTCTTCAAGCTGTAATTGTACTTTTTATATGTTTCTACGGTCCGATTGCCTAAATTAGTTATCCATTCCTTACTTTTCGGGTAATGCTTATCAAAATCTTTTGGCTTCCCCTGAACCATTTTAAGTCCGATAATTTTAAGGCCCCGGTTTTCAAACCGTTTCAAAACTTCTCCGACCAATCCCCTTTTCACCGCATCCGGCTTGATTAAAACTAAGGTTTTTTCCTCTTTTGGGTGTTTCGGGTCAGCTAAAATCTTGGCCATTAGTTTTGAGTTTCTATTTGGCATGGTAAATCTAACTTACAATTTAATAAAATAGTGCCGACTTCATCAGTACGATAATATTTTATGTTTCTTTTTTCAAGCCGGCTGATTATATCTTGATGAGGATGGCCATAAGGGTTATTTTTACCCAGAGAAATAAAAGCCATGAGGGGCGAGGTCTTATCTAAAAGTTCCTCGGTAGTTGAAGTCTTACTGCCGTGATGAGGAATTTTCAAGTAATCAGAATCAATATCAACTCCGGCCAAAACCAGTTTTCGTTCTACCTGGGCTTCAATGTCTCCGGTTAGTAAAATGCTGTGATCGCCAAAAATTAATTTAACGACCGCCGAAGTATTATTAATTTTTGAAACTTTTTCTCCAGCTACGCTTTTAAACGGATTCAAAATCAAAAGTTTCGTATTTTCATCAAAAGTTAAGGAATCACCAAACTTTGCCAAAATAATAATAGCCTCTTCTTTTTCTTTCAAATCGTGCCAAGCCAGACATTCTGGTTTATCGCACTCAATCCCGGTCTCAATAATGCCCTTAACCTTGTATCTTTTCAAAACTTCTATCAAACCAGTGATATGGTCGCGGTCAGGATGGGTTAAAATAACCAAATCAATGGCCCGGTCCCAAAACGGCATCACTTCGCCTAATTCTTGAATGACTTTATTGTTTGGGCCGCCGTCAACTAAAATCTGTTTCTTATCTTGGGTCTCAATGAATATTGCGTCGCCCTGGCCGACATCAAGAAAATAAACTTTAAGCCCTAATTCATTTTGGGCATCGGCTAAAAAAGCTAAAACTAAAAACAGACTCAAGATACCTAAAATGATTATTCGTAAATTGGGATGCATTCGTAAATTTGGATGTTATCTAAGAAAACAGTTTCACAATTAAAATCTCGTATTCTGAAAAAAGCCAGGCGATCAGGCCGACGACTTCGCCTAACCTCGACCAAACCAAGCCAAGAATGCCGGCAAGAAAACCAAAAAACATGGTCAGCGGCACCACCGGCAGAATTAAAACATTAGCCGGCAAAGCAACTAAAGAAAAACTGCCGAAGTTATACAAAATTATCGGTAAGACCATGGCCTGGGCCGAAAGAGTGGCTATAAAATTTTCTTTAAAACTCCAAAATTCTGGTATCTTTTTTAACTTTTCCTTCAAAAACGGAGCCAGGTAAATAAGGCCTAAGGTCGCTAAAAATGAAAGCTGAAAACCAACATCAAAACGCAAAATTTTGGGATTCAAGGCAATCATTATTACCCCGGCAAAAACAATTGAATTAGTCATATCATAAAATCGGCCTTCCCGGTAAGCTAAAAGAACCAAAATACCCATGATTGCCGCTCTGATCACTGACGGCGAAGCACCGGTCAAAATGGTAAACAAAATAATGGCGATAACAGTCAGCCAAAAAGCTTTCTGTCTTCTCATAAAAAACAAAAATAAAGAAGAAATATAAAGTCCAACAATGGTAATGTTATAACCCGAAATCGCCAAAATATGGGTGGTGCCGGTTTTGTTAAAAGCTTCTTTCAAATTTTGAGGAATACCTTCCCTAGTACCAAGTAAAATCCCATTGATAAATGAGGCGTTTGGTTCGGCCACCACTCTCTCAATTGATTCTTCAAAGACTTTTTTAACCTTGAAGATATTTTTGAATAAATAAATTTTAAAACTTTCAAAGCCGGAAATTGGGCCGGCCCCCAAAAAATCTTCCTGCTTAATTTCTGTAATTTTGGGATAATAAGATAAAGAAAAAATTGATTCTTTGGCTAAATAAACGGCGTAATCAAAATCGCCAAAGCTCTTTGGCGATTGAAGCTTGCCTTCAGCTAAAACAAAATCGCCGTATTCAAATTCAGGATAAAGATCTGAAGTCACTAAAACTTTTTCATCGGTAAAGATAGCATTGCCGGGGACTCTGATTTCTTTAATCTGCAAAAGCAGTCTTTGCTTATTAGTCAGCTGTTCGGGTTCGTCGTTAACGTAGCCAAGCAGCTGGATATTAGCATTAACATCGTTAAAGTTAGTCAAAACTTTAGCCAATGATTCTGAAGCGTCATATCTTAATACCCCGGCCGAAAAAGCCAAGATTAAAAAGGCAGAAAAAGCGATCGGAAAACTTAAAATTCTTGAGCCGCGGCGATAAAACACGGCCACCAAAGAAACGGCGGCAATGGCAACTACTAAAACAGCTTGGCTGGCAATATCAAAAAAGGAGCCGCTTCCGACTCCCAAGATAAAAGCGAGCATCAAAAACAGAAATATTTTAGACTTTGTCATTTCGCTTCGTCCTCCGAAGCTTTCCCGAAGGAGGATTTCTAATCACTGCCGGAACTACTCTTAAGCCGGCTGACTTTGCGGCCAAAAGCCGCTTTTGACCATTCAGCAAATTATAATAAACATTTATACCACCTTTCTTTTTCTTCTCAACTTTTGAAACGGTAAGGGGCTGAATCACTCCGTATTTTCTAACTGACTCGGTCAACTCTTTCAACACCTTTTTATTAATCTCTTTCTTCAGCATTTCCGGCGCCTGCCTGATTTTCCTTATCTCAATATAAAAAACATTTTCCTTTTTTCTTTTGGGTTTAAATTTCGGCTTTATTGGAATAAGGGCGTGAAGCCCTTTGGCTTTTAAATCTTTTTCCATTATTTATGGGAGAATATCCGGGCCATCACTTCAATCGCTAATTCCCGGTAAGCCCGAGCGCCCCGAGACAGGGGGTCGTGCTGCAAAATGCTTTTCCCTAAACCGGGAGCTTCGGCAAATGAAACTTGCCGTGGAATTACCGCGTTAAACACATAGCCGGGGAAATTTTTATGGACTTGGTTTAAAACGTCCCGATCCAGCTGATTTCTTTTATCAAACATTGTGATTACGGCGCCTAAAATCTTTAAGTCAGGATTTAGATACTTTTTGACCAAATCAACTACGGTTAAAAGTTGCTCCAAGCCAGCCAAAGCAAAGTATTCTGACTGAACCGGAATCAAAATGTAATCCGAAGCGGCCAAAGCGTTGACATTTAAAATGCCGACCGACGGAAGACAGTCAATTAAAACAAAATCATAATCGTTTTTAACTTTGTCTAAAACTTTTTTGAGCTGAAGCTCGCGGTTTTTAAAGCCGATGAGCTCAACATTGGCCCCGGCCAGACTTTCGGATGATGGCAGAATATCCAAACCAAAAATAGATGTTTTTTTAATTAACGCGCCGGGCCCAACGTCGCTGACTAAGGCTTGGTAAATATTGTAATGATCTTTTTCTAATTTTATCCCTAATCCGGTTGAAGCATTGGCTTGAGGGTCTAAATCAACAATCAAAGTCTTTTTACCAAATGCAGCTAAATACACACTTAGCGAAATACAGGTGGTTGTTTTTCCAGTCCCGCCTTTTGTGTTGATGATGCCGATTACCCGAGCCATTAATTAAATTGTAAATCTTTAAGAAACCTGATACAATGCTTTAGAAAAAGAAGCGCCGGAGTGGCGGAATTGGCTATACGCACAGGTTTCAAAAACCTGCGAGCGCAAGCTCATGTGGGTTCGACTCCCACCTCCGGCACCACGTTGGAAAAGTCAATGCTGAGCCCCGCCCAAGGCGGGTCTCGGCGACCAAATCGTATGGATTTTTCGGGGCAAAAAGAAATTCCCGATTCCGCAAAATATGGTTCGAGCCGATGTTTTTCAGAAATGTTGTCATTTCGGAAAGATTTTCTGTTTCAATCAATTTAGCGGCTTGATTCAAGGATAAAACGAACTCACGAGCCGGTTCGAGCCAAGACAACCCTTTTGTCTCAAAGTCGGTGATTTTTTCAGAAAGCGCGACCTTTTGGGAAAGCAAACTCTGTTTTTTGGCGGCGTATTCTTCTGTGGATAAAGCGTCTGCCAAGTAGATGTCTAACAACTTTTGAAGTTTTGTCTCAACCTGCGCTAACTGCTCTTTCAAAACGCTAACTTCTGCTTGTGCGTCCTCTCTCGCTTTATCCTGTTCGCTATCCAACGCCGCCAAAACTTTTTCGGTGTCTTGGCTCGATAAAGAAACTTTTTGAAGGAAGTTTTTAATTTGTTCCACTAACCGATTTTTTCCAAGATACTTTTCTTGGCACGCGCCTCGCTTTTTCGTACAACGATAGTAAGTATAAATGCCCCCGTTGCCTTTAGCGTACTGCGCGGTGATAGAACAACCGCACGAGGCGCATTTCATGAGGCCAAGAAAAGGAAAGTTATGTTTTCTATCTGGTCTCACTTTTCCACGTTTTGCCATAACTTCCTGACATTTATCAAAAAGTTTCTTTGATATTAATGGCTCATGTTTTCCCTCAAAAATTTCCCCATTGTATCTCATCAGGCCAATGTAAAAAGGATTTTGGAGAATATGCTGAACATTGCTCAAAGAGATTTTGTTTCCCGCATTTGTTAGAAGATTCTTTTTCTCACACCAATTTGCGAGAGAGTTAAGAGGATATTCTCCGGTGGCGTACATTTCAAAGAGTTTCTTAACTTTAGGAGCTTTTTCTTTATCAATATCAATGCCTCGTGTTTTGGGATTATTAGAATAACCCACCGGAGCCCAACTTGGCCACACTCCATTTCGTATTTTTTGGCGAAGTCCTCGCTTCACATTTTCTCGCAAATTATCCACGAAGTATTTACTCTGTCCGAAAGCAATGTTCAGCATAAATAGTCCCTGTGGTGTTGGTTCAAACCAGAAGCAGGGAAATTTGAGGGAGCGAATCAAGCCGCGATCAACAAAATGGATAATCTTTCCGCCGTCCACTGAATTACGAGCTAATCTGTCAGGGTGCCAGGAAATTATCCCATCCGCTTTCCCTTGTTCCAAAAATGACAACATTTCTGCGAATTTAATTCGCCCGGGTTCTTTTGCGGTTTTGGCCTCTTGGAAAGAGGCGACAATTTCAAGTTTTTCTTTGGCGGCAAATTCTTTGAGCTCAACAAGTTGAGCTTCGATGCTCAATACTTGTCGGTCATCTTCCTCGGTGCTTTTTCTAGCGTAGATAATGTATTTCATAGTTTTTGTTAGTTAATGATTAAAATTTTTCTTTTCTGCTTCTAACGGAATCGGGAATTTCTTTTTGCCCCGAAAAATCCATACGATTTGGTCGCCGAGACCCGCCTTGGGCGGGGCTCAGCATTGACTTTTCCAACGTGGTGCAGAATACTTGAATTAGTCCGAACCGCTTTCGCCGCCTGCGGCGGCGAGGAAATCCCCCCGCTTGCCCGTCCGAAGCCGAGAGGCGAAGGAGGGCGAAAATTCGGAAAGGCGGCGGCTTGTACTGAGCGAAGTCGAAGTGAGCCGCACGAATCAAAACCGCAAAAGAACCCGTTAAAAACATCGGCTCGAACCATATTTTGTAGAAGCAGAAAAGAAAAATTTTCATAAGATTGTTTTGGAAAACGGCTGTCGCCGTTTTTGACTTTTAGTTATGTTAGTGCTTTAATCATTGCTAGATAGTTGAACCTTCAAAATCTATAGAAAGGAGGACGAGGTATGAAAGCTCTGCTCGTTGGACTTGGCCAGATTGGCCTTGGTCTTATCGTTCCCGTTTTCAAAAAAGCGGGATACACGTTGGTTGGTACTGACGCGAGCGCCGATCGTCTCAATGCCCTCCACAATGGATACTTTCTTCAAACTCCGTCTGGGGTTGAGAAAGTTGATGTTGGTGTTGTGAGGATGGACGAAGTGGTGGACGAATTCAGGGTCATCATTACCTCTGTCGGTCGGCAACATCTCGAAAAAGTTGCGACGTGGTGCCAAGAAAAACGTCTTTCGGCTCCCGTACTACTTGCCGAGAACTTGCCCGATCCGGTCAATCATTTTCGGCGACAGATTCCGATAGTCGTTGACCGGATTTGTCCGAGAACAGGAACACACAATGGTCTCTTGGCCGCGATTGCCGAGGACTACTACAAGATCGTGGTCTTGGACAATCCAATTACCCGCGGACTAGGTAGCGTCAGCGGCGTCGAACTAGTTACAAGTAATGAGGAAGTGGAGCGAAAGAGAAAGCAGAAGATGTTCACGGTGAACACCTCGCACGTTCTCACCGCGCTCTTCGGACAACAGCTTGGTTGCTCGCTAGTCGAGGAGGCAATTGCAAGGCCAGAAGTTGCCACGAGAATTCGCTCGGTGATATACGAAGTCGCACCGTGGCTCGAATTTGATTTTCGAGAGGTCGAGCAAAGGACCAACGAGATCATCAAACGCTTCGGAAATCCTGTTCAAGATTCGCTCTCGCGAATTCTCGGGCCAGTCAATCGTAAGTCCGCTCTGCGATACGTTGAAGTACCGCTCAACGGCGTTCGGTCGGTTGGTGCAACAGCGCCGACGCTTGAAGAAGCCCAAGCGCTTCTCAACTCGTAATCAGTTCGTTCATGGGCCGTTTGGTTGTAAACCGACGGCCCTTTTTTGAATTCAAAGAACAAAGAATTTGACGCCAAGACTGAAATTCGTTAGAATTTCAGTAAATCCGAATCCGCCAAAGAAAAA